>Ga0255048_10001429_pt1 | contig 16511 bp, 9 predicted proteins | sample JV7_2_2_MG_FD_183619 | JGI IMG/M metagenome (GOLD analysis project Ga0255048, IMG submission 183619) | Seawater microbial communities from Jervis Inlet, British Columbia, Canada - JV7_2_2 | ecosystem: Environmental > Aquatic > Marine > Inlet | place: Canada: British Columbia | collected 2016-10-06
GCGCTCTCGAAGACGCTGCAGCTCGAGGTCTGGCGCGACGGTGCCACACATGTCCAGAGCTACGGCAAGGGGTCGCCGACCACCACCCTCGAGCAAGTAGGCACCACAGACAAGACGGGCACCAAGGTGACGTTCCTGCCGGACGACGAGATCTTCACCGAGACGGTGTTCCACTACGACACGTTGTCCTCCCGCCTACGCGAACTGGCTTTCCTGAACCGTGGACTCACGATTCGTTTGATCGACCAGCGCGACGAAGAAGAACGCGAGAAAGAGTTCTTCTACGAAGGGGGAATAGCCTCGTTTGTCGAGACCCTCAACAAGAACAAGATCCCGCTACACAAGAAGCCGATCGCCTTCCGTGAAGAGCGAGATGACGTCGTCGTCGATATCGCGATGCAGTACAACGAGTCGTACTCGGAGACGATCTTCTCGTACGTGAACAACATCAACACCCGCGAAGGCGGGACGCATCTGACGGGTTTTCGCGCGGCCCTGACCCGGACGCTGAACGCGTACGCCCAGGCGAACGGCCGCGGCAAGGAAGTCAAGGCGCTGCAAGGCGAGGACGCGCGCGAGGGCCTGGTGGCGGTGGTCTCCTGTCTGGTGCCGGAGCCACAGTTCGAAGGGCAGACCAAAACCAAGCTCGGCAACGGCGAGATCAAGGGCATTGTCGCGTCGGTCGTCAACGAAAAGCTGGCGGAGTTCTTCGAAGAGAACCCGGCGGCCGCGAACAAAATCATCTCGAAGGCCGTCGACGCGGCCCGTGCCAGAGACGCGGCCCGCAAGGCGCGTGACCTGACGCGCCGAAAAGGGGCACTCGATGCCGCATCGCTGCCCGGGAAGCTGGCCGATTGTCAGGAGCGCGACCCCGCCCGCTCGGAGCTCTTCCTCGTCGAGGGCGACTCGGCCGGCGGCACCGCGAAACAGGGACGCGACCGCCGCACGCAGGCGGTGCTACCGCTACGCGGCAAGGTGCTCAACGTCGAGCGTGCGCGGCTCGACAAGATGCTCAACAACCGGGAGATCCGCACGATCATCACAGCGCTCGGCACCGGCATCGACCAGGATTTCGACATCGAGAAACTCCGCTACCACAAGATCATCCTGATGGCGGACGCCGACGTCGATGGATCTCACATCCGCACGCTGCTGTTGACGTTCTTCTACCGCCAGATGAAGCCGCTGATCGACAACGCGAATCTCTACATTGCGCAGCCGCCGCTCTACGGCGTGCGGAAAGGCAAGAAGATCCAGTACCTGTCGGACGAGCGAGCAATGACGCAGTTCCTCGTCGAACGCGCCGCTGCCGGCAGGTCTGTTCGCAGCGAGGCAGCGACGAAGAAAATCACCGGGGAGAGACTGAGCAAGAGACTCCAGAATCTGCATCGGTACCGGTACTTTCTCGACCGCCTTCGTCGGCGCGGATACGAACAGCGCCTACTCGAAGCCCTCATCGGCGGAGGCCTCCGCTACCGCAAGCAGTTTGAAAACGAAGAAGACCTGCAGGCGATCGCCGGCGTCGTGGAGGCGGGCGGGTACAGCACGAAGATGGTTCGGGACGAAGAGCACGGGCTGTTCGAACTGGAGGTCAGCATGATGACGGATGCGTTGACGACCAACGCCGTCGTGCGCCACGAGTTCGTGGACGGCCCGGACTATCGAGAACTCGTGAGCCTGACCAAAGAACTGGCCGACCTCGGCAGCGCGCCGTACATCGTCGAAGACGGCAGCAGCGACGGCGCGACGCTGAAATCGCGCGAAGAGTTGTTGAATCACCTGATGACGGCGGCCCGCAAGGGCATCCACATCCAGCGCTACAAAGGCCTCGGCGAGATGAACGCCGACCAGCTCTGGGAGACCACGATGAACCCGGAAACGAGGCGGATGGTCAAGGTGACGATCGAAGACGAAGTTGCGGCCGACGAGATCTTCACAGTGCTCATGGGCAGGCAGGTAGAGCCGCGGCGAGAGTTCATCCAGACACACGCTCACGAGGTAGAGAACCTCGACATCTAATCGCCGCCGCTGTTCCAGGACTAAGTGGCAGAGAGTCCCGGCAGACCCCGAAAGAAAGCCCCCCGCAAGAAAGCCCCCCGGCAACTGACCGCCGCTCGAGAGTTTCGCGATGGATGTAATCGAACAGAACATTCCCGTGCCGCTGGAAGACGAGGTGCGCCGCTCGTACCTCGACTACGCAATGAGCGTCATCGTCGGCCGCGCGCTACCGGACGTGCGCGACGGGCTCAAGCCGGTGCATCGCCGCGTGTTGTACGCGATGCAGCAGCTCAACAACAGCTGGAACACGCCCTACAAGAAGTGCGCGCGCATCGTCGGCGATGTCATCGGTAAGTACCACCCCCATGGCGACCAGGCCGCATACGACACGCTCGTTCGCATGGCGCAGGACTTCTCGATGCGCCACCCGCTGGTCGACGGGCAGGGCAATTTCGGCTCCCTGGATGGCGACCCGCCGGCGGCGATGCGTTATACCGAGGCGCGCATGATGAGGCTGGCGTCGGAGTTACTGGCGGATATCGACAAAGAGACCGTCGACTTCAGACCCAACTATGACGATTCACTCGAAGAACCCGTCGTCCTGCCAGCCAAGTTTCCGAACCTCCTGGTCAACGGCGCGACCGGCATTGCGGTCGGCATGGCGACGAATATTCCGCCCCACAACCTGGGCGAGATCGTCGACGCGACCGTCGCGCTTATCAACAAGCCGGACATCTCGATCGATGAACTGCTGAAGCATGTGCGCGGCCCTGATTTTCCGACGGCAGGGATCATCTATGGGGCCGCCGGGATCGTCTCGGCCTACAAAACCGGCCGCGGCGTGATCCGGATGCGGGCACGGGCGGCGACGGAACGCGCGGCGACGAGTCGCGAGAAGGACAGGGTCGTCCTTACCGAGGTGCCGTTCCAGACCAACAAGGCGAAGCTCATCGAGCAGATCGCCAACCTGGTCAGAAACAAGAAGATCGAGGGCATCTCCGACATTCGCGACGAGTCGAGCAGAGAGGGGATCCGGGTCGTCATCGAGCTCAAGCGCGGTGAGGAACCCGACGTCATCCTCAACAATCTCTACAAACAGACCGCGATGACCTCGTCGTTCGGTATCAACATGCTCGCGATCAAGGAAGGCGCGCCGGTCGTCCTGGACCTCAAAGGAATGCTCGTGGCGTTCGTCGAGCATCGCCGAGAGGTAATCACGCGTCGCACGCTCTTCGACCTGAAGAAAGCGGAAGCGCGCGCCCACATTCTCGAAGGCCTCAAGATCGCGCTCGACCACCTGGACGAGCTCATCAAGCTGATCCGCGGATCCGAGAACAGCGACATCGCGCGAGCCGGCATGATCGAGACGTTCGGGATGACCGAGACGCAGGCCCAGGCTGTCCTCGACATGCGACTGCAGCGCCTGACGGGCCTCGAGCGGCAGAAGATCCTGGACGATCTGAAGACCACGCTGGAGCGCATCGAAGAACTCGAGGACATCCTCGCCTCCGAGCGCCGCGTGCTGGACATCATCGTGGAGGAACTCGAGGACGTGCGTGACCGTTACGCCGATTCCCGTCGAACGGAAATCGTCCACGACGCACAGGACTTCACGGTCGAGGATCTGATCGCCGAGGAAGACATGGTGGTGACGTGTAGCCACGCCGGCTACATCAAACGAACGTCTTTGAGCCTTTATCGACAGCAGCGCCGCGGCGGCAAGGGTCGCATCGGAGCATCGACCAAGGAAGGCGACTTCGTCGAGCACCTGTTCGTCGCTTCCACGCACGCGTACGTGATGGTCTTCACCGAGTTCGGCATGGTGTACTGGCTGAAGACCTACGAGTTGCCCCAGGGCGGCCCGGCCACCCGCGGGAAGGCCATCATCAACCTGTTGCCGCGTCTCGAGAAGGGCGACACGGTAGCCACGATTCTCTCCGTGGAAGACTTCGCCAGCGGCAAACACATCCTGTTCGCCACCGAGCAGGGGATTATCAAGAAGACGGAACTCGTGGCGTTCTCGCACCCGAAGGTCAACGGGATCATCGCCATCAAGATTCAGAAGGGCGATCGTCTGCTCGATGCCAAGCTGACCGACGGTGATCAGGACGTGATCATAAGCACGTACCAGGGCAAGTCGATCCGGTTCACCGAAACCGACGCGCGACCCATGGGCCGCGCAACCATGGGTGTTCGTGGCATCAAGCTCGCCGAGGCAGACATCGTCGTCGGCTTCGACACGATCCGCGGCGATTTCGGGACGGTCCTCACCGTGACCGAGCACGGCTTCGGCAAACGGACCCAGGTAGCCGACTATCGTCGACAGAAGCGCGGCGGTCAGGGCCTGATCGACATCAAGACGTCGCCGCGAAATGGGCCGGTAATTGGTTCATGCGTGGTAACCGGTGACGACGACGCGATGTTGATCAGTCAATCGGGCAAGCTGATCCGTATCCCGACAGGCGGCGTGAAGGTCCAGGGCCGGAACACCCAAGGCGTGAAGATCATCAATCTCGGCGACGAAGATCGCGTCGTCGCACTCTCGCGGCTGGCAGAGAGCGACGGCAGCGATGACAGCGACGACGGCGAGACCGACGGCGAGCCGATCGAGTAGCAGCCACGCCGAGGTTCGCGTTCCGCGCGGAGAACACGGTTCACCAGGTCGCGTTGTGCGAGCCACCGAGGCGACTCGTGGAGCCACGGGTACCGGTGCGCCGCGCGGCGTTTCTGGTCGCCTCACGCTCCTGCCAGACACAGCGTGTTCTTCGCGACGCGGAAGGACCCGCCTACGATCCCAGCAACTCGAGCTTCGCGAACTTCGCGATGAGGTGTTTGGTACCAGCCCGCGCGAACTCGACTACGAGTTTCAACCGGTCGCCCGAGCCCTGCGTGTCGATGATCCGGCCAGCGCCGAACATCGGGTGGAAGACGGCAACGCCCACCCGAAGCTGGGAGGGCAGGGCAGGAGAACCCGTGCCGCGGGCGTTCGGGTCGAGGGGTCGGGCCGTCTTGCGTGGCGCGTGAGTCCGCCGCCCTGTGCCGCGTTGCGCACGCCGTGCCGGCGCCGTGCCGTATCGTCTCGACTCGCTGGCCGCGGCGACCACCGCCCCGGGCTCCTCTTCCACGACGAGAAGGCGTGGATCGATTTCGCGGAGGAATCTCGAGGGCAGCTGGATGCGCTCGCGTCCGCGGATCCGTCGGGAGCGCGCGGCCGAGAGGAACAGGCGCTTGCGCGCACGGGTCGTCGCCACGTACGCCAGCCGCCGCTCCTCCTCCAGGTGACCGTCATCGAGGGCGGCGGCGTGCGGGAATAGACCCTCCTCGAGTCCAGCGACGAAGACGATGTCGAACTCGAGACCCTTCGCCGCATGGATGGTCGTGAGGTGAACGCCGGTACGCGAGCCGGACGCTGTGTCCGCGTCGGCGACGAGGGCTGCGCGGTCCAGATAGTCATCGAGTTTTTCGGCGGCGCTCGCCTGGCCACCGAACTCGTGCGCCGACGCGATCAACTCATCCAGGTTGGCCAGGCGATCGGGCCCGTCCTGTTGGGTGCTCAGCCACGCGCGGTAGCCACTGTCACGCAGGATCGCCTCGAGCGCGTCGCCGAGCGAGATGCGGTCGAGACGCGTCGAGATCTCTTCGAGGAGAGCAGCGAGCGAAACCGCTCCCGGGACCGCGCGCGCGGGCGTGCCGGCCGCGGTCAGGAACGCGGCAGGATCGCTCTCCTGCGCGGCAGCGCGGAGAACACTGGTCGCAGAAACTCCCTGCGCGCCGATCGCCGCTACGGTCGCCGGCCCGACACCCCGCGGCGGCCTGGCGGTCGCCCGTTCGAGCGCAGAGTCGTCGTCGAGGCGCAACAGTCGCAGATATGCCAGGAGGTCCTTTACCTCGGAGCGGCGGAAGAACGTCGGGCCGCCGACCACACGAAACGGAACACCGCGGCCCGCCAACTCTTCCTCGAAGGGCCGTGACTGGGCGTTGGTGCGGTAGAGAATCGCGATTTCCTTTCCCCGCGCCCCGGCCAGCAACTCCCGACCGATTCGCTTGGCTACCCAGACCGCCTCGCTGCGCTCGGTCCCGCAGTGCATGAGGAGCGGCAGGTCGGCGCCTTCGTTGTCGGTCCACAGCTGCTTACCGAGGCGCTCGCGATTGTGTCCGACAAGCGAGTTCGCCGCCGCGAGGATCGGCTGTGTCGACCGGTAGTTCTGTTCGAGTCGGACAGTAGTGGCACCGGGAAAATCGCGCTCGAATTCGAGCACGTTGGCGATATCAGCGCCCCGCCACCGGTAGATCGACTGATCCTCGTCGCCCACGACCATGATCGAACTATCGCTACCGAGCAGCGCCCGGACGAGGCGGTACTGCAGCCGGTTGGTGTCCTGGTACTCGTCCACGAGGAAGTGCTGAAAGCGCCGCGGATCGGCCAGAATCGCGCCCGCCGAGAGCAGACGCAGGGGCCAGGCCAGCAAGTCATCGAAGTCCACCGCGTTGCGTCGCTGCATCTCCTTGCGGTAGGCAGCGTAAACGCGGCCGGCCAGGCGCTGCTCGCTCGGTCGCCCGGCTTCGTCCCATGCCCGTGGATCCTCGAGTCGGTTGATCCCGCGGCTGCAGGCCTCGAACAATGCCCGCGGCCGGAACTCCCGAGAGTCGATACGCAGGCCCTTCTGGCATGCGCGCCACACTCCCATCGAATCGCCGCGGTCGAACACGGCAAAACCGATCCGGGGCGCGTCGGTGCCACCGGCGGCATCGCGAAGCAGGCGCAGCCCGAGGGCGTGAAACGTCAGCAGCCATAACCCCTCAGGTTCGCGTCCATGCAGCGCGGCCACACGGGCGCGCATCTCGCCGGCAGCACGGTTCGTGAAAGTGAGGCCACAGATTCCGCTGGCCGGTACCCCCTGGGCGATCAACCAGGCGATGCGGTACGTGATTACCCGGGTCTTGCCGGAACCCGCCCCGGCGAGCACGAGGCAAGGTCCACCCGAATGCGTCACGGCCCGAAGCTGCTGCGGGTTGAGGTCAGCTTCGAGCGACAGGGTGTTCACCGGGGCAGTCTACGGGTAGTAGGGCAGTGCGGGCAGCGCGCCGCTACTCGACGGTCACCGACTTGGCAAGATTGCGTGGTTGGTCGACGTCACAACCGAGCCGCACCGCCACGTAGTAGGCGAGCAACTGCAGTGGGACGATCGCGAGCAACGGACTGAACTCGGGGAGACAGTCCGGAATCGTCAGCAACTCGTCGCTGAACTCGGCGAGCGCGTCATCGCCTGTCGTGGCGACGCCGACGATGAAGCCATCGCGCGCCTTGGCCTCCTGCATGTTGCTCGCGGTCTTCCCGTAGAGATCGTCTTGCGGTGCCAGGGCTACCACGGGCACGCCCTCGTCAATGAGCGCAATCGGGCCGTGCTTCATCTCGCCGGCGGGGTAGCCGTGGGCGTGAAGATACGAGAGCTCCTTGAGCTTCAGCGCGCCCTCCAGCGCGATCGGATACATGACGCCGCGGCCGAGAAAGAGAAACTGCTTGAAGCGCGAAACGCGCCCCGCTACCGCGGCGATGTCCTCGGCGCTCGAGAGGATCTCCTCGATTTGCCCCGGGATGCGGGCCAGAGCATGGAGGCGCAACTCGACAGCTTCACGCGAGAGTCGGCCACGCAACTCACCGAGCTTCAGGGCCATCAGGTACAGACAGGTGAGCTGCGTGGTAAACGCCTTGGTCGAGGCCACACTGATCTCGGGGCCGGCCTGCGTCAGCAGGACGCCGTCGGAAATCCGCGTCGCCATCGAGCCAACGACATTGCAGATGGACCACAGCGTGGCACCCCGATCCTTCGCTTCACGCATTGCCGCCAACGTGTCAGCCGTCTCGCCCGACTGAGTGATTGCACAGGCGACGGTGTTGTCGGCCACAAGAGGGTCGCGATAGCGAAACTCGCTGGCGTGATCCACCCTGACCGGTAGGCGCGCGAGTTTCTCGATCCAGTACCTGCCGACGAGGGCCGCGTGCCAGGAAGTGCCACAGCCGAGGAGCACCAGTTCGGACATCGAGTTCGCGAGCTTCTCGTCGAGGTTGAGCTCGCCAAGGTCGATCTCCACAGCGTGCCGATTCACGCGGCCGACCAGGCTATCGCGTACGGCCGTCGGCTGGTCGAAGACCTCCTTCAGCATGAAGTGCTCGTAACCGCCCTTCTCCGCCGTGATCGGATCCCACGTGATCCGCTGCGGCGGGGCATCGACAATCGTGCCCTCGTGGTCAGTGATGACAACGCTGTCCGGGGTCACGATTCCGATCAAGCCGTCATCGAGAAAGATGACGTCGCGTGTGTACCCCAATACGGGAGGGACATCGGAGGCAATGAAATTCTCGTTGTTGCCCACTCCGATCACGATGGGAGGACCTTGCCGCGCGGTGACGAGCTTGTCGGGCTCGGTGGCGGAGGCCACCACGATAGCGTAGATACCCTCCAGATCTTCGAGCGTGCGGCGAACGGCGTCCTCGAGGTTTCCTTCGTAGTAGCTCGCGACGAGGTGGACAATAACCTCGGTATCGGTCTCGGAGACGAACTCGATACCGTCAGCATCCAGACGTGCCCGCAGGTCGAGGAAGTTCTCGATGATGCCGTTGTGAACCAGTACGATCCGGCCGGCAGCATCCTGGTGCGGATGCGCATTCTCGGTCGTCGGCTTCCCGTGGGTGGCCCAGCGGGTGTGGCCAATGCCGTAGTGGCCCGCGAGCGGGTCAGCCTCGAGTTCTGCCTTCAGGTTGACCAGCTTGCCGGCCGCCCGCCGGATGTTCAGCGACCCCTCGCGACAGAGCGCGGCGACGCCCGCCGAGTCGTAGCCGCGATACTCCAGACGGGTGAGCCCGTCGAGCAGTACCGGCACCACATCGCGGTGCCCCACGTAGCCGACGATTCCGCACATCAGACTTCTACCACGGACTGCTAGTCCTCTTCGTCGCCCTTACGTGCGGCCCAACCTTCCTTGACGATTTGCCGTGCGCGGGCCACCCCGAGCGAGTCATCGGGGACATTCTTGGTGATCGTCGATCCGGCTCCTACATACGCAGCGCGACCGACGCGCACCGGCGCAACGAGCGCCGTGTTCGAGCCGATGAAAGCGCCGTCGCCGATTTCTGTCCGGTGCTTGGTCGTGCCGTCGTAGTTGCAGGTGATCGTGCCGGCGCCAATGTTTGCGCCGGCGCCGATCTCGGCGTCGCCGAGATACGCCAGATGACCTGCCTTGCTGCCCGGCCCGAGTGTCGTCTCCTTCATCTCCACGAAGTTACCGACCCTGGCGCCGACACAGACGTGCGCGCCCGGACGCAGGCGTGCATAGGGGCCCAGGCTCGCGTTGTCTTCGACGACGGCGTCCTCGACGACGGAGCCGTCGAGCACTACGACCCCGGCACCCAGCGTGCTGCGCGCGATGCGCACATTCGGGTAGAGCGTGCAGCCGTCACCGATGCTCGCCCCGGTCTCGAGCATCACCCCCGGGTAGATCGTCGTGTTCGGTCCCACGGAGACGTCGGTATCGACGAATACGGTACCGGGGTTGCGGATCGTCACACCCGCCGCCATCAGCGCGGCGACGTTGCGCTGCCGCAAGGTCTCCTCGGCCCCTGCAAGCTCGGCGCGCGTGTTCACTCCCTGCACCTCGTCGATGTCATCGTGCCGATACACCGCCACGCGCCCGCCCTGGCGCCGAATCACCTCGAGCGTTTCGGTCAGATAGAGTTCGCCCTGCGCATTCTCCGGTGACAGTTCAGCAAGCGCCGCCACGAGACTCTCTGCCTCGAAGAGGTAAACGCCCGCATTGACCTCACACAATCGGCGTTGCGCATCGTCGCAGTCGGACTCCTCGACAATTCTCTGGAGCGAGCCGTCGGGGTCGCGGATAATCCGTCCATAGCCCGTGGGGTCGTCGCGCTGCACGGTGAGGAAGACGCCGTTGGCGTCGCCCCGAGAACGAAGCATCGTGCGGAACGTCTCCGCCCGGATGCACGGGCCGTCGCCGTTCACGATCATCACGAGGTCAATGTCGTCGCCGAGCGCGCGCAGGCCACAGCGCGCTGCGTCACCGGTTCCGCGCGGTGGGTCCTGTATCTCGTAGCTGACCTTCTCGCCAATCGTCTCGCGGATCGCCGCGTGCTCCGGCGGTACTACCAGTGCGATTTTTGCGGCGCCCGCGCCCAGCGCCGCGTCCACGACATGCGCAACCAGCGGCTTGCCCGCCGCAAAGTGCATCACCTTGGGAAGCGGGCTCTTCATGCGCTTGCCGTCGCCGGCAGCAAGAATCACCACGGCGACGGTCGGCATGCGGCTACTCGGCGTCGTTCGCGGTCACCAGGTCGCGGAAGTCCTCGTGCACGCGCAGGGGTACGAAATCGGGGTCGTTGACCGCGTAGATGCGATTGGAATCGTTGGTCTCGATGGCCTCGCGGAGCGCGGCGATGGAGTTTTCGATGTCGCCGCTCTGGGCCCACGCTGCCGCCTGGCAGTAGAGGATCCGGTCATCACCGGGAGCCATGTCGAGTGCCCGCGCAAACGAATCGAGTGCCTCCGCTGGGTCGCCGTCATTCAGCAGGACAACCCCGTGCAGATAGAAGTCGTCCGCGGTCTCCGGATTGAAATCCGCGCTGCGCCCGCGGCGCTCGATGGCCGCCACGTACTGGCGCGCCCGGCCCACCAGAGTCGCGTCGCGCGGGTTGCTCTCGACTACCGTCTGGAAGTACTCGAGCGCTTTGCCGAGAGAGCCGTCGTGCCAACGTTTGACCCCGAGCTCGAATTTCTTCAGCGCCTTGGCAACATCAGTGTCTTCGCGGTCGGCCTCGCGACGCTGCCGCTCCACGGTCGCGGCTTTGAGTTCCTCTTCCAGGCGTGTCTCGCGCGCCTCGGGTGTCTCCAGCGGGGCCGCCTCTTTGCGCGGTAGGAGCGACGCGCTCTTGATTGGAGTCGGTCCAGTCTCGACGGGCGCCTCCTCGACGGCTTCCTGCATCGAGGGCAGCACCGCCGGCATGGGGTCGCTCTCCTTGTAGTCTTGCTTCTTCAAGCCCATGCGCCGGATCTTCGACTCCATGGCCTTCTGCGTGACGCCGAAGTGATCCGCCAGCTCGGCATAGGTCTTGTGTCGGAAGTGCTCGCGGATGTGCAACTCGTTCTCTTCAGTCCAGATTTTCGCCATATAGTCGCTTCGAGTTGCCGCCGAGGCGGCCGAGGGAGGGCAGACGGAGGGCGCAGAAGAAGCGATTATAGGTCCGTCCCGAGGCACTCACAAGAAAGCCTGCTGTTGACATCGCTTCGGGGCGTGGCTACTGTCCGCAGGCGGGCCCTCTCGGGCGTGGCGGGGACGCTCGCGACCGACGGTTACGCGCGAGTCGTTAAGGGGTATGATGGTGCTCGAAAAGCTCACCTGGCTGGGACACGCAGGCTTCTTCTACGAGGGGCCACCGCGCGTTTATATCGACCCGTTCCGCATCGGGGCGGGTCCGGTGGCGGACCTCGTCTTGCTGACCCACCCGCACTACGATCATTGCTCGCCCGACGCATTGCGGCACATCGTCGGCGAAGAGACCCAGATACTCTGCACCGCGGACTGCCTGACGGCGCTGCGCAGCCTGCCCGGCGCGCGGCGCATCATGGAACCCGGCACCCGGGTCGAACTGCAGGGCGCGACTATCGAGGCAATTCCGGCATATACCCGCAAGAGCCGCATGCACGGCCGCGACAACGCCTGGGTGGGCTACGTAGTGCAGGTCGACGGCACGCGCTTCTACCACGCCGGGGACACCGATTACATTCCGGAGATGCGTGCTCTGCAGGTCGACGTCGCGTTTCTGCCGATTTCCGGCGGCGAGACCATGAATGTGGTGGAGGCGGCCGCCGCGGCCAACAGCATCGCGCCGCAGGTTGTCGTGCCGATGCACTACGGCACGCTCGGCGACGACATCGATCCCGAGTTGTTCGGCAACCTGACACGGGTAACCGTGCACGCGCTGCGGCGTGACCCCGCGTTCGCGGGAGAGTAACTGACCCCGTGCGAACCCGCCGGGTTGCCGTTCCGCTACTGGCGCTGGCGATAGCCGCCGCGCTCTGGGCCGCATGGGCGTGGAGCGCAGGTGTACTCGGCTATACGCCGCCTGTCCGCGGCGTTGCGCCGGTGGGGCAGACCGCGCTGGGCTGGCCCTGGCGGGGTGCTGTCCACGTCCACACGGTGGCCTCCGGCGATGCTTCGGGGACAGTGGGGGAGATCGCGGCGGCAGCCAAGGCCGCCGACCTCGACTTCGTTGTTATCAGTGATCACATCCGCGCCGGCCGCGCGGAAGAGCCGCGCCGACCCCGTTGGGTGGACGGCGTGCTAATGATCTTCGACGAAGAGACCAACGTCGATGAAGGTCATCTTCTGGCGCTCGGAACGCAGCCCCATCGCTACACAATGGGGCCGACCGCCCGACAGGCAATCGCCGACACTCGGCGGCTCGGCGGCGCTGCGATCATTGCGCATCCCGTAGCGGTACGGAACGCCTGGCAAGGTCGCTACCGCGCCGTCGACGGTCTCGAAGTCCCCAACCTGGCCGGTGCTCTGGACAGGCTCCTGAACGGCTCCTGGGGGCCCCTGATCAGGGCGGCCATGACCTACCCGGCGAGCGCGCCTGCCACCCTGCTGGTCGCGCTGGCGGAAGTGCCCGCGAGCCTGGCAACGTGGGATCGACTCACGGCCCTCGATGCAGCTCCCTGGCCGCGGCGGCTGGCCGTGGTGGGCGGCGTCGATGCTCATGGGCCGCAGATTCTCGGGATGCCGACGTACGAGCTGGCGATGCGGGCGCTTACCAACACGGTGTGGCTGGAGCGAAGCCCAGAGGAGCTGGCCGGCGGCGACGCGCGGGTCGCCGCGTCTCGGGTCGAGACGGCGTTGGGTCGCGGTCAGGCCGCAGTGATCGTCGGTGCGGCCGGCGGCGCACCGGGGTTCGAGTTCACGGTGCGAGAGGCGGCCGCCGGCGGCCGCGCGTTCGGCCCCGGCCAGGCCGTGGCCGTGGCGGACAGGGAGTGGAAGTTCACGGCTGGGCTCGGTGCCCCCGCCGACTATCGCATCGAGCTGGTCCGTGACGGGGTGCCGATCGCCTCGCGGGAAGGTGATGAACTCCAGTACTCGACGATTCAGGCAGGCACGTATCGAGTGCAGGTGTTCCGCACGGACGGGCCGGCGGGTGCGGGGCGCGATGGTGCCACACCGTGGATTCTGAGCAATCCGATCTACCTGTGGCCGCGACGGGTGATCGCGGAGGGCGTGCGCTTCACCGTGCCGCCGCTGCCAGGACCGCCGGTCAGCGAGTCGCTGCTGGCGCAGCCGGGGTGGGCTGCCGAGGCCGACGAGCTATCGATGAGCGCGCTGGGGCCGCTGCCCGATGGGCTGCGCTGGCAGATTCGAATTCCTCGACACGAGCAACAGGACATCCATGCGGCCGTCGCCTGGCGGCCGGACGGCAGCGCAGACTGGTCTGCGCACAAGGGGCTCAGCCTGCGCCTGGCGAGTGAACGTGAGTGGCGGGTCGCCCTGCAGGTCTGGACGAGCGACCCCGCCGGGCAGCAGACCACTTGGGAACAGGTCGTGGCGGTGCGGCCACCGACCTCGTCGGCCGGAGTCGTGTGGTCGTCCTTCCGGCGACTCGGGCCTGGCGACGAGGGTGTGGTCGAAGGGACCCTCGGTGACGATGACCTGGCCTCGATCGTGGGCATGGCGCTGCTCGTGACGCCCTATCTCATGCGCCCGGGCACCGAGACCAGTATCGACATACTGGAATTCGGGCTCTTCGGCGGCGGGGGGCAGCTGGCGCCGGGGGAGTAGGTCCGCGACCTCGGCCTCATCCCCGGGGTTGCTAGAGTTCGGCCTCGATCGATTCCCACAGCCGCGCGAAGACATCCACCTGCAGTAACCGCTCGATCAGCCCCTTGTCGACGAGGCCGCGAAGCGCTGCGCCCTTCAGCCAGGGATCTCGGAGCAGCGCCTGACGGCCGGCTTCACCGGCTTCCTCGAGTTCGCCGCGAGCGACAAGAACGCGGGCGAGCAGGAGCCACGCGGCGCCATCCTGCGAGTGGTATTCGATGGCCTTGCGGCTGGAACTCAACGCGAGGTCGTGGTTGCCGTCGCGCAGCGCGCGGGTGGACTTGCCCGTCTCGAGCTGGGCGAGGCGCATGTGGAGAAGACGTCGAAGTTCGCGGATGGGGGCGGCGTTATCGTCGACGCGCAAGTCGATGTACCGGTCGTTATGGCCGCCGTAGCCACCACCTTCGCGTACGACAACAAGGGCCGCCGACTGCCGGCCGCGGGCGTCACCACCAGCCGCCTGCCCTGCAGCGAGCGCCGCCACGAGCCGGCTTCCGAGATCGCCACCCGTGGTCTCGAACGTGTCGGCCATCGCATCGACGACCGCGGGTCCGGCCAGGATGTTTCCCTGTACGGCGTAGTCTTCGCCCGTGCGTCCACCAGCCCAAGCCAGGCAGGACGCACCGGTGAAAGTTGCCGCGTGCCCCTGCGCATCGACGATTCCGAGTTGGCGGAGCTCCTTGCTGGAATCGTCATCGAGCAGCCGCGCCAAGACGTCCTCGGGAGCCTCGCCGGTGGCCAGGAGAGCCAGGCCGTCAGGTCCGAAAGCGGTATTGGCAACCGACTGAGTGGCGATCGCTCCCACACCCGCGCGAGCCCACGGGACGACGGCGCCAACCGCGAAGAACTTGGACTGCACCGCGATGCCGAGATCGCCAGTGGTCGGATCGAAGCCAACGATGGAGAATGTAGCGACCAGGTCGGGAGGGTGCAGCGTTGCGCCTGGGGGTCTGCCAGGCCCGGCCTGTTGTTCCGTTTCGCCGGGCGATGCCCAGAGCAGAGCGCCAGCAGCGAAGGCCAGGACGATGATCGTGCAGAGAACGAGTCTGCTCCGCGACACTGCCGTCATGGAAAGTCCTCGCAGTGTGTGAGAATGCCGAGTCCGTTTCGCGAGTATAGACCTGGAAGCAAAGCATGACGCCGACACACGGTTTGCTCGTCGCGCTGGAGGGGATCGACGGCTGCGGCAAGTCCACTCAAGCTCACAGACTCGTCGCCTCGCTTATCGAGCAAGGACAGCCTGCGGTGACCTTCCGCGAGCCCGGCGACAGCGAGTTCGGCGGCGAGTTGCGCCGGGTCTTCGTCGCGGGCCGGAACATCAGCCCGGAAGAGGAGATGCGACTCTTTCTCGAGGATCGACGAATCGATGTCCGCAACAACATTGCCCCGGCTATCGCCGCTGGCCGCCATGTCGTGATGGACCGCTACTACCTCTCCTCGGTGGTGTACCAGGGCGCGCTCGGTCTCGACCCGCAGATGATTCGGGCGAAGAACGAGGCCATCGCGCCGCGTCCCGACCTCACGCTCATCCTCGATCTGCCAGTCGACGTCGCCCTGCAGCGAATCGCCGCATCCCGCGGCCAAGCCAACAGCTTCGAAGGACGGGACTACCTCGAGACGGTACGGCGCCTGTATCTGGCGTTTGCCGGTGAGGCCGCGATCGAAACAGTGGACGCGAACGCGGAGCCCGACAGCGTGCACAGCACACTGCTCGCGCGGGTCCTGCGAATGCTAGAGGCCCGCCGGGTCAGACATTGAAGCGGAAGAGGCACACGTCGCCGTCCTGGACGACGTAGTCGCGCCCTTCGACGCGCAGCTTGCCCGCCTCCCTGCATTTGGCTTCGGAGCCCAACTCGACGAGATCATCCCAACGAGTGACCTCGGCACGGATGAAGCCACGTTCGATGTCGGAGTGGATCTTGCCAGCGGCCGTCGGCGCCTTGCTGCCCGCGCGTACCGGCCAGGCCCGGCACTCGTCGGGACCCGCGGTGAGCATGGTGATCAGTCGCAAGAGCTCGAAGGCGGCCCGCACGAAACGGTGGCGGGCCGGCTCGCCGAGCCCGAGTTCCTCGTAGAACTCGGCACGGTCTTCCTCGGGCATCTGGGCGATGTCCATCTCCACCTGAGCGGACAGGGGTACGAGCCTGCTGCCGGCGTCTTCGGCCGCTGCGACCAACTCGGGCGCCGGCTCGTCCGCCACCGCGTCCTCGGCCACGTTGAGCACCAGCAGCAACGGCTTGAGCGAGAGGAATTGATAGCCGGAAACCAGTTTGCGTTCGCGGGCGTCAAGCCCCAGAGAGCGCACCGGCTGCTCGTTCTCGAGGTGGCCGAGGATGCGCTCGAGCAGCTTGAGCAACTGTGGATCCGAGCGATCCTTGCGCAGACGATCCGCCCGGCGCTCCACGATCTCGAGGTCTGCCAGAACGGTCTCGATCTGTAGATCGTTCAGCTCTCGGCCTGGATCGGCCGGCTCTGCCGCCGCCGGGTTGTCGAAGGCGCACAACACCTGGCAGACGGCGTCCATCTCGCGCATCGAGTTGAGCACGGAGCGATCCAGCTCGCGGGTGCCGGTACCGCCCGCGATGTCGCAGAAAGTGATCTCTGCGTACGTGGTCTTCTTCGGCGAATACAGC
>Ga0255048_10001431_pt1 | contig 16497 bp, 19 predicted proteins | sample JV7_2_2_MG_FD_183619 | JGI IMG/M metagenome (GOLD analysis project Ga0255048, IMG submission 183619) | Seawater microbial communities from Jervis Inlet, British Columbia, Canada - JV7_2_2 | ecosystem: Environmental > Aquatic > Marine > Inlet | place: Canada: British Columbia | collected 2016-10-06
AGGGCATGATTGGACTTTCCATTACGCTACCCATTATGAATAAGCTCCTAATGCACCACCAAGACCTGCAGCCAGATAGTTGTTAAAGTTTGGAGACTGAGAAGCCAGACCGTAGCCAGCCAAGCCCCCGCCCAGCATCCCAGCTGTGCGGCTAGGCTGGTAGTACCCCGGACTGGTCTGGGTAGTAGTACCCCTGCCGCCCATGCCGGTGTTGATCAAGGCCCCCATCAGATCCTGCTGCTGGTAAGGATACATCCGACGTTCATCAAACTGCTCGCGCTGGGAGTTGATTCGGGCTTGGTCATAATCCCGGTACATATCCCCCATGCCCAGCAACTGCCCAGCAGCCTCGTAAGGCTCCTGACCGTACTGCAGAGCAGCGCTCAGGTACTGAGGCATACGCTGCTGTTCCTGATTGATCATGCCCATCTGGAAGTCGTTGGCATCGCGCATGGCCTGCTGCTGAACGCCGCTGTTTGAGAGCCCCTGAGCCCCGAACATCGAACCCACCGTTCCCTGGATGTGGTCCAGTCCACGCCGAGAAGCATGAGCAAAGGCCGGGGAGTTGTAGTAATCACCGCTCAGCATGCCTGCTACGTTCTGCCTACCAGCCTCTACACCCGGATCGCCATATATAGCGCGAGTAGCAGCTAGGTCCCCTCCCGCGTTGTGATACGGGTTAAGACCTGCCACACGCTCCCCGGAGTACGCGCTGAAAGGCGTCTTTGATAGAGCCTCACCCTGGCTCAGATAACGCCCCAGCAGAGGCTTAACCTCTTCAGGCACTTCCTGCACCGTAGTCTGGGTGACGCTCGAAGGTGACGATGCTGCTTTAGGACTACCCATGATCTAACTCCCTTACTAATTCTATTTCGCGTAACCGATAACCCAGGTCCCGACAAAGGCGCTCAAAACTGAGTCTATCCGAACGAAACGTAATTGTCCTGGCCCCGCAGGACCGCGCTATTTCATCTAACTGAGGCTGACCATCCTTCAAGATGTTGTGCCCCCCGTGATTAGCGCACATCCAGATATGAAGAATAGGAATCGATTCCCACGGATCCGTTCGCAACTGCAACAACAAACACCCCATATGCTCCTCGCCCCTGGATACCAGATAAAGCGTTGCCCAGGCATTGCGCAGAGAAGAATAGATATCCTCCATCCAAGTCGTGCTGGTGTCGTGCTTACGGCATTCATCCAAATCGTCTCGAACCAGGTCCCAAACATCATGCAAAGCAGCCGGGGCTATAGGAGTTATGACCACAGGAGCAAGCTCCTTCTCGGCCTCCCACTTAGCTCTCTTGGCAGCAACCCCGCTCATATCAAACCTTCCACCACTGACTACCATCAGAAATCATTTGGATCGACGAATACTGAACGCTTATAGTCGCAGTGTTCCCCCCGTCCAATAACTCAGAGCCATTCCCCACCACAACAACCAAATTCACACTCGCATCCTTCTTCTTAATTTGTATATGCCTATCCTGCCAGTCTTTAGCCAGCGGTAGGTCCACCCGTACTTTTGCTGCAGCCGCATCCACCAATATCAACTCGGAAGCAACAGCCTGGGTAGAAGAAATATGGGTAACGTCATACGCGGTAAGGTTTATCTGAGCCGCTATCTGGCTAAATATCTCGGTCAACTGCTCCCGAGTATGCTCAGGCATCTCCTGAGGGAGAACATATCGATCTGGTATCCGGGGCTGGCTCACTCTTCACCATCCTCCATCATCTCCAAATCTAACCCCACAACCTCCATATCGCCCGTGTACTCGTGTTTGAGCGCATGCCAACGAGCACTGAAGACATGGTCAAAGGACCCGTTAGACAGCGTTGTAGAGGCATTACCGGTCGTTTCATCACCCCCCTGGACATCCTGATAGATATGCGTCTGCGTCCCCGCAGTCGGTGCCTTCTTGAAGCGAGGTCGCGCTCGTGACAAAACCATTGGCTTGTTATCCACCCCAATATCCCAAGTTCTCATCGAAGAACTAGAGGCCGGACCTTCTAATGTTGTCAAATGATTATTGGTCCCGATAACCCCGGTCTTGAAGGTGCCTGCCGGAGCAAAGGCTTCATCATAGGAGGCCGTAGGAAGATCGGCGTAGGTTGAGTACAGGCTACCCAAGCCATCGTAAGTCACGCCAGAAGTGATCCACTCAAAGATAAACTCAACAGTCTTCGTGCCTCCACCCCAACGGTCACTGCGGTAGTTATAACAAAGAAACTTATCCAACACCCCGTCAGCACTATTTATTGAAGGGTAGAACCAATAAACCAACCAATTGAATCGATCATGATGACCAACCATTTGGCTCTTGTGCTCGTGATTAAGATCGGACAGGAAGAACTCAGCCACTCGGTTGGTGGCTATAGGCGTAGGTCTAGACCCGTCAAAGATATAAAAGTTATCGAAGCCTGGGAAGATGTGAGCCGTCTCAATATCCACCACAGCATGATGAGCGGAACATCCTAAGCCCTCGCCTGGGAGCAAGTGCCAACGCCAAACCTGGGGAATACCCACGTACTGCCCCATGTACATGCTTCGCTCTTTGTAGATAACAAAGTTGCTGCCCAGCTTGTGCAGCCCAGTAATCGGCCCAGGGCTATCCAACAACAAACCAGTAGTAGCCTGCGTGGCAATACTGGTATCCCAATTAGTGGTTGAGTTGATCCCACAGCAATACCAACGATTGGGCGCAGCAATGTAAACCGTCGAGGAAGTCCCTATCGTCGTGGCAGCATCAAAGTTAGCCGTCATCAAGAACCCAGCCGTCACCGCTATGTACGAAGCCCGTGGACCATTGGTTAGCTCAACAAAGGTAGACCCGGACTTGAACTGCATGGATTGCCCAGGAGCAGCAGCCAGCACACGCTCATTACCAGGCAGATTGAAGGCATCAAACACCCATCTCGCTGTCGCTGGCATGGAATAGCTGTCAGTAACCGCCGAAACTTCATTCCACCCTGTTCCGGTTTGTGTGAATAGATTATCGCGGGAGCCTCCGTAAACCGTCTTTACATCCGCTAGGCTGGAAAGGGTCTTGGCTGATCGGATAGCACTCACTGCCGTTCCCACACCCACATCAGAGTCCGAAGGCAACGCCTTCAGGCCATTTAAGGTGGGGACCATCAGATCGACATCAGCAACGATGCCTGGGGTGCTGGGCTCAGCGTCTGGAGCATATCCAGTCAGAGGAAAATAAGGCATGTCAAAATCCTGTCAAGTTTTTATTTTCAACTCAATGATAACAAGCACTTAGCCTGTGGATAACCCCGGATTCAAGAAGAGTGGGGATAGTCATTTGCTATAATTAAGATGAGGCAAGGAATAATCCTGTCTCCGGCTCTTTAACAATTCTGGAATAACACAATGAAAAGACCATACCATTGGTTTGTCACTAGCCCATTCGGTTGGGCTACCGATAACGATCTTCGGAACGCGCTGAACAATCACTACAAGGCACATAAACACTATATGGAACCCAACTCTTCCGGCATCCCGGTAGAAGTCTGGCAAGTTCCTGGACCCCATAAAGGGACAACCTACGATATAAAGGACTATGCCCCACAAGTTGAAGGAGCCCTGCGGGTAGGGAACACTACCGAAGAATAGACTCATCGGGCACATGGACGTGCCCTCCTTACCAGTTAGTGGGCCGGATACGGCCCGCGCTAGTCTTCGCCGTAACCTCTTTCAAAAGCTCCTTATAAACCCTTTCGGCCTCGCTCTCAAAAATCCCAGCCATCTGCATATTTCTCAACTCATCACGGAACAACGTACTCTTAGCCTTGCACCGGATCATTTCCTCAGCATCATTCGTCCAGGCATTAGTTACCCCAGCAGCAGCCCCGGCAGTAACCTCAATCAAGTCTTTGACCCCAGAAATGCGCAGCACATAAGCCTGGTTGGGCGGCGGGTACAAACGTATCTTCTCCGAGTGAATGGCATACCACTCCGGATACCCATACCACTGCCCCGCATCAACGCTATCAATCTCCCGCCAGTTACGAGCAGTCAAAGGATAATCCCTCGTCCCAATCACAGCCTTGATGCTGTCGAATATGATCGGGCGAATGCCACTGTCAGTAGCCAACCTAGATAACGTCACATAAGTGGCGCTGGCTGAGGCCGTTAACAGGGCATCATTAAATTCATTAAAATGGAAACGTCTGCGCTTGAAGAACTCAATAGCGGACAGCACTGAGGCCTGAACAGCCGTGGCAGAAGCAGTCAGCTCCCCTCGCTTCATCTCCTGGGCAATCCGAGCCTTCATGACTCCGAAGGTGCTCATGCTTCAAACCTCCTATGGTGGTTTCCCTCCCCCATTCTACTCGCCAGGATATCATTGTCCCAGTGGGGGACTTGCTGAGGCGGGACAATTATCCCGACGCAGGGCGAAGATAGATTCACGGGGGAGGGAATCCATTGATCATGCAGCGTACTCCACCTCCGAGAAATGGTCTCGCCACTCCCCGGCATAAGGCACATTGCTGTAAGCAGGAAGGTCCGGAGTCCCCCTGGTAAAATGAACTATCTTGGGCTCCTTAACAGGCATATTCTGACCGTCAAGAAAGTTCCACTCCTGAGGCAGATGCCCTATCTCATGGTCCCGCAGCCAAAATAACTGCTGCAAGTCCCGCCCCTCAGACGTATTCACTAGCTGCGGCGTCAGGAACCAGTTAGCTGGGTGAGAGCAGTTGAACAGCATCACACTCGACCAGTTCTTCCTGCGGTAGGGGAACTGACCCACCTCAGAACGCATCTTCACCCCCTCCACCGGGCGATACTCATGCTGTACACACATAAGGGCCTTGGTATTGTCCACGGTGTAATTATCAAACAACTCATCCACATCTGCCCGGAACATCACGTCCGAGTCAACAAACAATGCCCACCCCTCATACTGCATAAGCGCGGGGACCAAGAACCGGGTAAAGCTGAACTCCGTAGAGAATGGCCGCTCATCAATCGTGTCGTAACGCTGCCGTCGATCCGTCCACGACGAACGGGTATACAGCCCGCCTTGGCGTAGAGATTTTATATTGAGAAGCTTCACCGACACATCACAACTAGAAAACTTGTGGAGAGAATGCTCAGCCACCAAGGCAGCATCATCCTCAGCCCGGTCATACCCAATGAATACCTGATTCACGCTCATTTCTTCCCCACTAGCACTGTTATTTCGTTGTCATCCATGTTGCATGAGCGGATCTCAAATCGCTCCTTCAACCGCTCATACCACCACTGCCCAGTCTCCACCACCAAATGAGCATTACGCCCATCAGGAAGCGTCTTCTTCGCCACCCTTGTCGCGATATTGATTAAGCCAACCTTCTTCATCAGAGCCTGCAGGTCGTCCAGAACCTTGTCAGTGTACTCAGGCTCCACATGCTCCATTACGTCGCAGCATACGAGCACCTCGGCAGGCTCAGGGGGTGATGAGTACTTAGGCACCGCTGGATCGTAGTTGTTTATGCCAAATGGTAGCTGCATGTGCAGAGAAGCCTTACCACAGCCATAGTCCAAGACATCCTGGGTCATGTTCTCAGCACACAACTGCATCACCACCGGAGCCCATCTACCCCCGTGAGCACCATATTCCTTGTTACCGGCATGAAGCTGTTGGTTCTGGTCTTTATAGGCATCAGTAATCATGCTGCTGTCACCTCCTCTAACCAGCTCTGGAGCTGGGTAGTCACTTCCTTGATAACAGGCTCCCAGGAATCCTCGGTCTGTCGGATCTGACGAACATGGCCTCCGTACCAAATCATGCGCTCACCCTCGATGTTGTAACGCCATGCTGGACGTTTAGGCGTGAGAACCCAGCAAGGAACACCAAATGCACCGCAAGCGTGAACCAAAGAGGTGTTCACCGAAATGACTAGATCCAGAGCATGGATAAGCCCCCCATAACACTCATCCAGATCGTTAATGACCGCTGTATCGTGATTCAGACAAACGCCCATGTCCTTCTCAAACCCTTCAACAATGGGAGTATTCCATCCCGGCCTGTCAGCATTGTCGTACTGCAGGCTTATCCAATCCGCATCAATGGTCTTGAACATATCCTGCATCAAACCAATGGGAATGGACCGCAGGTCATGGCGAGTCAAAACCGAGCCGCCTTTCCAAGAAATGCCAATCTTGGGGCGAGACCCCATCTTGCGCATCTTCTCTTTATACTTATCTACCAGGCTGTCAAAGGGCTTGAGGTAAACCTTCCCAGGGAAGTCCTCGTCTTTCCGGCGGTAGTGCTCGCCCAAACCAAGAATCGCAAGCTTGGCATCAGGCTTCTCCCAATTAGGCCATTGCACCTCATCCTGAGGTATCTTCCTGCTGCCATAGATTGGGAATTGATTCCCAAAGTTATGCCGCATGATGTTCACCAAGCGAGGATGTGCCTCATAGATGAGATCATTCTCTTTGGCTGCATCCTCCAGCATGGAGACAGCTAGTATCTCGTCACCAACACCCTGCTCCCCATACAGCACCACCTTCTGGCCGCGAGTCCCATCCCAGTAAGGAAGCTCGGGGAACTGCGGATAAGTTCTTTGCTTACGCTTCTGGCTGGACTGAACGTCCGCAACCAAACCAGATTTGTACCCAGCCCAACCCTTATCCCACTGCCCTAACTCTAGATAGGCTAGGCCTTGGTTCCACTTGGCATCCTCGTTGTCAGGGTCAACATCCAAAGCCAGGGCGCAACGCCTAACCGCCTCTTCTGGAGTCCCGTTGTTGACAAACAGCGTAGCTAGGTTGTTAAGGTATTCGCTCTGAACCGGGTCTAGGTCAACAGCTTTCTGGAAACAAGCCGCTGCTTCCTCATTACGCCCCTCTTGCTGGAGGCAATACCCCAGGTTGCAGTGCATAGGAGCCTGCGCCTTAGGGGGTGTCTCTTCAGTAATTTCTGCCAGCGCTCTACGGAACCAATGCTCCGCATAAGCCCAACGGCTCTGACGCAGATAGCTTGACGCGATTAAAAAAATAATGCCGGGATTGTGCCGGTCAATCGAAAGGACTACCTCGCAGAGCTTGCGGGCCTGCCACACCTCCCGCACTTCATTGCTCTTGAGGAGTTCTACTGCTCGGTCAATGATTTCCTGAGAAGATTCATTCAGCCACTCAGGAGGAATAAGGCCCTGTTGGTCGTCCATATTTTTCCCCCACGGAAAAAGAAAGGGGGCCGAAGCCCCCGATCAGCTACACAGTAAAAGTGATCTGGTAATCGACAACAAACGCCGCCGATGCCGTTCCACTGCCTACCGAACACTGCACGTACTTAACGCTGTCCCCATCAGAATCATCCCAGGTCGGCTGATACACGGGACCCATATGCGGACCAGACAGGTTTGTGACAGCAATATCAGTAAGAGCCATCAAAGCAGAGGCCGTAACAGAATCCCCGCTCTTAATCCCCCACTGAAGCTTAGCGCCAGTTGCGCCCGTATGAATTGCTTGCCAGATAACCTGAACATTTTTGGCGTTGACAGGAATCTTAGCGCACAACAACACGGCACTAGCCGACGCTGACAACGACGCTGAAAGTCCAGCGTTACTGCCTGCAATCACGTTAACACCCAGATGAGCAACAGTAGGAGCACTACTCTGAGCAATCGTTACCGTTTTAGTGGTAGAAGCCATTTCTCAGTCCTCCTTAGTTAGATCCGGACACGGACGTGGAAAGAATGATGGAACCAAAGTCGGAGCTGTTAAACACCGTCTTCTTCAATCCACCGATGAGGCCCGCACTAACCCCGAGCTGGTTTCTATAATCGAAAAGTTCTTCAACCCAGCTCATCCGGTTAGTGCCAAAGCCTCGACCAAAGCCCATGCACGCTGCCTGCGCACCTACAAAGATTGCACGGCAGTTATTGGACTGAACGGACCCGGTAGCAGAACCACCGAAAGGCACACGAGTGGACTCATGAAGCACAACACCGTTGTACTCACCCAACGCACCCGTATAAATGGGGTTGTTGGACACCTGCCCACCCTGCATAGCCGCCTTCTGGATATCCAGCCACTGCCCGGTATTCGTATTGATCCGTAGATCGCGAACCTGGTAGGGATGGAGGAACATACAGAACTTATCTTCCCCGCCAATCCGAACAGGCCGGATCTGAGGGGTCGATGTCTTAGCAACCAAAACGCATGAATCAATGCGCTGCAAAGTCATGATGTTTGAAACAGAAGCAGAGCCCACCTGAACCTCGGTGGTAAGCCCCGTGCCCAAGTCACCCAACAAATGTCGATTGGTGCCAGCGGGATTGGTAGCAGCCTGCATACCAGTGGTTCTGATATCACCCAGGCTTCCACCCAACTGATTCATAAACCAGGTATCAATACGGTCAGCCCACCAGTCCGTGAGACCCATGCGGGCTTCCTCGCGTACTGAGAATGGGATCCGCTGCTCGGTCATCTTGCCACCGGAACGAACCGCATGGCGAAGCTGATCGACAACAACATTGTCCGTATACGTCGTAAGCGCTTCTTCCGAACCCTCTAGCGTGCCATCCCCGGAAATACCATCACCGGTAAGCAACATACGCAAGGTTACGCGAACACGATCCCCTGAGCCTTTGGAAGTATCCTCGGCAATCTGACAAACGGAATTACTGTCAGAGCCAATGAACTTGTAAGCCCAAGTACGCTTCAGCGCTTCACGAAAGAGTTTTCGAGACCATAGCTTGACGGTCTCTTGGCTGTTAACACCATAATTGGTGGTCGCCATAGGAAAATCTCCTTAATTAAACACAAAAAGTTTGATCTAGTTACGCCAGACCGAACGAGTTGCCCTGTAACGTAGGAGCTACGACGACCTTGGTACGGCAAGGTCACACGAAGTATTCAGGTGCCTTTAACGCAGGCTTACGATTACGACATTAGGCGAGACCAATTATCCCCTTCAGTTGCCGCATCAAACTCATCATTATTCATATCAGACAAATCTGCAAGTGTTGTGGGGCGAGGGCTGGAACCGCTCGGCCCCAGGCTCTTAGCCTTGCTCATGTTACTACCAATCCGCTCAAGGTTAGGCGCTCGGGTAGACCCTTCTACTGGCGTTGCCCCATTACCTCCCCGGAATCCCCGGCCTTTGGCTAGATTATAGAAGCGCTCGGCCTGGGAGAGACCCCGGTTCTCGGCGTCTCGGGCTAAGGTAAAAGTTTCCTTAATAACTTCTACTCTTGCCTCTTCCTTACCCCAGCCAACAGCCTCGTACTCGGCAATACGGGAATCACGCAATTGAGTGACCACCTCAGAGTAATCGCTGTGGGTCTCAGCGAACCCAGCTTCCTCTTTCTGGAACCGCCCTACCCAGTCATTAAAATCTCTGCTCTCCTGCTCAGCCATCTGCTGCTGTTGACGCTGCTCCAGAAGGCGGGAAGTCGTTGCTTCATTACGCTCAACCCGCTGGCGTAGGTGCTCACCTGGATCCTCATCGTACTGAGGAATCTCAGCCTCAGGCTCCGGCGGCGTGAGAACTCGCTCCTGTAGCTGCCGGAACCGCTCCTCCATCTGCTGGACCTGACTCTGCAATTCCTTACGCTTGTTCCTTTCCGCATCCAGAGCCCCATAGTTAACCATCCGCTCAGGAGCGCTGTCGGTCTCTTCCTGGCCCTCAGCCGCAGCTTGGGGCTGGGTTGGCTCCTGCTCTTGCTGGACGGGCTCTGAAGAGGATTCCTGTCCCCGATCCGGGTCGGGAGCCGCGTCGATGATAACCTCCATCTGACCCTGCTCTAAGTCCTGATCCTCTGTCGTTACTTCTAGTTCTTCTAATATCCCCATCTCATCACCTCAGCTTGTTTGCGACTTCCCCAAGTTCACCACCCTGTGCAGAAACATATGCCAATATGGCGTTTCTACGCCCCTCTGTATCCGAAGCCAATCTAGCCAGCTCCTCTACAGTTCCCTTCAACCCACTCAATTCCTCTACAGTCCCCTTCATCCCACTCAACTCATTAAGCTTCTCAGAAACCTTCGCCAACTTATCATCCACTATCCCCATAAGGTCCGGAGTTAACTCATCCAGAATGACAGTACGATTCGTTTTCATCGTAGCCATCCTCTTCTCTCGCTCAGCCTGCAAGCTAATGACCTGAACATCCTCAGCCGACTTAATCTTGGCAGCAGAAACATCACGCTCTAACTCACAAGTCTGCTGAAGCTTGGCACGCTCAGTGTCATAACGAGCCTGAATCTCAATCAACTTGGCCGCTCTATCAGCATCATTGGTCTTAGCCTTCATCGCCAACTCTTGCTCAGAAATCTGACGCTCCAACAACATCTTCTCCCGCGCCATCTCCATCTCCATCTGATGCTCTTCACGCTTACGCTGCATATCAGCCATCTGCTGCTCACGCTTGCCCTTAAGCTGGTCATTCTCCTGCTTGAGCTTGCCCATTTCTTCCTGCATCTGCGCCATCTTCTGGGGCAGTTCTGGGTCGGTTTGACTCTTCTCTTCAATGTACTTAACCCACTCATCCGAAACCGACTCGGGCAGAGGGGAATACTTAATCAAATCCGGAGGCAGAGGTACGCCAGCCTTAATCATGGCGGGCACTAGGCTCTGCATGTTGGCCCACACCTCCTGCTTCATATTCGGGCTGGAGGGGGCTGTATCAATCACTACATCGTACTTAGTGACATCCGCGTCGTAAGCAAAAGGAACAGCCTCCTTGTCCGTAATACGCATGAGAGTCCCCTCAGAGATGTACTCGCGCATAAACGACAGCATGTCCAGAGCCTGGATCTTTCGATACCTGCGGAGGTTGTTCAACAACGGCGCTAGGATAACTAGCGCAGCCTTCTTCCGCTCAACCTCAAGCACGCCAGCCTGCTCGCGGTTAGCCATCCCCATCAACTCAAGGTTGACGCCAGAGACATCCCGGATACTCGATATGGCGAAGCTCAGGAGCTTATCCAGGGCCGCTGGATACCCACCGAAAGGCTTGTCCTGAATCTTACCGCTCTGCAGGGCACCGTTATTCACCCAGTTCACACCGTCAGAGCTAGCCCATGAATCCTCAAAAGCCCGCTTGTCATCAACGGCATCTTCCTCAGCAATCACACCACCCTTGGCATTGCTATTAAAGATATACATCGTCTGGCTAAAGAACTTGTTCGCCCACTGCTGGGGGTCCTTCATGGCCCGCATCAACCCGTACCATATATTGTTCTGCTCATCACGCTTACCGGTTATAGCCCGATAGGTGAAGGCATTGATCGCGCAGGGGCCATCCTCAAGGAGAGTCTTTGCAGCAACAAAGGCTTGAAAGTACTTCCAACGTGTTTGTTTAACAAAAGCTATGCCTCGGCGCTCTACCTCATCTTTGATCTTGTTGAAACGCTCTTCCGTGAACTCCACCACCCGGTCACTCTCTGTGTCCCCCACCCGGTAATAGAACTCCTTCTCCCGATACTGATAATGGAGAACTAAAATCTTTCCCTCACGAGGGTCATACAACGAACTCTGGTCATTCTCATACTTCCAGGCACTGGTCGAATCATGAGCATCACCCCCCTCAGGATCGACCATCGAACTATCTTCTTCAGGAACCAAGTCCCGAGCATCAGGCCACTCATCCTTGACCGCCTTCAGGTCCATCCACTTCTCTCGAATCAACCAAGCGGCATCCAAAAGATTCTGCTTCCGAGCTGCCGGATCCCAACGCATCTGCAACGGGGACACCCGCTCCATGATTATCTTGCCATCAGGGTCCTCATCATAATCAACACGGGTCTCAATCCACCCCATGCCGCATGTCAAAGTGTCCGTATAAGCGTCCGACTCTTCATCCTCAGCCTCACACCCATCACGCACCCATCGAGCGCCCTCAGTGAACGTGTCGTTAGCCTCACGGTCACCCAGGGTCCGGGGGAAGTATCGAGCCTCCTGACGATTGCCTATCTCGTGACCAGCCACCGAATCAATGATGGGGCCAACCCGGTTGAACGTGACCACTGGACGACCCTGCTCCTCAAGAAGAGCCCTGTCTTCATCGTCCCACTGGTCCCCATCCCGGAACTGATAGTTCTCACGGGCCTCGCCTCTCCAGTCTTTAGCATGCTTAGAAGCTCGCTTTCTCCGGTCATAGATCAACTCAACCAGATCCAGCTCTTCACCGTCCTGCGCTGTGTAGTAGTCGTTAGAAGCCATTATCTGATTCCTGCGTCACCGCCAAGCCTGAACTCTTTCATAACCCGAGCAGCAGCTGGCCGAGACATCTGCTCTGGATCACCCAAACCAGTCCCAGCAAACACCTCCATCCAAGAAGTTGGGTGAGCCAAAGGATCTTTCAGCCATATCCCACTCTCCGGGCTAACGCTTAACCCATGAGCATCCGGGTCATTCAAATCAAGAGCCTTATCCTGCCAAGCTCTTCGATAATCATAATCACCCTCCAGCCGAGGCGGCTTCCCATACCTCTTAGAAAAAGCCTTCGCCCACGGAGACGAAAAGAACTCGTCCTGGAACTTATTCTCCATATCCTCGGGCAACTCAAGCCTCTCGTAACGAGCCTGCGCCAAAATATCATCAAATACATCAGTCATTACGCTGACATCCAGGTTCGTGGGCCAGTAGAACGTCGCTTATCATCATATCGCTTTCGGTCATTGGGGAGCTTTGCCGACCGCCTCCCAACCGCCCCTGTCCGCATGGCATCACACGCATGCGAAGCCCAGTCGTGATGTGGCCGCTCCTTATAGGTTCGATTCTTTGGATCCCACTCCTTCCGGTACGCCATCATCGCATCAATCAAATGCTCACACTTCTTCTGGTCGAAGTAACAATTCGGGAGCATCGCTCTCACCGCATTGATCCCCTCGTCAATCGGCAGCTTCCTGACAATCTTGAAGTTGATGCCATACCGCAGAGCCTGCTCTATCCGGCTCCTACCAGTACCCAGCTCACGAACAGCCAAGTCATGCGGACCAATGTGGTCACGGTAAATGTAAGGCTTCTCCATGAGGTACTTAGCGTAATACTCAAAACCCTCTCCCTGGGTTTCGTAGTAATCAATGATTCGGATCTGATTGAAATGGTTCTGGACGAAGATAATGACATTGCTATCACCCATCCCCAGGTCCCACCAAGTATCTACCGGAAGGTCTGGCTCATACCCAATATCCAGAACACGGCCATCCTTCTCAGCTTCAGTCATCTTGTTAACGTAGTAAGAGCCCTGCATACCACCAGAGAAGTCACAATAGAACTCCTGCTGGATAAGCTCTTCCTCCATCCCAGCCTTACGCTCTTCATCCACCTCTTCAGCCGTGACCGACTCAGTATCATCAATCCCCAGCTTGCAGCCCCACCACCTCTTGTTCTCAACGGTGTTTGTCCACAACGGCTTATAAAAATAGTTGTGTCGGCCTCGGGGTGTGGAGTTGAAGATTGCCCACCCCCCATTCTCAGCTAGGATAGGTCGGATAAAGTCCCAAGCCCTCGGGTCCTGCAACGCCATCTCGGAGAACACGACCCCCACCGGGTTCGTTCCCACGATAGAGTCAATGTTGTCGGACCCTACGATCTGAAACAGACTCCCGTTCTTTAAACGGATCTTCATCTCAGTCTGGTTAGAACTCTCCCACAAATCCCTGGGAAGATAGTTTAGGAATCGAATCCCATCCTTATTGATCCCATCCCAGATAACCTTCTTCCCCTGGGCATAAGACGGAAAGATGTAGTAGTAAACACCAACCCGCTGCTGCGTAGCCCGTGCCAGTATGTTAAAGCAAGTCAGGTCCTTGCCCGATCTGCGATGCATTACCAACACCATCCGCTTATACCCCTCATCAAACGCCTTCCATATTGGCATTTGATACGGACGCGGAACATACATATGCGGGAGTGTTACTTCCATTCTAGTAGCCCGGACCCTCGCCCCGTGAACCACCGATAACCCGACTGCGCTTCGACCGACCACCAGGCTTGGCCTTACCAGCCTTACCGCTACCATGGGCAGCACCCATTGGATCTACACCACCGTAAACATTATTGGGGCTCGCGCCACCATAACCACCCTTCCCCTTCGCTCCATCGCTCAAGTGAGCCTTTGGATCAACACCAGAATATGCCTTGGGTGCTTTCATCTTTTCGTCCTCTTTAGGAATCGATTACTAAAATACTTCTATAGCCACCAGCATCAACAATAACAGCGCCTGCCGTCTCTTCTCAAGCCGATCAATCTCAGACTCAATCTCGCCCAGCGTCGCGTCAAGCAACTTGACCTTCGCCTCATCGCCTTCAAGACTCCTCCGCAAAGACAACAACTCAGCCATTCGAGCATCAATAGCTTGCTGTTCTTTGCGAACAAGATCCTCAGCCTCCGCGTCTCCGGAGGAAGTGACTTGCTCCGGCTCAGGCATGGTAGGACCGTAAGAAGGCCCTGTAGAGGTCTTAGCCTCACCACGAGCCCTACGACGCCCCTGAGGCCCTCCACGGGCCTCTCCTGCCCCGCCGCCCCCACCACCAGCATCTGGCACAACCTCCGGTACATCCGCGACACCAGCCAGAATACCCGGATAGCCGTAACCGGCCTCCTGCCGCCACTCCTCGTCCTTGCTGGAGTTCGGAGTAACTCCCGTGCCTGTCCACGGCCCGTGGATGCCAGCAACGGATTTGCGCCGTTCGGCAGTATCAATTGCCACCTAGACACCCTCGGCCTCGGAGTAGATTGTGCCGTCATCAGCGAGCGCCTTAGCGTAAATCTCAGTCCCCGCGTTGTTGTGGAACCCCTTCGAGTCAGCAGTAACCGTGACCTTGTTTCTCAACGCGGAGTACACGTACATCAGCGCCTCCTCGAAGGTCGGAGTTGCTGGAGGCGCTTCGTTAGCCAGGTCCGCAATCGTGTCCGTTTTCAGAACATCAGCCACCTGGGCGTTCACCTCGGACGGTCCTAACTCAGTATTCGATGCCACAGAACCACCGACGTTCCCCGTCAGGTTCCCGGTGAACGTCGTCGTGAGCGCTGTGGTGACCGTCGTGGCTGCGTTCGTCCCTGCGATAAAGACGCCGCCTGCGCCACCCGCCACAACATTCGGAAGGCGGTCAGTTCGCACCTTCACGGCATCGACCTTCGTCTCGATGGACTGTGTATCCACCTCGACTCGACCCACAACTGTGTCGAGTGCCGCGATTTCGTTGTCGATTGTTGTGATCGTTGCTGGGATCGTCGTACCCGTGTCCTCGACTATTAGCGCGGTTTCGGCCTTAAGTGCGCCCAGCCCGTCAGTGGTGTTGGCTAGATCAACCGCCGCAGCACTGCGACTCGTACTGAAATGCCCCACCACCTCACCAACAACCGAGACTGACGCGACAGTGGGAGATCCTGTAAGAACCATCGCGTAATCAGTATTGGCTGCATAGCCATTCCCCGACGTCGCCACCACCCGAACATTACATAACCCTGCAACACCATCGAATCCACTTGCGTAGGTCAGAGTAATCCCTGCGGTGATTTGGGTCGTCGAATTGCCGGGGTACGCGGACACGGTTGGCGATCCGGCCATCGTTGTCGGAACCCCCGTGGCAAAAGCTCGCGTGGTGAATTTTATATCGAAGGTGTCTCCGAGCGTAATATCTCTGTCACTCATCTATCCACTCCATCCATTTACCCGGCCAACCCTCCGCCAGCACCAGCGATACCGCCCTTGCCCGCCAGACCCCCGAAACCAGCAAGGCTCGACATGATTCGCCCGCCGCCTCCCGCCGCTGCTTCCGTCGTCTCGTTAAGGAACCCACCGCCCGGAACCATCGCCTCAATCGTATCGGGCGTGTTTCGCTCGTTAACGAAACCACCTCCGGGGACGAGTGCTTGTCTCTCAGTAGCCATCAGGTCGTCGTTATCACAAGACGCGGGTCAACGTAAATCGTCTTATCGGCGAGCGCCATCTTGACACGAGCCTGAACGTACCCCGGTTGAGCCGGTGTGAAATTGACGCTCATCTGTTGCGTGTTTTTCGTCGTCATCGATGCCACCGTCCACTCCCCGGACTGCGCTGTAGAGTGCGCGGAAGTGCTCGCTAATAATGCCGCCTTGTTTGTAACCTTTGTTCCCTTCGGGTTTGACGAGGATGCTAGATACGTTAACTCTAGCCAAATATCGGCATTATCTAAATCGCCGCCGGTCAGGTTCGCGTCATGACAGAAGTCCACGGTGCATGTCAAACCAGTACCGTCGCCCTCGACCCACTGTGAAATCTCTGGGCCTTCAAGCGGGAAGGTCAACTCTGCGAAAGCACTCGTCGTGAAGTCGTGCGAAATGGTATCAGTGCCGTTCGATGCACCTCCTGCCACGTAGTTCGCATCGTCGGCCATAATCGTACCGGCGTAGACGTGTTTCTCGTATCTGTAATTGGTGCCAGATGCGTCGTCGGTGTTATGTATCTCTACAGTGACTCCGCCGTGACCTTCCATCGTGCCGGTTGTTGCTGCTGTAGATGCCCCAATCAAACAGTTTTTGAACAATACGGTGAAGGATGCGGCG
>Ga0255048_10001433_pt1 | contig 16471 bp, 15 predicted proteins | sample JV7_2_2_MG_FD_183619 | JGI IMG/M metagenome (GOLD analysis project Ga0255048, IMG submission 183619) | Seawater microbial communities from Jervis Inlet, British Columbia, Canada - JV7_2_2 | ecosystem: Environmental > Aquatic > Marine > Inlet | place: Canada: British Columbia | collected 2016-10-06
GATATTTGCCATGTCGGCGATCGCCTCGACCTTGTTCCTCGGTGGCTACTACTTCCCCGGCCTGGACAGCGGGACGTTTGGTCCGCTCGTTCTGATGGGCAAGGTCGGCCTGCTGGTGTTCCTGATCATCTGGCTGCGGTGGACCTTCCCGCGGCTGCGTGAGGATCAACTCCAGTCGTTTGCCTGGAAGTGGCTCATTCCGCTGGCGCTGGTGAACATCGCGGTGACCGCAACCTTCAAGGTGATCTTCTGATGGCGACTCGCTCTATTCCGGGATCGGGGCTCCTCAAGGGGATGCGCCTCACGCTCAAGACCCTCTTTACCAAGACATCGACCATTCACTACCCCATCGAAAAGGAAGTGCCCGTCCCGCGCGCCCGAGGCGTCATCGCGCTCGATGCCGATGCCTGCACCGTCTGCATGCTGTGTGCCCGGGAGTGCCCCGATTGGTGCATCTACATCGAAGGCCACAAGGAGATGCAGCCTCCCAGCAAGGAGGGGGGCCGCCCCCGCAGCCGGGCAACGCTCGATCGTTTCGACCTCGATTACGCCCTTTGCATGTACTGCGGCATCTGTGTCGAGGTGTGCCCCTTTGACGCCCTGTTCTGGTCGCCCGAGTATGAGTACTCGGAGATGAACATCACCTCGCTGCTGCACGACCAGGAGCGTCTCGGGGTGTGGCTTGAGACCGTTCCCGACCCTCCGGCGCTGGAGTCCTGATGGAATTCACCGACTGGATCTCAGACGCACGCAACATCATCTTTCTGGTGATCGGCCTCGCCATGGTGGCGGCGGCCATTCGGGTCGTCAGCTCTCCGAATGTCGTCCACGCCGCGCTGATGCTGGTGGTGGCGCTCGCCGGCTCGGCGGCCATCTTCATAATGCTCGGGGCGGAGTTCGTGGCCTGGACCGTGGTGCTCGTCTACATCGGCGCCGTGATCGTGCTGTTCTTGTTCGGCATCATGATCACCCGAGCCCCTACTGGTAGGGATTCGGTGCGACTCGATCACGAGCGTCGTTGGCCTGCCGCGCTCATCGCGCTGGCCATGTTCATCACGATTTCGTGGGCGACGACGGAGACCTTCGGGGACAAACTGGTTTCCGACGGGGTGGCCACGGCGAACGACTTGGGCGCCGTCCTATTCGATCGGTACGTGATCCCGTTCGAGGCGGTTTCGTTCGTTCTCCTGGCGGCACTCATCGGCGGCATCGTGCTTGCCCGGAAGGATCCGGAACAGTGATTGTCAACCAGTTTCTCGTCCTTGCCGCGCTGCTTTTTTCGATCGGTGTCTACGGCGTGCTGGTCCGACGCAACGCAGTGCTGGTGCTGTTGTCGGTGGAGCTCATGCTGACCGCGGTCAACATCAATCTGGTGGCCTTCTGGGCGTACCTGCAAGATCCGCTGGCGTACCTGCAAGACGTGCAGTTCGCCGGGCAGGTCTTTGCTCTCTTCGTAATCGCAGTGGCGGCAGCCGAAGTCGGAATCGGCCTGGCCATCGTTGTTCTGATCTTCCGCAACAGGTCATCCGCCAATATCGACGAACTGGATCTGCTCAAGTGGTGATCGCATGACCCATCTGGTGACCACGCTTTTCCTATACGCCGAAGAAGGCGCCGAGCATGCCGTGGAACTGGCCGATGGCGGCGTGCTCGCCCAGTGGGCTTGGCTCATCCCGGCCGTCCCGCTGGTGATGATGTTTGCGATCGCTTTCTTTGGTCGCAGACTTCCCAATCGGGGTTGGGAGTTGGCCGAGTTCTCGATGCTGTTTGTTGCCGTCTACGGCGTGGCCCTGTTCATTTCCAATGCCGACCAAGGCGTCTACTACGAAGGGGCGATCGAAATCGCCACCGTCGGTTCGTTCGTCCTCGAGTGGGGATGGGTGGTCGACGGGCTCTCGATCATGATGTACGCAGTTGTCGGGATCGTTGGTCTCGCGGTGTTCACGTATTCCAAGGGTTACATGGAAGGCGACATTCGCTACACCGGCTTCTTTGCCAACTTCACCCTCTTCGCCGCCGCCATGCTGGTGTTGGTCTCGTCTCCCAACATGCTTCAGCTCATCGTCGGCTGGGAACTCGTCGGATTGGCCTCGTACTTGCTGATCGGGCACTACTGGGAGGATCACGAGAACAACGCCGCAGCGATAAAGGCGTTCATCACCAACAAGGTCGCCGACGTCGGTCTGTTTATCGGGGTGATCATCGTCGCGGTCACAGTCGGATCGTTCCGGTTCTCAGATGTGCTGGACGCCGTGGCGAATGCCGACAGTGCACTGATCGAGGTCGCCTTCTGGGCGGGACTCATGCTGTTTATCGGAGCCATGGGCAAGAGCGCCCAATTCCCATTCCACGTCTGGCTGCCGGATGCGATGGCCGGCCCGACGCCGGTGTCTTCGCTGATGCACGCAGCGACGATGGTTACTGCGGGCATCTACCTGCTCGGCCGGATGTTCCCGCTCTATCAGGACGAGCTATTCGCCGTCGACGTAAAGACGATCATCATCATCGTTGGTGCGGTCACCCTGTTACTGACCGGGTTGATCGCTCTAGTTCAGGATGACATCAAGAAGGTGCTGGCCTACTCGACGTTGTCCCAACTCGGCTACATGACCGTGGCTATGGGCGCCGGGGCCTATACGGCCGGATTGTTCCACCTGTTTACGCACGCCTTCTTCAAGGGTCTCCTCTTCCTTTGTGCCGGTTCGGTGATCCACGCGGTCCACTCCAACAACATGTCTGACATGGGGGGGCTGCGCAAATACATGCCGTCGACCTTCTGGACGTTCATCGTGGGGTCACTTGCGCTCGCCGGCATTTTCCCGCTCGCCGGGTTCTGGTCGAAGGACGAGATCCTCTCCTCGGTCTCCTTCGACGCCGCACACGGCGGGGGAGCCGTGGCCTCGACGGTCCTTGTCGTCGCCATCGTTGGTGCGTTTATAACTGCTCTGTATATGGCTCGAGCTGTGTACCTGACCTTCTACGGCGAGTACAAGGGTGAAGGGCACCCTCACGAATCGCCGAAGATCATGACCTACCCCTTGATCGGCCTCGCCGCACTGGCGGCCGTTGCCGGCTTTGCCAATATGCCCGGCATCTACACCGGCTTTACGGATTGGGTGGGTGCCCGGCTCCATGTCATGGGAGACCACCACGCCGAGGCGATCAACTACCTGCTCGCCGGTCTCGGACTGGCGGCCGCCGGCATCGGGATTGCGGCCGGGACTCGATTGTGGCGGGCCGATCGCGACACTCAGGCAGCCCGCGACAGATTCCGGATTCCGGTGCTGTACCCGCTCCTGGAGAACAAGTACTACATCGACGACTTCTATCTGAGGGGGATCGTCAATCCGACCAAGGGTTCGATCGCCCGAGCGACGGATTGGTCCAATACGTATTTGCTCGACGGTGTAGTAAACGGGGTCGGCCTGGGTGCCGGTCTCCTGTCAAAGATCGTCTACGGCGGAATAGACCAGCGAGGTATCGATCTCGCGATCAATGCAACTGCAGCAGCCACCGGTGAGGCAGGCGAGCAGTTGCGCCATACGACAACCGGCCGGGTGCAGCAGTACGCAGGCGCATTGTTCGCCGGCGCGATTCTGCTCGTGGTCGGATTCCTGATTCTTAGCTAAGAGGAGGACGAGGGAGATGGACTGGTTCGAAAACGGATGGGCTCTAAGCCTCATCGTCTTCCTGCCTCTGGTGGGTGCGGCCATCTTGCTGCTGTTGCCGAAGGCAAAGGAACAGGCTGCCAAATGGGTGGCGCTCTTGTTTGCGTTTGCCTCCTTCGGCTTCTCGGTCGGCGCGATCTTTGCGTTTGATTTCGATATCACCGAGAAATTCCAGTTGGGGACCGACCTTTCGTGGATCCCGGCGATCGGTTCCAGGTTCCATATCGGAATCGACGGCATCAGTCTCCCGATGCTCATCCTTTCCACGTTCATCACCCTGCTGGCGATCGTGTACTCCTGGAACCATTGGCCGGAGCCGCACAATCCGCGGGCCTTCTTGGTTCTGATCCTGCTGCTTGCTACCGGAATGAACGGGACGTTTGTGGCGCTCGACCTCGTGTTGTTCTTCGTCTTCTTCGAGATCGTGTTGCTTCCGATGTACTTCATGATCGGGGTGTGGGGAGATCGCGCCATGATTCGGGTACCCGGCCTCAAACGCGAGGTCGAAACCCGGCTTTATGCCTCGATCAAGTTCTTCTTGTTCACGCTGTTCGGTTCGGCGTTCATGTTGCTGGGGTTCCTGGCGCTCTATTTCAAGAGCGATCCGCACACCTTCGACATGGTTCTGCTTGCCGATGCGGGCCAAATGGGCGCGTTCAATGGAACGTTCGGCGCCTGGGTGTTTGCGGCTTTGTTCCTGGGGTTCGCCGTAAAGGTCCCGATGTGGCCGCTTCATACCTGGCTGCCGGACGCACACACGGCTGCTCCGACGGTGGGATCAGTACTGCTGGCGGCCATCCTGCTGAAGTTGGGCTCGTACGGGATCATCCGCATCAGCCTGCCCATCCTTCCCGATCAGGCCGTGACCTGGGCTCCATATATCGCGATATTGGCGGTGATAGCGATCATCTATGGCTCGTTGGCGTGCCTTGCCCAGACCGACATGAAACGGCTCATCGCCTTCTCATCAGTGGGTCACATGGGCTTTGTGATGCTGGCGATCTCCACCTTGACCGACATCGGCATCAATGCCGCCATCATCGGGATGGTTGCCCACGGGGTGATCACAGGTCTGTTGTTCTTCCTCGCCGGATCGATGTCGCATCGCTATCACACTCGCGAGATGGCGCGTCTCGGCGGAAACATGAAGCTGATGCCGGTCATGGGTGGCATCCTCGCCTTTACCGCCATGGCGTCTCTGGGGTTGCCTGGTCTGGCCGGGTTCTGGGGCGAGTTCATGGCTCTGCTGGGATCGTTCAACCCGCTCGATGGCCTCAGCCTCACCGTGTTCCGCTCAGCGATGGTGATCGCTGCGATCGGAACGGTGCTGACTGCGGGGTACCTGCTGTGGATGCTGCAGAAGGTCAACCTCGGTGAACCGTCCGAGGAGTGGTCGGGCAAGGAATTCCACGACGTCGACGGGTTCGAACTCGCTGCATGGGTTCCGCTGGTGCTGGCGATCCTCGCCATCGGCGTCTTCCCCAAGATCATCTTTGGTGCCACCAACGGTGCCGTTGTAAACCTGGTCAAGACAGCTTTCGGAGGCTGATCGAGTGTTCGACTACCACGCAATTGCACCGGAGCTGATCCTGGGGGTCACGCTGGTGGCGGTCGTCGCCATCGATCTGGTGCTACCCGACCGCCTCAAGTACCTGGCCGGGGTAACTGCCCTGGTGGGATTAGTGGCTGCGGCCTTCCCGCTGCTCACTCTGGCGACTTGCGGTGAGCTCGGTGGCTGTACCGACACCGGGGTCAGGAGCCTGTTCGGCGGGTCTTACGTGATCGATGATTTTGCGCTGGTTCTCAAGGGTTTGTTCATCGTTGTAGGTGTGATCACCCTGCTGCTGTCGGTCGGGTACATCGAGAGCGACGACTACTACCAGGGCGAATTCTACTTTCTGGTGCTGGCTTCGATCACGGGTGCGGTCGTCATGGCTTCATCCCGGGACCTCATCACACTGTTTATTGGTCTCGAATTGGTGTCCGCTCCCGCCTTCCTCTTGGCTGGCTGGCGTAAGGGAGACCTGCGGAGCAACGAGGCAGCCCTCAAGTTCTTCCTGATCGGGGTCCTGTCTTCGGCGATCCTGCTGTTTGGCATGTCGCTCGTGTACGGGCTCACCGGTGAGATCACGTTTAGTGGAATCGCGGAGGTCTCGCTGGCGGCAGGACTTGCCGATGAACCTGCATTCGTGATGGCTGTGGTGTTCGTGCTTGTCGGTTTTGCCTTCAAGATCTCGGCGGTCCCGTTCCACTTCTGGGCGCCTGATGCTTACGAGGGGGCGCCGACCCCGGTGGCCGCCTATCTGTCGGTGGGATCGAAGGCGGCCGGCTTCGTTGGATTGCTCACCATCTGTTATCAGGCCTTTGGGGCGGTGCGAGAAATCTGGGGACCGATTCTTTGGGTCCTGGCGGCGTTGTCGATGACGGTCGGAAACCTGGTTGCGCTCAGGCAGACGAACATCGTGCGCCTGCTCGGCTATTCGTCTGTTGCGCACGCAGGATTCATCCTCGTGCCGTTTGCGATGGCCGCTACCTATGACTCGGTTGGCCTGGAGGATGCGTTCTTTGGTTCAGTCACCTATGTGCTGGTCTACGCCTTTATGAATCTGGGAGCCTTTGCCTCTGTAATCGCGATTTCGAATCGGGTTGGCTCGGGGGAGATCGAGGACTGGGGAGGTCTCGGCCGATACGCACCGAGTCTTGCCGCGTATATCACGGTGTTCTTCTTCGCCCTGGCCGGAATCCCGCCGCTCGCCGGGTGGTTTGCCAAGTTTGTGATGTTCCGTGCTGTGATCGGAGCGTTTAGTTCGCCGTGGGCCATCGTGCTGGCCGCCATTGCTGCCGTAAATGCCGTGATCGCGCTGGTGTACTACGCCCGGGTCGTCAAGACCGTGTACATGGATCCAGTACCGGAAACCACCGATACCGATTCCCCGATGGTGTTGGCCCCTTCGCTCAAGCTGGCGTTGGTCATCACCGGCGTAGCCGTGATCGTTGCCGGATTCTTCCCGCAGATCATCGCCTTCTTCGGCGATGCCAGCCGGGCATTGGCGATCGGCCTCTAGGTCGGTCTGCAAGGTCGCCTCAGACCACCAGTCGTGGTAGCCCGTCGAGCAAGGTCATGTTGAGGGCCGTATGCCGGTCTCCACTCGTCCAGAGTACGAGGAGGGTCTCCGGGCCGGATGATTCTCGTGGAGGAACGATGACCTCCGGTCGCAGGAGCGGCAGGAGGAATTCGCATCTGGGTTCCTTCGAGTTGTGCCTTGTGGCGTCAGAGGCATTCGACCATCATTCACTATCTCGGCCAAGCGACGTCTCGAACTCGTTGAGGGTGATGGTTGTGCGGTCTGCTGGTGGACCTAGTACAGGACAGCGGTGAACGTTCTCGACACCGATATCGAGGCCTGGCATGCCCTAGTGGCCGCGGCGCCAATAGGGCTGTTGTTGTGGCTGATGGTGCGGCAGGGTTGGGGTGCGGCTCGGGCCGGTCCGCTTGCTCTCGTCCTTGCCGTGGTGCTGTCGCTGACCGTGTTCGGCACCGACCTGGAGTTGGTGGCCCGGTCTCAGGCGAAGGGTGCGTTGCTCTCGATCTGGGTCCTCAGCATCATCTGGGCGGCGCTCCTTCTCTTTCACCTGGTCGACGAGACCGGGGAGATCCAGGTGATCGGCGCCTGGCTGGGCCGGCTCGCACCGGGAGGGGCACTCCAGGTGCTGCTGCTGGCCTGGGTGTTCACCAGCTTCCTGCAGGGGATCGCCGGGTACGGTGTCCCCGTCGCGGTGGTTGCACCGCTCATGGTCGGAAACGGCTTTGCACCCGCGGTGGCCGTCATCACGACGTTGATCGGCCACTCGTGGTCGGTGACGTTCGGGTCGCTCGCCGCCTCGTATTCGGCGTTGGCTGGCGTGACCGGCTTCGGCGGCGACCGCCTCGCCATCGATTCGGCGCTGATGCTGGGTTTGGCGTGCCTCCTGTGTGGGGCCGGTGCCGTACTCGCCTTTGGGGGTCGGAAGGCCCTCGCTTCGGTGGCGGCGCCGCTCCTCGTCACCACGGTCGCTATGTCTGGAACGCAACTGGGCTTCGCCGCCGTGGGCGCCTACTCGCTCGCCGCGTTCGCCGCCGGCACAGTCGGGCTCATCGTGATGGCGCTGTGGGGACGGTTCTTGCGGTGCGATCCTGCCGATCTCCTCGGCGACTCGACGACGGTTGGGGCAGGAGACTTCATCAGAGTCTTCGCGGCGTACGCAGTGCTCATCGGCGTGGTGCTCACGGTTAGCTTCGTGGGTCCGGTCGAGCGACTCCTCGACCGGGTGCGAATCGAGCTGGCATTCCCGGCGAGCAGCACGAGCCTCGGTTGGGCGAATGAGGCTACCGATTCATATCGCACGCTCTCGCCTTTCGGCGACACCGGATCCCTCCTGCTCTACGCCGCTCTCATCGGGTACGTGATCTACCGGCTGATCGGCATCATCGAACCCGGAGGATTGGGTCGCGCTGCTCAGCGCACGGTGTCGAGCGCCGTGTCGTCGAGCGTCGGGATCGTCGCCATGGTGGGCATGGCCCTTGCGATGACCGACAGCGGTATGACCTTCGCCCTAGCCTCGGGACTCACCACGGTGGTCGGGGCTGCCTTCCCTATGGTCTCACCGCTCATCGGAGTGCTCGGTGCATTCATGACGGGAAGCAACACGAATTCGAACATCCTCTTCGGCGCACTGCAACGCGACACCGCCCAACTCCTCGGCGTCTCGGTCACTCCAATCCTGGCTGCTCAAACCACCGGCGGCGCCATCGGGAGCATGCTCGCTCCGGCCAAGATCATCGTGGGCTGCAGCACGGTCGGCCTGGGAGGCCAGGAGGGCCCGGTGCTCAAAGCCGGCATCCGATATGGGTTGGTCATCGCCGGGATCATCGGCGCCACCACGCTGGCGTGGACGGCTGTGACATGAAGCGCGAGACGGCCCTTCGCGGTTGGGTCCTTATCGGCCTCCTGGTCGTGTCTCTGGTGCTCTACTGGGCGGCCGACACCGGCTCCACGGCTCTACAGGCGGCGATGCTCGGCCTGCTCGGCCTCATCGCCCTCGCCGCGGTGTGGCTGTGGCGATGATTGGCCCCACCGAATCGAAACACTTCGCGCACCGTGCGATTGGTCCGATGACAGCAACACGAGACCACTGAGGGAGGACCGATGGATCTACTCGACGGCATCATGACCCGGCACAGCATCAGGGGCTTCCTGCCCACGCCGGTCCCGGACGAGGCGATCGACACGATCCTGCGGGCCGTCGCTGCCAGTCCTTCGTTCACCAACACCCAGCCATGGAAGGTCGCTGTTGTGACGGGCCGGTCGCGAGACGAACTGAGCCAGACCCTCACCGGATTGGCAGTGGACAAGACGCCGACGAATCCCGATGTGCCCAGGCCGAAACACTGGCCACCCGACATGGAGGCCCGCTCCCGCGAGCACGGCGCTCGTCGCTTGGCGACGCTCGGTGTCGCACGTGAAGATGCGGAGGGAAGAGATCGGTTGAGCGTCATGAACTTCGAGTTCTACGGAGCGCCGTGTGCGATGTTCCTCTTTACAGACCCGTCAGTCGGCGAGCGAGCGACCTTCGACGTGGGACTGTGCGCCCAGAATCTCGTCCTGGCAGCCCACGCCCTCGGGTTCGGCACCGTGCTCCAGGCGTCGGTCACCGACTACGCCGATGCCGTCAGGGAGTATCTCGGACTGCCCGAGTCGTTCCGGCTGATGATCTGCGTCTCGCTTGGGTACCCGGACGATTCGGCGGTGCTGAACCGGTATCGGGCACTGAAGCAGGCGCCCGACGAGTTCGCCACGAGGTACAAGTAGGCCGACTCGCGAGGTCGACCGCCAGGTCCGCGCGATTGGTGTGAGAGACGTCACGACGATTCGCATTCGCTTGGCGGTCTCGCCCGGTTCTGAGTCGCTGGCGATCCTATTCGGCCTATCTGATCGCTCCCGGCGCGCTCGTTCGAAGCCGTGCAGCGGCGGAAAGTTCGGCGGTGCGGCGGCCCGAGGTGGCCGAATTGCGTCACTAGGCTGAGCCACCGATCGGCAAGGCCCGTGGTGGCCTCCGACGTGACGGGATAAGGGGCGAGACCGTGCAACTGAGCATGACGGTCAACGGCGAACGGGTCTCGGCAGATGTTGAGCCGCGGTTGCTCCTCGTCCACCTCCTTCGGGATCAATTTCGCCTGACGGGGACCCACGTCGGGTGCGAGACCTCCTACTGCGGGGCCTGCACCGTGCTCGTGGACGGCGCGGCCGTGAAGTCGTGCACGATGCTCGCGGTGCAGGCCGATGGGAGAGACGTTGTCACCATCGAGGGGGTCGGGTCGGATGGTCTGCATCCGCTTCAGGAGACCTTCGTGGAGAGCCGGGCTCTGCAATGCGGCTTCTGTACCCCGGGAATGATCATGTCCGCCCTGGAGCTACTCGGGTGCCGGGCTGACCCCACGCCGGCGGAGATTCGCGATGCCATCGACGGGAATCTGTGTCGCTGCACCGGGTACCACAGCATCGTTGAGGCGATCCAGCGGGCCGCGGCCCGGATCCAGGGCGGAGCAGCCGGAGCCTCGCCCTACGACGACGCCGTCGACCTCGACGGGCATCGCGAAGCCTCATCCGGGGGGCGGTGAAGGTGTTCCCGCGTTCCTTCGACTACCGCCTTGCCCGGGACATCGGCGAGGCCCTCGCCGCACTAGCGGACAACCCCGACGCCAAGATTTTGGCTGGCGGCATGAGCTTGATCCCGATGATGAAGCTGAGGCTGCTGTCACCGCCGGTGCTTGTAGACATCGGACGTGTGCCGGGCCTCGGGGAGATTGCAGAGAGCGCCGGCGGGTACGAGATCGGCGCCCTCGTCCGGCATCGAGACGTCGCTGCCAACCCGGGCCTCACCGCCGGAGCCACCGCGTTGTCGGAGGCGGCGTCGTGGACCGGCGACGTACAGGTCAGAAATCGGGGGACCTTGTGTGGTGCCCTCGCCCACGCCGACTCGGCCGCCGACCAGACGGCGGCCGTTCTCGCCCTCGGGGGGACGCTCGTGGCTGAGTCATCTGCAGGGCGCCGGACTATCGCCGCCGATGAGTTCTTCGTCGACGCCTTCACGTCAGCTCTCCAGGAGGCCGAGATCCTCGTTGGAGTCCGCATCCCCCGTGCCGGGCACGGTGAGGGCTCGTCGTACCGAAAGCTCGGCGGACGCGGCGGCACGGACGGGTTTGCGATCGCAGGATCGGCCGCCTGGGTGCGGTTTGAGGACTCCACGGTGGTCGACGCCCGGGTGGCGCTCACCGGGGTGAGCACGCGGCCCCTCCTAGCTGTGACTTCCGCCGCAGCATTGGTTGGCACCGATGGTTCCACTGCCGCGATCCAAGCCGCCGCCGCACTCGCTGCCGATGACATCACGCTGATCGCCGACCTGCAGGCATCCGAGGACTACAAGGCTCACATCGCCCGGGTCCTCACCGAGCGTGCGCTGGAGGCTGCGGTACGACGCGCCATGGACACAGACGAGGCAGGTCGGGCATGAGACATCACAGACCAGCCAAGGTGAGGCTCTCATGATCGAATTGACTCGATCGTTCGACATCTCTGCTGCTCCTGACGAGGTGTGGGAGTACTTCCAAGACATCCCGGCCGTAGCAGCCTGTCTCCCTGGGGCACGGCTCGACGAGATCCGAGATGACGGCACCTACTCGGGCACGGTCACCTTCAAGTTGGGCCCGATGACAGCCAGATTCGAGGGCACGGCATCCATCGAAATCGACCCGACCGACCGCTCGGCGCATGTCACGGGAAAGGGCCTTGATCGCAGCGGAGGCAGCCAGGGACGGATCGTCCTGGACTATCGCGTCGCCCCAGCGGATGACGGCAGCCGCGTCGAGATCGAGGCCCAGATCACCATTCTGGGTGCCGCCGCCCAGATCGGTCGGCCCGGATTGATCAACGAAATGGCGACCCGGATGGTGAACGATTTCGTCACGTGCGTCGAGGCCCGCCTGGCCGCTCCCGATGCCGCCGCCGCCTCCGCCATCACGGCGCCAGAGGTCAAAGGGATCCGGTTGTTCCTGGCGAGCCTGTTCGGTGCGTTCGGCGGGTGGGTGAAGCGGCTGTTCGGCCGAGGCGGAGGACCGGCATGACTCCGGGTCGCGTGCAGACCGCCGAACCCCGGGCTGAGGTCGGACGATGATCTCGTCGCTGCTGGACCTGGTGACAGGCCGCGGCCGGTTCGTCGACGACGAGATTCCCGAGGGATCCCTCCATGCCGCCTTTGTTCGCGCTGGCGTCCCCCATGGCGTGCTCGAGGCGGTCGACATCGACCTCGCCGCCGAGATGCCCGGTGTGGTCGCCATCGACACCGCCGATACGCTCCTGGCCGCAGACGTCCCAGGCCAGATCCGGCCAGGAGCGCCTCCGACGCACGAGATGGCCCGTCCACTGCTGGCACGGGGGCGCGTCCGCTTCTCCGGTGAGCCGGTAGCGCTCGTACTTGCAGAACGTCCGGAACAGGCGGTCGACGCCGCCGATTCGATCTGGCCGGACATCGAGCCGCTGCCCGCCGTCGTCGACCCCGATCTGGCGGTTGCCGGCGCGACGTTGTTGTTCCCCGAGGCGGGCACCAATGTCGCCGTCCGCAAGGAGCTCGGGTCCGATGGACCGGAGCCCGAAGGCGACGTTGTGGTGGAGATGACGATCCGCCACTCTCGCCTCGCCCCTGTGCCGATCGAACCCCTCGGTGCCCTGGCTGTACCCGACGGCGATGCCGTCACTCTGTGGTGCGGACACCAGTCACCCCACCGCCTTCTCTCCGTCCTGGAGAGGGTGCTGCCTGCCGGCAGCAGCATCCGGGTCAGAGTGCCCGATGTTGGAGGCGCCTTCGGGTCGAAGGGTCAGGTTCCGGCCGAGTACCTCACCGTGGCAGCTGCGGCGCTTCAGCACCAGCGGCCCGTGCTCTGGCGGGAGCGCCGCCGCGAGCACTTCGTCGGCGGCCACCACGGCCGCGGCATGATCCATCGGGTGCGTCTGGCCGGCGACCGCGACGGACGGATCCGCGGCATCACCCTCGACATCGTCGGAGACCTTGGTGCTTACCCGCAGATCGGGTTCATGGTGCCGAACCGGGCTGCAGGCATCGGCGCTGGGCCCTACCTCCCCGACTACGTCAGCGTGACGATGACCTCGGTCGTGACCAACACTGCGCCGACCGGCCCATACCGCGGTGCCGGCAGACCCGAGGCCGCCGCGGCCCTGGAGCGGATCGTCGACGAGTTCGCCCGTCGAGTCGGTCTGGATCCTCTCGACGTCCGCCGTCGCAACCTGATTCCAACCGACGCCATGCCGTTCACGACGCCGACCGGGTCGGTCTATGACGGAGGTGACTACCGAAAGGCCCTGGACCTCGCAGCAGAACTGATCGACGTCGATGCGGTGCGGGCCCGCCAGGCCGAGGCACGACGTAGTAGTTCGGGACCGCTGATCGGGTTGGGCTTTGCCACTTTCGTCGAGCCTGCTGGGGGTCCTGTGTCGTCCGGTGAGTATGGGCGGGTCGACGTACTTCGTGACGGGACGGTCGTGGTTCGCACAGGATCCACCTCGACTGGGCAATCGCACCGAGCCGTGTGGACGGCCATCGTCGGTGAGATCTTCGACGTCGATCCAGCGTCCGTCGAGTTCATCGCAGGGGACACCGGTGAGGTGCGCGACGGCGGTGGGACCTACGGCAGCCGCTCCACCCAGTACGGGGCGGTGGCCGCCTACCACAGCGCCCGCGAGGTGTTGGAGCGGGCCCGAAAGGTTGCTGCCGAGATGCTGGGGGTGCTCCCAGGGAAGGCACTCGTCGAGTCGGGAGGGTTCGTCGTCGACGACTCGCCCGAGCAGCGAGTTGAACTCGCCGCTGTGGCCGCACGCGTCGGTGATGACGGCAAGGACCTCATGGCCGAGGAGTGGTACGCGCCAGGGGCGAACACGTTTCCTTACGGCACCCACGCCGCAGTCGTGACGGTTGATCGCGCCACCGGCGCGGTGGAGATTGAGCGCGTCGTCGCGGTTGATGACGCTGGCACCCTCCTTGACCCAGAGGGTGCCCACGGCCAGCTATATGGAGGTCTTACCCAGGGGATCGGTCAGGCACTCTCGGAGGTGCTCGAGTACCGCGACGACGGTCAACTGCTCACAGGATCGCTCATGGATTACCACCCGCCTCGGGCCTCCACGGTGCCGCCGTTCGTGGTCGGGGAGTTATCGACGCCTGCTCCGAACGACCTCGGCGTCAAGGGAGCGGGGGAGTCGGGCGCGATCGGGCTGCCGATCGCCATCCTCAACGCCGTCGTCGACGCCCTCGGTGGCGATGGCCTCGACGACTTGACCATGCCGCTTCGACCAGCTCGGGTGTGGGATGCGATGCGGGGGCAGGCGGCCGCATCCCCGAGCGGACTCTGATCCGGCGGGATTGCCCTAGGCGGCCTCCCAGAACCCGATGATCTCGTCGGTCGTGACCACCGGGATCCAGGTCCGGAGGGCAGCGATGCCAGCCTCCTTGCGTTCGGCGGTGTAGGAACCAACGGCGTCCTCGACCACCATCGGGACGTACCCGAGAGCGAGGGAGTGCTTGGCGCTGAGATCCACACCGATCTCAGTCGCGACGCCAGTGAACACCAGGGTGGTCCGGCCCAGGCCGCGCAGCCGTTGCTCGAGAGCCGTCCCCACGAAGAATGACGGCGTGTGTTTGGCGATGACGAGGTCGTGATCTCGTGGGTGCAGACCGGGGAGGAACTCGCGTTCAGGGGACCCAACGAGCATGAACGGTTTGATGTCGGCCACAGAGTCGGCCCCCTGCTTGCCAAGCATGAAGCATTGGAGCCCGGGGGTCTCGAGCGTCGGCGGCACCAGCGTGTGGCGACTCCAGATGACCGGGACTCCGGCAGCATCCGCCGCATCGAGGAGCCTGCGATTGGCGGCGAGGAGCCGGTCGAGGTCCAGCGCCCGGCCTGCGAGTCCCACCTGGAAGTCCCACATGATGAGCGCGCTGGTGGACGGGTCGTTGACTTCCCGCAGATACCCAGTCGGAAATGCCACTGATTACTCCTTCGTGTCGAGATGTTGGCCCTTGTCGGGCCGACGCCGCGCAAGCCGGCGGGCCAGCACGACCATCATCGTGGCAGCCGCCACCGAAAACACGCTTCCCATCCCCCACGCTGCGCGGTAGGTGACCTCCTGGGCGACAATCCCGAACAGAAGGGGCCCGATGGTGCCGCCGGTGTGACCCACCGTGGCGACCAGTCCGGTCGCGGTCCCGGGCGTCGTGGAGTATGCGTTCATCAGTACGAACCAGAACACGGCGTGGACTCCCCACGCGCCGGATAGGCCAACGATCAATCCCACACCCATGAGGCCCGGCTGCTGGGTGGAGAGCAGGCCGAGTCCAACGGCACCGGCGAGCATGAGATAGGCACACAGATGGAGGTGACCCGAGTGCATCCGATCGGAAGCGATCCCTGTGGTGAGCCGCACCGCAATCGCAGCGACGCTGGCGAGTGCGAGAAGGGTCCCGGCAAGAGACGCTGACGTCCCAGCATCGACGGCGGCGTCCACGTAGAACGCCAGCATGACCGAGTTGGCTGCATTCGCGAGGCCGAACGCGAGGCCGAAGAATGCGAGCGACATCCGGTCCTGGATCGGGGGCGGACGTGATGTGAGGCGGCTGCCGGGGTCAGGCCCGTCTGCGGACCGGCGGACCGACAAGACCATCACAACGGCGAGCACCGCCGCCAGCACGTAGGCATAGCGCCAGCCGACCGTGAGCGCGATTACCGGCACGCTGAGCCCGGCGAGTGTGCTGGCTCCTGGTGCTGATGTCTGTTTGACCCCAAAGGCCATACCCCGCCGACGGGCCGGTACGCCTGTCACGATGAGTCGATTGGCCGCTGGCTGGGCCAGACCGATAGCGGCACCGCCGAGGATCATCCACGGAACGAGTGTTCCCCAACTCGACGCCGTTGTAGCGACGCCGATGCAGGTCACTGCTGTAGCCATGCCAGCAACTCGCAGCGACGTCGAGGATCCGAGGCGGTCGGCGGCACGTCCGAGGAAGGGCGCTGTCGCCGCCGAGGTACTGCGGAAGACCGCCACGACCGCACCAAGCGCTGCCGTCCCGAAACCGAGTTCACCGGTCAACTGCACGGCGAGGGCGCCGACGAGCAGCAGGGGCAGCAGGCCGACAATGGCGGCAGATGCCGCGATGACCATCGACCTCGTCGGATTCATCGCCGCTGCTCCGAAACGGAGGACCGACTGGGGTTGTGGTTCATGCCAGCCTCTCCGTCGTGGGGACGTGCCGGGCTATTGCGACTATCCCATCCGGGGCGATCTGTCGCTGCGGCGGTTCCTACTGCGCGGGCTCCGGGCGCCACTTGTCGAACGAACGCTCTACGCGCGTCATGAGCAGAGACATGATGAGTCCGAAGGCCCCAACTATGAGCACGCACAGCATCAACAGCGCAGTATCGAAGGTCCCGCCCGCGATGCTGATCAGGAACCCGAGCCCGGAGTTCGAGGCGATCAGTTCGGACACCACCACGCCGATGAGGGCTCGGCCGGTTGCCAGCCTCGCTCCGGTCAGGATGTAGGGGACGGAGCCGGGGAGCACGATCGTGCGGATGATCATGGACTCGCTGGCGCCGTAACTTCGCGCCACGTCCATGAATGCCGCCTCGGACTGCCGGACCCCGACCATCGTGTTGAACGCGTATGGGAACACGGCGAACAGGAAGACGATGAAGACCT
>Ga0255048_10001434_pt1 | contig 16467 bp, 10 predicted proteins | sample JV7_2_2_MG_FD_183619 | JGI IMG/M metagenome (GOLD analysis project Ga0255048, IMG submission 183619) | Seawater microbial communities from Jervis Inlet, British Columbia, Canada - JV7_2_2 | ecosystem: Environmental > Aquatic > Marine > Inlet | place: Canada: British Columbia | collected 2016-10-06
TGGAACTCCTCTATGCTGATTCTGCCTTCTTGCGCAAGACGCTCGTTGATTGCGTGCTGCTGCTCTCGGACACCAGAGACGCGATTGCCAGTTATCGACTTGACCTCGGGAAAGTCTTTCTTGATTCTGGCGATTAGCTTTCTAACGCCGGAGACCCCCAGCGAGCCTGGCCTGAATCGGAGCGTGTCGCCGATCGAGCTCACATGAAGCTTCGACCCGCTCACTCTGAATAAGGCCTGTGCGATCTCAAAGCCTGAGCCGTCAAGGAGCCTGTAGGCGAAGAGCTCCCCCCCTTCAGGGTCGGGGAGCCCTGACTCCAGCTCGATGGAGGCGATCTCCCGACGCGGGAGCTTGTCGGGTCTCTTGATGTCGAACGCAGACGGCTGCTTGAGAACTATCTGCTGGGCCTCGGTGTTGGCGTCCTCGCGGGTCTGCTCCTCGACGTGGTCGACGTCCTGTAGGGGATTGCTCCCCGGAGCTTCGAAGCTACCGCCATCCGGTCCTCGTGTGGCATCGAGGTCAGTAGGCTGACCAGTGGATCCCGCTCGTCGAGCAGACTGACGGGACTTGCGGCGCGCCTTCGCTTTCGCTTTGCCATGCCTCACCTCGTAGACCGCGTCCGCGGCCACCTCCTCAAATGATACGTCGTCAGTGGCCCCAACGCCAAGCTCTGCATACAGTCTTTTCTCGTAGTACCAGAGCACCGCCTGGATGTCCGCGACTGACAGCTTCTCCCCCGATCGTGCCAGGTTCCGCCTGGCCTTCTCGACCACCTTCATCATGAACTCTCTGTCCCCAGGTCCAGCTGGGCTGTCACGCAGGCCGGTGCGGGCGTTCGTGTCGATCCTGTGCGACACGACGTTGAGCGGCGTCTTGTCCCTGAAGCCGTTCTTCGCGTAGGCCCTCGATCGCGGCGTGGCCTGCAGCACAACGTCGGCGTCACTCAGGTCAGGCTGTCCGGTCAGCTCACGGAACTTGTTCAGCGACTCGGGTGACACCACGAGCTGGAGGTCCCCGCGGTACCTGTTGATCGTGCGGCTCCACCACAGATCCATCGTCAGGTACTTGTCCTTGCCCATCAGGTTCGCGTAGAAGATTCCGATCTTCGGGCCGAGGATGATGCTTGCACGCGGCAGCTCCATGCTCGCCGGCATCCCGCTGCTGTCCTTCTTCCCCGCGGCACGCATGGCGGCGCGCATCTCAGCAACAGTCACGGTGTCCAGCAGGTGCTCGTGCATCTTGGACGGACCCAGGTCCTCCAGGAGCCCCTGCAGCACCTGCAGCTTCTTGGCGGCGACATTCCCGTGCCGAGCCCCGGCCCCCTCCGACGTAAGGCGTCCCGTCTCTCTGAACGTGTTCCAGATCGAGAGTCCGATGCCGAAGTTCGCGGTGACGGACTGGCCCTGGCTGACGATGCCCATGATGGACGTCATCAGCGAGCGCGCGTTCTTCGCGTTTCTGACAAGCTTCAGGCCGGGCAGTCTGCTGTTGGGGAACGTGGCGCCATCAGACATCTCGGGGAAGTGCCCGGATACGATGTCCAGCGCAGCCTGGTACTTCTCCGTGTACCAGCCCACCCCGCTGTCGCCTAGCTGCTGCATGGCGAGGCGAGCCTCCGCGGCCATCCAGCGCCCGAACTTGCTCACCGCCTCGTCGCTGAAGTCACGTCGGTCGGTCAGCCCGAAGAGTTCCTGCTGCCTGGCCTCCAGAGCCTGCGCGAGCCGGCGCTTGGTGGGCCTGGTGTTGGGGTCCAGCCCCCACTTCCGGATCTCCTTTCGACCCTTCTGCGTTGCGCGCAGAGCGGTGCTCTGGTTCAGCTCCTGGAACTCCTGCACGTATGTTAGGTACTTGGCCCGCGGGAGCTGCTTCTGGGCCTCGGCTATCGTGCGCCCGGTCTTGCGGGTGGCGGCGATGAGGAGGACGTCCTCGTCCTTGTCGATGCTGAGTATGGCCTTCCCGCTGGTGAGCTCATCGAACCGCTCGTGCGCTTCGGCAACCGCCTCGCCGACATCTCTCCCGGCGATGGCCTCGCGAAGAGCATCGACCTGCGTGTCCTCCGTGATCCGCTTCTCTTCGATGGCGCGCGCGAACGCCTTGCGGGCTCGCAGGCTTTTCCGGCGATCGTCGGACTTCCTCCCACCGGCGCGGCGGTCTGGGACAGCGCCCGGGTCCGCGTCTTCGCCGGTGGGTTCCTCTTCCTGCACCAGAATGTCGGCTACGGAGATGTCGAGCTTCTTGGCCACTGCCTCTGCCAGGGCCAGGCTGGCGGCCGTGCTGCCGTCAACATCAGGAACCGGGACAAGCCGCTTTATGTTCTTTGGTACCCTGGGGGCCATCTCCTCCGAGGCCTGGTTGATCGCGCCCTTGTCTCCTCTTTCGAGCCCCTCGGACACCTCCCGCGTCGCGATCTCCTCCTTGGTGGGGTTGGCTACCAGGGACACGTCACGCAACACCCTGGTCGAGTAGCCGGCCTGGGTCTGTAGACCGTCCCTGACGCTCGTCTCAGCGGACCTGGCGTCCTGCTGGTGGTATCTGACCTCATAGGCCTCGTAGTGTCCGACCGGGTCGACACCGGCCTTCTGAGCCCTCGTGGTGACCATCTTGGCGTGGATCAGGGCCTGGACCCTGGCTGCCTCGGCATCCCCGGTGGCGCCAAGGATGGCCGCCTCCTCCTGTTCGAAGATGGTCTTCTCGGCCTCCGTCATTTCCGGGAGGTCCCCCTCCTCGGATTCCTCGGCGAACTTGATGGCTCTCTTGAGGTCGGCCTCGACGTCTTTCTGCAGTTGCCGGGTCTCGTTGATCGACCGGCCCTCGGGGTCTGAGCGGGTGTCGTCGGCGATCACCTCGTGCAGCTCCGTCAGCGAGACCTTCGAGAGGTAGCGCTCGACCGGGATCACGAGGTCCCCCTGGCCGCCATCGGCGGTGGCCTGGGCGTGCGCACCCTCTCCGATGATCTGGTCCGCGATGATCCTGGGGTCGAGGTCTGCCTTTTCGAGCGCCTCGTTCCATTTCTCCACTGGGACGTAGATGTTTTTCGCGGCCTGCGGCGCGGAGTCAAGCTGATCCTTGACCTCCTCCTCGCCGAGCTCCGGGCTGCGCTTGAAGAGCTTCGACTTACGGACGTGTCCGGTCTGCATCTCCAGGCGCGCCCGGTGGTTCGTCGCCTTGCGTGAGGTCCTGACGTCGTTGTACAGGCTCGGCATCCCGGTGGCCCCACCAAGGAACATCGAAGCGCCGGCACCCTTGGAGAATGCCTCGAAGGCTCGCTCGAAGTTTTCCTTCCAGTTCTCCGGCTCCCACTCCCCGGCATCCACCTGCTTGAGTATCGCGGCGGCCCCTATGGTGGACATCTCCTGAGTGAACTCCGCCGAGCCCTCGACCGCCATCGTTGTCGCTGTGGTAAGCCCGTACCGACCGGCGGCCCGAGTCAGTGTTCGAGATGTGATGTGCTGGCGCAGCTTGCGCTCCATCAGCCCGCCGAGGAACTGCTTCGCTCCAGGAACATGCTTCAGGAACCTGCCGATGGAGAGTCCCTCGACTATCCCGTTCACGATCCCCGTTGACAGCGCCGCGATCCTCACGTCTTCCGGGTCGAGCCCCTCGCCAGTCCGTGGGTTCTCGATCGCATCGAACTCCCTGAATGCGCCACCGGCCTCCTGCTGGTAGGTCCACAGGAACGTCCCGGCCAGAGCCGCGCCTGGCATGCTGAATAGCTCCTCGGGGATGGCGACCTGCGGGCCAGCCTGGCCGGCAAGGAAGGCACCGGCGGCGCCCACGGAGGCGTACTCCGTGGCTCCGGTCAGCTGCGGGAGCATCTTCCCGGCTTCGATGAAGGCACTCTGCAGCCAGGTCTCGTCCCCCAGGTAACGGCTCATGATCCCGCGCTCCAGCTCGGTAGCTCGCGCCTTGTCCTCAGGCGTGGCGGTCCCCTCCAGCTGCTTGAGTCCTATCTTTCCGACTTCGACCTGCGCCTTGCCCTGCTCCATTGCAAAGCCGAAGCCCTTGATCGCCCACGTCAGGCCGCGCAGCTCGGAGATGTCGTCGTCCGCAACGCCTGGACGCTTGGTGACGAACCTCGACAGGACCGGGTCGGTGTCGTGCAGGAGCTTGAGGTCGACCTGCGGCCTGTCGGCCTCCTTCTCGTACTCGTCGAGCAGCGGACGGACAGCGTCAGGCGGCATGCCCAGCTTCTTGCTCACGCGCTGGACCGAAGCCTCTCTGTCGGGGTCGAGGTTCTGGTTCACCGCGCCCACGAGAGCCGCCTTGCTGCGAGCGTTGGACTGGCGGAGGCCCTGAACCACGGAAGACCGGGCCGGGTCGTCACCGAACAGCGAGACGGCTAGCGGGCTCTCCTCCTCGGGGAGCGCCAGTGGATCGAACTCACGGGGCATCCGTCCCCTCCGATGCCGGCTTGAGCTCGGTCCTGAATTCACTCAGCTGCTGCTGGAGCCCGAGGTGGGTACGCGCGTCCACGTCAGACATGCCGCCCTTCACGAGCTCGCCGTAGAAGGCCTTGGCGATCTGCATTCTCTTGGCGGACTCCAGGAGCTGCTCGTCCGTGTGGACGCCGACTCGTAGCAGCTGCGAGGACTGCCCGAACATCGCCTGCATCTCCTGCCAGGTCTTCAGCACGTCGGCCGGGTTGTTGGGGTCTCTGTCGGCCTCCTTGGTGAAGAGGCGCACCTCGTCCGCGATCGACGGGTCCAGGAGCTGGCTGTCGATGTCGAGCCCAGGCTCGGTCTCGTTCTCGTTGCTCAGCTGGTTCTCCAGGAACTGCGAGATCTCGTCGTCGTTCCCCATGGCGGCCTGCGCAAACCCCTTCCGCACCTCGGCCTCGGTGGGCTCCCTCTCGTGGCGGAACCTGAGTGCGTCACGCACCAACCGATGCTGCTGCGCCGGGATGTCGCCCTCGAACGTCATGTGCTCCTCGTCGGGCACGTCGGTGAACTTGGCGAGGAACACCGGGACCTCCGAGTTGAAGAAGTTGGTCTCGGACACGGTGTCGAATTTCGTACCCTCGTCGGTGATGGTCGCGTGCAGGATCTTCGAGAGCAGCTCGTTCGTCTCGGGCGCGCTGAGGGGGCGGCCCTTGCGATCCGGGTCGTGAGTGATCGCGTCAACCTCGGCGCGGACCCTCGCGTTCAGCCTGCCCATCGTCGCCGGGTCCTCCTTGAGGGCCTCGATGGTGTCCTCGCCGGCCTGGTTCAGCATCTCCTTGAGCCTGGTGTGGACGCCGCCCAGGGCTGACGGCCCGCGTGACGACGCGGAGTCGAGGGAGTTGCTCTCGGCCCTGATGCCGCGCCAGTGGTCCTCCTCCATGTAGGGCTGGAGCTTGAGGATGTTGAGCTTGGCCTTCTCTTGCGGTGTGCGATCGCGCTGGCCGATGATCTCGCCGTTCTCGTCCCTGATGAACTCCACGTCCCAGAATCCCGTAACGTGCTCCCAGTCCGTGTTGGCTGCCCAGGGCTTCCCGGCGGCCACCATCTTTGCCCGACGCTCGATCACGTCCTTGTCATCCTTGTCCAGGGACTGGAACCGGGTATCAGTCGGGAGCTTTGCTGGTTCTGGATTCGCAGTCTGCTCATCCCACAGCGTGTTCACGGTCGCCTCGTCACGAATGAACTTGGCCTCTTTCAGTTGGGCGAACCGCCTCGTGGCCTCCGCGCGCATCACGTCCTGCTGCCCGGCGTCCTCCTCGTCGTTGATCGTGTCCGTGACCTTCGTGAAGAAGTCTGCGGTGAGATCTTCGACACCCTCGAACATCTCCTTGACCTTGGCGCGTCCTTTCTCCAGGTCGTTGGCCGGGCCAATCACCTCGTCGATCCTGCCCTGGTCGCTTGACTGGATGTGGGGATCTTTCATGGCGTCGTACAGCTCTTCGGCAACGCCGGCGTGCCCCTGATCGATCAGTGACTCGACGCCGGCACGCAGGACTGTCGACTTGACCCTGTCGATCTCGGAGTCTCTGAATGAGTCTGGGTACCCGAGTTCGTCGGCCCTGGTGGTGGCCTGGTCAACGTACCGACCCAGGACGTGCATGAAGTCACCGAGTGCCGCGTCCTGCGCCTGCTCGCTCTGTGCGTCCCCGAAGTCGCGGAGGTGCTGAAGCGCGTCCTGAGTGAAGCCGGCCTGGTCGGCCTTCCACTCCATCAGCGCAACCTTGTCCTGCTCGCCCATCGAGTGGGTGGCGGCACGGCGCTGGAAGTCGATGGTGCGCCCTTCGGTCTCCAGCATGAACTGGTCGCGAATGCTGGTCTTCTTGATGCCGCCGGCGATTTCGTCGCGCCTTTTCTTGAGATCCTCGTTGGCGATCCGCTCGGCCTCCAGCGCGTTCTCGCCCTGCGAGTTCCTGAAGCCCTCGATCCCGAGCTCCTGGTTCCCGAACTCCAGGTCCTGCTCCGCCTGGCGCAGGTCGTTGGTGCCCCTGGCCCTGATCGTGGCCGACGCCTTGCGCTGTAGCTGGAGAGATATGGCGGCAACCTCTGACGTTGCATCGGACAGGGCCTGGGTCGCGATTCGGCCTGGGCGCTGCGCCGCCGCGACTGTCGCGGGCGTGATGAACGGAGTCGGTAGCGGTGTCGGGGCTACCCCTGGCTCATCTTGAGTTGGTATGCGCGGCATGGGCTACCCCTCGGTGAAGTTGGCGCCACCCTCGGTGAAGTTGCGACCGCCCGAGCTGATGAGTGACGGAGAGAACGAGCCGGAGCCTGCCCCGAATGACGCGATGCTGGTGGCGCTGGACAGGAGGCTCGCGGTGACCGCGGTCTTTCCGGCAGCTCTGGCAGCGTCAGACTGGAAGCTGAACTGCGAGGCCTGCGCCTCGAATCCGTAGGCCTCCCTCATGGCGTTGTTCCTGGCGTTGATGGCGTCCAGCTCACCCATCGCCTCGGCGTCGGCCACGATCAGCGATGCGCTCCCGACGCCCACCTCGGCGCCGCTCGACGCTATGAGAGCCTTCTGGCGCCCTATCAGCAGGCCAGTCCTACGCCTGACGTTCAGCTCGGCCACGTCGCCACGCGCCCTGGCGTCGGCCGCCCGCTGCCGGGCGATCTTCGCGTTGAGGTTCGCGGCATCTGTAGCGAGTTGCGCGTTCTGCCTCTGCTGCTTGGCTTGCATGAGCGCGCTGACGATCATCAACCCGTAAACGACTGGGGCGCACATCAGGCAGCCTCCTTTATTGCCAACGTGAACGGATACCCGTTGACCTCAATGCTCTCGCTGGTGTCGAAGCCGGCCCAGCTCAGCCAGCGCAGGGCGGTGAGGTAGTTGCTGTCGACGTGCGCCACGAGCGTAGGCGTGATTCGCTGCATCTTCGCGGTATAGAACTTGGTCAGGTTCATCACGAGCCTCTTGTTCTCGTACATCAGGTCGGTCGTCATGGCCCAAGGGAACCCGAGGTCGCCGAGCAGGTGCGGGACGTAGAGTCCCCAGATCGCCAACACCCGGCCGCCCACCAGGCCGCAGCGAGAGAAGACGGAGACGTCCACCGCCTCGCTCAGGATCTCATGCAGCGACATCCCCGGTCGCTGGCGCGTGACCTCTCGCCTGTCCTTCATGCGCATGTTCTTCGCGAGCTCCTCGATGTAGCTCGGTGCCGCCCGATCGATTGTGAACTTACTGATTCCCACCGATTTCCAGCGTCCCGATGATTGCCTGCACGGTTAGGGGCAGCGGATCCCGCTGCTGGACTATCACGTTTATCTGCCTGGCGTACCCACCCGTCACCCTCTCCACCATCATCTTGTTCTCAGGCGAGATGGTCTCGAACTCGCTGGACACGTTGCGCTCCTGCATTTCCGTCATCTGGTCCCGCTTGTGCCCCACGAACATCCCGCGGAACTCGTCGGCCTCGACGCCAACGGCGGCGATGGCCTTCTCCGATAGACGGAGTTCCGCACTCTGCGTGAACGCGTCGAGCGGCAGCGTCACGAGCTCGCTGACGTAGGGGATGCCCACGTGCAGGCGCTCGGCGAAGACTCCCGAGTCCAGGGTGATCGCCCCAAGCGCCGTCACCGTGACCTGAGCATGAGTCGCGCCGTCCACGAGGACCGAAATCGTCTCGCCGGCGAGATGCGAGACACCGCTGAACACGTTAGGTGCCAGCCCCCAGTCGGGCACGTACGCGTCCTGCAGTACCGTTGGCACGGCGGTCGCCGGCGTCACCTCTACGGTAGTGGCGTCTATAAACTTGGTGATATTGCACCGAACCTTACTCAAGACCTTCGTCAGCGTCCCGCTGGCGTCCGGCACGGTACCGAGGGTGGTGACGCGAAGCTCCACCTGCAACGTTCCGACGTCGGCCGCCTTGAAGATCGTGGCAGTCACCAACGCCTCCACCTCGAACAGGTCGTTGGTATCCCAGTCGTTCTCGATGCCGCCGGCGAGGGTCCCAGTGAGGCTTATCTGACCGGCGGCGTAGATCGTGTCGGTCACTGTGGTGGAGCTGAGGTCCGTGAGGTTGCGGAGGAGGCCGCCGTTAAACTCGTCGTTGATGTCAAGTATGGTGGTGGCCGGAACGAGCGTGTTGCTATCCAGGGCCGGGGCTCCGCCCGCCTCTTCGTGGAACCCCACCTTTGCCTTGCCAACGATCCGCAGCTTCAACTTCTTGCCGGCGGCCCAGCTCGGGACGATCTGGTACTCGTCGTTGAGATCCCAGTCGTTGTCAGTTCCCCCTGTCAGCCCGGCGCTGCAGGTGATGTCGTTGTCCGTGTTCGACGTGATGACCCCGCTGCTGCCGTCCCGAAGGTTCAGGATCGTCTGCCCGACGTGCTCATCGGTGGACCACGCCTCGCCCGAGTCGGTCATGACGGTCGCGCTGGTGCCGGCGTCGTGGACGCCCTCCAGTGGCTCCAGGCGTGCGTTCAGCCGGCCTGGGTCGGCCGAGGTGTCGATCGCGGTGTCGATCGTTCTCTTGTTTCTTCCGTCGAAGCTCACCGAGGAGTCAAGGAACACCGCGTCCTCGGAGTCGCCAAGCTGCCGTGTCGCGAATGCCTCAACAAACCTGACGGGCACGCCGTCCAGCAACCGTCTGACAGAAACGTACGCGCGGCTCTCGTTGTTCTCCGGTATTACGCACACCGACTCAATGAGATCGCGCGGAGACCCGTCGGTGTAGATCCCGCCGGTGTCATGCGTGTGCCAGGCAAAGACGTTGTGCTCCCTCACGTACGACATTCCAAGCAGCAGCCCGTCGGACCTTGGTAGCCACAACAACTGATACGGGACGTCGGCGTACTGCAGGCCCAGCAGCGTCTCGGTTCTTGTGAGGTGATCGGCCAGGATGCTCAGGTCGCGTGAGCGAGACTGAGACCCGTACGGGTCGACCAGCAACTCCCTCAGTCTCCTTGATCCGTTCGTGACGAACAGCGCGCTGTCCCCAACGGTGGCTGCCCGAACAGTAGGGCTCGACCCGTAGGCAGTCTTCGCCTTGAGGTCGAAGCTCACCGGAGACAACGGAGAGCCCTCGGAGCCGCGCACGATCCACTCGGCTCCAGTGGTGAAGACTATGATCGCCCCCATGGGAACAATGTTGACGATCTGGTCCCTTCTGAGTGAGGCAAGCTCAAGGGTGATGGCGTCGCTGTCCTTGAGCGGCTCACTGACGTCGAAGTTCGCGAGCGAGCCTGTGCGGCTGGCCTTGATCGTGGTGGGCTCTGTCCCGAACCCAGCGAGTACGAGGCGCTGGTCGAAGAAGCACACGGCGCCAGGGAAGCTCGGCTCCGTGACGTCACCCGTGGCTTCAGTCCATGTGACCTTCTCCTCCTCGAATAGCGTGCAGGCCAGCTGCCCTGCGGATGCGGGGTTCTGGACAATTCGGAACTCGTGGTCCTGGTCGGCGTCGGCGATGAAGGCCTCGGCGCTCCTAGAGAGCACTGTGTTCACCGGGTACCGATGCGGGTAGAAGATCACCGACGCCCTGACTATCCAGGAGCCGGCGGATATCCTTGACTCCAGGTCGAAGAACACTTTGCTGGGGAAGGCCACAGGAGGTCCGCCGAGGTCGTTGATCGTGTCGTTCGTGCAGATCACCTTGAACGAGAAGTGGTACGTGTACTTGTCGTCGTAGGCCTGCGCGAGCTCCGTCTTGATCGCCACCCTCGACTCCGCCGTTCCGGTGAATGCCGCCGACCTTGACTCCCCGGCCTGGGACGCCGTGATGATTCTGGTGAACGGGTCGGTAGCCTGCGGTGGCCCATCCGTGAAGTCGGGCACGCGCGCCTCGTCCTGGAATTGCGTTGACGTAGTCTCGCCGATGAATCCGAAGTACCCGTCGTGGCCGCGGTAGACGGCATACCTGTTCGGCAAGTTGCCCACCGCCGGCGCGGTCCACTTCAGCAGCGGCTTGGTCGTGTTGGGGTACAGGTTGGCGGCGGACTCGCTCTTGACATCAGACGGCAGGGACTCGTTTCCCTTCGCGTCGATGCTGGTGACCACCCAGTCCCACCTGCCGTCGGGGGTAGTTGTCTGCGGGGCATCCCACGGGTCGGTCGGGTCGAACACGAGCGCCGTGGGAGGGTTGACCGGCCTTGTAGTAGATAGGGCCGTTAGCGTCCAGTTGTCCTCCGCCAGTCGCCTGAGCTCCTGGGTGTGGTGGCGGACGTTGGTTATCTCCATCAGGTCATTCTTCTGCGCGAACTTCAGCAGCGGCAGGTCCTCCTCCTTGTACGGGGAGGAGATCTCGTAGGGCGCCTTGATCGTGTAGATGTCGCCAGGGTTCCACAGGTTCTTGGCGCCACCGGCCAGGTCTGCAGATAAGACGTTGACGCCGTTGCCGGTGCAGAGGCCTCTGCTTCCATCCGTGATGTTCAGTACCGTCGCGCCTACATGCTCGTCGACGGTCCATGACTTCGTGCTGTCCACCAGCAGGGTGTCATCCGTAATTACGCTTGAGTTGTCGCCGGACTGCATGGTGATCTCGTACTCGTCTGTCGACACCCATGTGTTGTCTACGCCGCCGGCCAGGGCCGCCACGGTTACCGTGGTGGCGGTGTTGGCGGTGATGACTCCCTCGCTGGCGTCCGTCGTGTTCCTGATCACGCCGCCGACGAACTCGTTGACGGTGAACGCCTTGGTGGCGTCGGTCATCACGGTGGCGCTGGTGCCGGTGTTGATGCCGTTGCCGTCTATGACCTCACTCACGACCTGGCCGCCAAGCGTGAAGAAGCGGATGTACTGATCACCGAACTCCAGCGCGTAGCTCTGATCCTCGTTGAAGATGAACGGGATCATCTCGATTTTCTTGGAGCTCTCCGACCCAAGGAGCGTGGCGGTCGCCTGACTGTCTTTCGCGCGGGCCAGGAACTGGAGGCCCGGCCGGTTCGTCGCCACGCCGCTGGGCTCGACGATGAAGTTGCGCATGCCCTGCACGGACTGGCGGTAGCGCTCCAGGTCGGTACGCCCGAACAGCCGAGGCGATATCAAGCCCCCGGCGAACGACGTCTGCCTCAGTGCCGGCCTACGCGCCACGCGATGCCCCTACGAGAAATAATCGAAGTCGTGGGCGGCCACGCCCTTCGAGCGGTTGAGCGGGCCGTCCCGGAAGTCGATCCATCCGGCCTCGGGCTCCGGGTCCTCCTGCTCGTTCTCTAGGTCGAGGGCGATGGACTCCGCCATCGCGTGGATCGACCGGACCTTGATCTTGTCGGCCAGCTTCTCTGACTTCGTGAGCGGCATCACGATCTCAGCCGCGAGCGCGAACGACAGGTAGCCGATGAACCAGTGCGGGTAGATCGCGACGTTGGTCTCGCGGTGCGTGTACCAGAGCTTGGCGTCCGGCACGTTGGTCAGCAGCAGGCGACCAGCGGCCGTCGTGATGTACGTGAATGGGATCCGTGACTTCGACTGGCGGGAGCTCACCAGATCGTCGATGCGCAGCGCCTTCACCACGTCAGTCGGGTATGTGTACTGGTAGGTCCACGGGTCAGGCGCCGTGCCGGCTGCGATGACCAGGGTGAACAGGCGACGGGCAAACGCCCAGTCCGCCTTCCCGAGGGACACGTCGAGTATCGAGTCGTAGGCCTTCTGGCACTCGTCGGCCTCGTTGTTGTCGTCGGTGATCGCGGAGATCTTCGCCGAGATCCCGATGTGCGCCAGGGCCTTGTTGCAGATCGTTACCTGTGACTCAGCCATTTACGCTGCCCTCCGCCTGACTCGCCTCTGAACCTTGCGGCCGTTCTTGTTGTGGCGCCGCAGCCTGCACACCTTGGAGCAGAAGCGGACCACGCCTCCGCTGTCCGGCAGGTCGCCCTTGCAGGTCCAGCAGGCCTTGGACTCGCCTACGATCCACCGCAATGCGGTGCTCTCCATGCCCAACCTGGACGGGAGGCCATGCGTGTGCCGCGGCTGCTTGACGCCGGTCGGCACGAATGATTTGAACAGCTTCCCTATGTTCATCCGGTCCTCCGAATGGGGGAGCGAGTCCGACGCTCGCTCCCCCGCCTCAAAGTGCTCTGGCTACGCGCCCGGCGGCCGACGAACCCTGCCACCAGCTTGAGCCTCCGACAGGGTCGCAGGATCAGGCCTGGCTGGAGGTGGCGGCTTGTACTCACCCCTGGGCTTGAGCCATGACGGGAGGGCCCGCGCCTTCCCGTCCTCGTCGTGCTGCAGCTCCCATTGCACCGTTTCGCCCTCCTTGATAAGGGTCCGCGGTGAATCGGGTGTCCGAGGGCACCACCCGGCGGTGGTTGCCCAGCACTCCACTGTCTTCGCTGACGAAGTCCTTGTCCTCTTCGCCATCGTCAGTTACCTCCCCGTCTCGGCGGTCCAGTCGCTGTCGGCCGTCTGCGCGTCCCAGACGATTCCAGCGGTGGCTGTCCCGGCTGTGGTCGTGGCGGTCGCGATGACGTACCGCAGGCTGAGGTAGCGCTCCGCGATTGTCGCCAACGGGATCGGGAAGACGACCTGGAACCCCGCGACCAGGGTCGCCACTGGAATCGCGGCTGTCGTGTACAGCACTCCGATGTCCGCCGAGGGCGGTCCCTCGTCCGAGGACTCGATGAGGGCGACGGCTGTGGTGGATGTCGCGCCGACGAAGGTCTGCGTCACCTGGAACAACACCTTGACGATCTCCCCCTTTCCGACGGGACGCGGCGTCGCGGTCAGGTCGAGGGAGTTTGTCGAGTAGTAGGTTCCAGCAATTTGCGACAGGTCTTGGTCGTCGGAGAGTAGGTTTTGTGCATCAATGTACATAGCTATTCTCCCTATGCCGCGATCGGCGATTCGGTGGCGAGCAGACCGTCGTTGACGACGATCGGGATGCCACGGAAGCCCGAGATTTGACGACCATGCCACTCCACCGGGGTGAAGTACATGTTCGTCTTGTTGATGACCTGCAGGTCGATGAACTCCAGCACCGTGCGGTTGCAGTAGATCACCGTGCGGCCCGTGTTGAAGTCCCGCATCCGGTTGTACATCTGCACCATGCCTGTGATGAGGGACGTCTCTGTCGCTACGAAGTCGGTGGCGTCGATGCCGCCAAACCTCACGACATACCGCCAGTCCTTGATCGCGAGGCCGAGCCTCCACGTCCAGTGCGTGCGGTACGCCAGGAAGTCCTGGCCTGCGGTGCCATCGTTCACGTAGTCGATGCCCAGGTCACGCCGATCCAGCCCGCCGACCGTACCCTTGGGGTAGATCATGAAGCAGGTCTGCGGTGACCAGGAGATCATCCAGATCGAGTTCGAGTCCGCACCGGACCCAGCGTCCCCGGTGATCGCATCGAAGTCGATGATGTTGTCGTTGTTCCCGCCGGTCAACGAGTCGTACCGCGGCGTGAAGCCGTGGAACTGCTCGGGGTCCGTCTTGGTGTTGCCGTAGAACAGCGTCGACATCGCCTGGTGGTTCATGGCCTGCAGGAAGGCGACGTCCTCGGAGGCGCGGAATGCAGCGTCGTTCCCGTTCAGACGGGCGAGCTCCACGTCCACCTCGGATCGTCCCTCCAGCAATGCAGCCGACTCATCCACCTGGATGGTGGTTGACTTGCTACTCGTGATGCCCTGATTGAGCAGACGGTAGCCAACAGACGGTAGTCCGTCTCTGATGGTGATGCGGTGGCCGGTCGGGAGGTTGCCCTCCAGCGCGGTCGCGTCCAGCAGGACCGGATTCCTCTGTTGTAACGCTTCGCCAACGTCGGCGATCGAACCATCCGGGTTCGTCCGCTTGATTTGGTCCAGCAGCGTTGGGTTGGTTACTCCTACAACTGCCATCTATCTGAGCTCCTACCGCGCGACCCCCGCCTGGAGAGGCTTCCCGTCGGAGTCGAACATCGTCGGGTAGTCCCGACGCAGCTTGTCCTCGTCCGACAGTTCGCCCGCCGGGGCGCCCGCGCCTTTGCCGGGCAACGCGTCCTCACTGATCAGCGCTGCCAGCTTGTGAAGTGTTCTGAAAAGGGGTGGGAAGTTGCCGTAGCCCGTGGAGTCGAAGAACTCCCGGACGTCGTCCAAGTCATCTCCCGCGACGCGCTGAATGAGACTACGCACGCGTTCGATCGACTTGGGGAGCTCCGCTCCACCGATGTCGGGATGCTTCTTCAGTTCGTCTTGCCACTTCTTCGACGTCGCCACCCACTCCTGCCTCTTCCTGTCAAGCTCCTTGATCTCCATGTCGACAACCGCCTGCGCCTGGCCCTGCGTCAAGCCGGCCTCCTTGAAAGCCCCCTGCGCGGCCTCCAGGCGCTCGGTGTCGATGCTGGTTCCCTCAGGGACCTTGAACTCCGTGTACGTCTCCGGCGCTCCCGTGGAGTCATCGCCTTTCGGCTCTCCACCGTCGTCGGAGTCATCGCCCTTCTCGTCGGCGGACTTGCCGCCCATGAGGGAGGCGTCGGCGTCTCCCCCTTCTGCAGGTTTGTCATCGGTTCCCTTGTCGTCGTCAGCTGGCTTGTCGTCGGCTCCGCCACCCCCGGCGTCGTCGGCGTCGTGCATCAATCTCAACCAATCAAGACTCATCTTCTTCCTCCGGTTCTGGTGTTTTGGCTTGCTCGGCGCGGGACCTGATCACGTCCTCGCCCATCCGCGCGGTGGCCTCGTCCATCATCTTGCGGAACAGATTCGGCTCCAGCTGCATCCAGTCGTGCTTCAGCTGTGTGCCGAGGTTGCGCCAGCCCAGCATCTCGAACGTCGCGTGGGTGTCTGTCAGGTGAGACCCCAACACCTCGACTGGTGCGTTGAACACGCCAACGCCGGCCATCTCCAGCACCCGGTACATCACGCGGCGGCCCTGCGGCAGCGTCAGCACGTCGTGCAGGTCCTGCTGGGCACGCATGTCCTCAAGCGCGCCATCCTTGCGCATCTTGTTCTGCTTGGACTCATCGATCGTTGGCGGATCCTTACGCACTCGGCGGACCTCCTACGGCACCGGGCCCGAACATCGAGAGCAGGTTCTTGGTCACGCCACCGTCCGGCGCCTCGTCCACGTTCCGCGCGGCGTCGGTCATCGTCTTCGCCGCCGTCGCCGCGTCCTTGGCCTGCTGCGCGTCCTGCTGCGCGATGGACTGCTGCTGAGCGCGCTCGTCCCGGAGGTCGTCCACCTCGTTCTGCGAGCGCACGAGCTCCGGGTTGACTCCGATGAGCTCCTGCACCTCGTCCATCGCCTTGTCGGCGTTCAGCTTGTCCACGGCCTCCGGGTGAGTCTGCGCGAGCGTCTGGTTGAACACAATGAGCCGCTCGACACCGACGATCGCCAGCATCTTCTGCGCAGCCGCGAGTATTGAGATGTACTCGGGTCGCGCGTTCACGCCCTCCAGCTCCTCGGGCGGAGGAGGTATCAGCCCTCGGCGCCACAGGATGTTGAAGGTGCGGTCGATGCCGGGGTCGAGCAACTCGTCCTGCAGCCTCTCCAGAGTCGGCCCTAACTGCAGGAACTTCTCTTCGTGCAACTCGTCAACCTGACGCGCGGTGGGGGGCTGGCGGGATGGCGACATCGCAAGCATCAGGAAGATGTCGGCCATGAACGACGCGTTGATCCTGCGCTCGTGGCGCGCCAGCTCCTCACCCATCTGCTGTAGCTTGGCGTCCACCATGTACGCGGGCGTGAAGGCCTGCTTGCTGGCCGGGATGTCGGCGTAGGTCACGTCACCCGACAGCAGGGACACGCGAGCCTTGCGCAGAAGCGTCGGGCCAACCATCGGCGGCGTGACCGCCTTGTCGAGCGCCTGGGCGCGCCGGCGCTCCGCATGCTGCAGGGCCCTGATGTCCCCGAGCGCCTCCATGCCGGGTGAGCTGCCGTAGGCATCCTCTCCCGTCACGCTCCAGCGCGGTGTGACAGCGGGGAACTCCTGGAAGCCGCCCTCGCTGAGGATCACCTGGGCGCGGGAGTCGGAGCTCGAAGCCGTGGCCCCCTGCTGCCCGTGGTGTAGGCCGGTGTCAACCCAGACCGAACGCCAGGGCATGCCGGTGCGGTCGATGTTGCCGTGCATGATCTCGTCGTTGGGCTCGATGACGTGCAGCACGTCGCGCTGCTTGTCGTACTCCC
>Ga0255048_10001435_pt1 | contig 16467 bp, 17 predicted proteins | sample JV7_2_2_MG_FD_183619 | JGI IMG/M metagenome (GOLD analysis project Ga0255048, IMG submission 183619) | Seawater microbial communities from Jervis Inlet, British Columbia, Canada - JV7_2_2 | ecosystem: Environmental > Aquatic > Marine > Inlet | place: Canada: British Columbia | collected 2016-10-06
CGGTTCTCCGGGGGAGTGTTGATGATGGATATATGTCTTGTCAAAACTCCAGTTCCGGAACTCCAGGAAGACAGGCTTGATCCACCTATGGGTTTGCTTTACCTGGGTAGCATGTTGATACAGCATGGCTATGATGTTCAGATCCTGGATCTTTCCGGGATCCCTGAATCAGATTGGGTCTTTCCTGAAGCTACATGGTATGGCTTTTCTACTTACACTGCCAGCTATAACAGAACGGTCCGCATCAAGCGTCTGGTGGAAGCGCAGCAAAAGGGTGTGATAACCATAGCTGGTGGACCACATGCCAGTGCGTTGCCATTTCAAGTAGCTCTGGACTTCGACCATGCGATTGTAGGCGAAGGCGAACTGGCTTTACTCAAACTCCTGGATGGAGAGGTCATTGGGCCGGTGATATTTGGTGAACCACTCCCCATTGATGCAATACCAATACCTGAGTATTCGCTGGTAGACGTGGCCTCTTATGGGCGCGAGTATCTGGGGAAACCATCTTTTCAGTTATTCACATCCAGGGGCTGCCCATACAACTGTGGTTTTTGTAGTAAGTTGCCAGGAGGCGATAAGCTCCGAAGTCGCTCAGTGAGATGTGTCTTGCATGAGATCGATAGAATACGCACAGAGTATGGCGATGTAAGCTTCCGGATTAAAGATGATCTCTTTGCCAGCAATCTTGATTGGCTTAGACAATTCCGAGATTCCGGCGTTGACATCGAGTATAGCTGCAATGTCAGGGCATCTTACAAGCCTGGAATCTCTGATTACTTAGCTGAGACTGGCTGTAAGACAGCCTGTATGGGATTGGAAAGTGGTTCGAACAAGGTTCTGGATCGCATGAAGAAAGGTACTACCAGGGAGCAGAACATCAGTGCTGTGAAGGACCTCCAGGGCAAAGGGATCCAGGTCTTAGCCTGGATAATTGTTGGCTATCCTGGTGAGACACAAGAGACTTTGTATGAGACCATCAGTATGCTGGAAGAAGCACAACCAGATCTGGTGAGAGCTTATCCTCTCATCCCGTATCCTGGTACACGTGTGTATGACGAAGTGGAGATCCTGGATGAAGATTGGGATCACTACTTCTACATTCATGGGAATGACGAGCATGGTTTCGTATACCAGACTCCGGAGCTACCCAGGGGTGAGATACAAGCTATGTGGGCAACGCTCAGCCGGTTCCTGACGAAGTTCAGGAACCGTGTAGAGGGTTCGTGATGGGAACAGGAAATGCAGTAGGCAGAAGGAAGTATACTTTTTTCTTTGAGAAATATTGCAGAGGAAAAGGTATAGACATAGGTTGCCATAAAGCGAAGGTCTTACCTGATGCAGATGGGTTTGACAAAAGACCGAATCTTCCCGGCGTAATCAGAGGCGATGCTACCTATATGGAAGGCATAGCTGATGAAGCCTATGATTGGGTATATAGCTCTCATTGCCTGGAGCACATAGTGGATGTGGAGACTGCCCTGAAGAATTGGTGGCGTATCCTGAAGTATAGTGGATATTTGATAATCAGTGTTCCACATCGGGATTACTATGAACGGAAAGAGGGTCTGCCATCAGTCCATAACAAAAGCCATAAGCATTTCTTTCTCCCGTTTGAATCTGATTTGCCGGAAGTATTATCACTGTATGACCTTATTCGTGCGAACCTTGATAATGCTTTCATAATCTACTTGAATGAATGCTCTAACGCCAATGTAGCTCACAGGTCCTCTCAGGAAATAGATCGTTCAGCATTGCCTGTAGCACCAGAGTGGAGTATAGAAGCAGTCATTCAGAAAGGGGAATACACACCAGTATTCCAAATGAACTATGGATCCAAAAGAACATGAAAGACAAGCAGAATGGGATCGACTGAACAGAAGCTTCAGCGATTGGGCTGTGTCAAACCAACATAAAATTCTGACGTCCTTTCCTAAGAGTGGTAGAAACTACCTGGGAGATATGCTTCGGAGAGCATCTGACAAGATAATCCGAAACGGCATACCGGCACATGAGATCACTTACTCGGATGTATTCATGTTCGTTCTCCATCGAGCACGATGGGAGATCCGAAGCGACAAGGGCAAGTATATACTCTTGATCAGGGACCCTAGAGATGCCATATTGTCCAGGAGTTATACTGAAGCAAACAACAGGGGAGCCTATCCAGTCTGTAGCCTCATAAGTAGTGAGTATTGGGTGAGGACGAACATCCAGGAATGGAAGAACTACTTCCACACGTTCCTGCCTTATGAGTGTCACCTGGTGCAGTATGAAGAGTTGTGTATGTTTCCTGTGGAGACCCTCAGTGGTATCTTCGAGTATCTTGAGATAGAGCCAATAGCAGATCTGCTTTCTGTTGTAAAGGCTGAGGATTGTATCAAGCCGGACCCTGTTAGAGAGACCGAGTTTGAGAAAGTGGACTTTGAAACAGGATTTGAAAGGTATCGTAGGCATTGTCTCAAATGGCAAACGGATCCTTACCTCAGTGCAGCAGCAGTCTCCAAAGCTTATCTTGGTCTGATATGGGACGAAGCTGGTGATCTGATGGAGCAATATGGATACGAGAGATATGGTCATGGAGACATGCTGTTTACCAAAGGCTATTCAGAAGAGATGTTGAGACATGAGTATGTTCCGTGGGGGTGAAGAGATGTTCAATGGTGTAGAGAATGATGACAGAGTGGTACAGCCAGACCCTGTACTACCATTGCACAAACCAGGCATGAAGATGTGTATCAATGTGTTGGCAGCCGGTCGCCCCAACTATTTATACATTGCCCTGGACAGCATCTTCCGGAATACGGTGTTCAATCCAGAGAGTGAGAATGTCCCGGATGTTTTCCTCTATATCGACAAGCTGTCCTCCGGAGAAAGCTATGCCAGCGAGGTACTGAAGGCAGCTTCTGATTTCCCTTTGGATGGCATCTTTATCAACAAAGAGCACAAAGGCACAGTGTCCAACTATTGGACATCCTTTGATAGGGCATTTGCTGATGGCTATGATTTCTGTATTCTCCTGGAAGAGGACTGGCTCATCACCACTAACGCTCTTCAATGGCTCTATGATGTGCCGAAGATAGCTACAAATTATTCTGTGTATCGATGGACAGATCGTATGGACCATGATGATCTGCAATACTACGATGAATTTTGTCTTGACGAAGAGTTCAACGGAGTAAAGTATACCAGGTTGAAACATGGCATGTACGTTGCATGGTGTCTCGCCTTCGAAGCCGGGGGATATAAATTCATCCAGGATATAATCAAAGCCAATGGTCATTGGGGAATTTATAAGAGACCTGTGCGGGATGTTCCGATGCCAGAGATACGCAGGACATCCTATATTGATTGGGATCGGACCATCATCAATATCCTGGAGTTCTATGGGTTATTATCTATAGCTCCACCTGAATCCTACCTGGCCCATTTTGGTTGCAAGACAAGCAACTATATGGGCTATGGCTCTGGTGTTAATCGTCATGAGCAGATCTTTGATGGTCCTAAAGAATCGTGGCTTGACAATGTGATACAAGTTTTCAGAGAGACGGATCACGAAGAGAAGACTCACTTACACTTGTATCCTTTAAGATTTGAGTACAGGTAAAATGGACAATAATCTTACTTACGTTCACATCGAATCCAGTACCCTTTGTTCTGGCACATGCAAAATGTGTCCACGGTCCACGATCAAAAGAAGTGGAACTATGGAGTATTCGCTCTTCACCAGGATTGTGGCACAAGCGCAAGACGCTGGATGCAATGCTTTTACTATCTTCAGACTAGGAGAGCCACTCCTGTTCCCTGAACTTTTCCGATGGTTAGATTATATGAAGCTGAGGCAAGCTAAGGTCTCCATCTACACGAATGCTTCTAATCTGACTCCGGAGATTGGTAAAAGGCTACAGGACTACAGGGAGATCTATTGTGATTTCACAATATCTTTCCACGGTGTGGATGCAGAATCCTATGGAAACATGATGGGATTAGATTTCGACAGGACTTACATGAACATAGCATCCTTCATGGAGTACAACGAGATCCCGGCTAACATCTATATGCTTGCCAATGACCCTGGGGATCCCGAGCTGATAGCCAAGTTCAAGAGTCTCTGGGAAGGCATGGGATTCCACGGAGTTGCCCTCTGTCATTTCATGGAATGGGCAGGCAACATTACCGGCTTCAGGACTCTGAAGACAATGCACGAAGAAGAAGGTGTCAACATGGTGAAAGAGCCATGCTTCAGGTCCTTACATGAGCTGGACGTTATGTACGATGGGACAGCAGTTCTTTGTTGTGTAGATGCACATGGTGAGATTACATTCGGCGACCTTAACCATGACAGTATGGAAGAGGTACTTAATCACAAGCTGAGACTTTATTATCAGCGCAAGCACCTGGCATCTGAATCGAGTGAATTGCCACTGTGTGGGAAATGTGGCATAAATCTAAGGAGCGTATAATGCATGAATTTCTCAAAGGAATAGAAATTCCTGGGTGGATGGGCGAAGCAGAGATGGAATACTTGCATCAGATGGTACTCGAGGCTCCTGATGACGCTCTAATCGTAGAGGTCGGTACTTGGAAGGGCCTGAGTACGGCAGCCATGTATACAGCCAGACATGGCAATCAGAGAATTGTCACCATAGACTCATGGCTAGGCCAGGAAGACATCCGATGGGGTACTCATAAAGAATGCCTGAACAGAGATGTGTTCATGGACTTCATGGAATATATGAGTGCTCTGGATCTATATCCAACTTGGTATAAACCAAATCAAAAACGTGGTGGATGTCTTTATCTGAGAGCACTCTCCAAAGATGCTGCACAGCTCTTCGATGACGGAAGCCTCTACAGATTATTCATCGATGGCGACCATAGTAGTGTAGGTGCAGATATTGACTATTTTTCCCCTAAGTTAGCCCCCGATGCTATCGTGTTAGGTCACGATTGGAATTGGGGTGGCGTCAAAGAGCAGGTAGAAGAGCGTGTCCGAGTTACAGAGATCATCGGGGATATGTGGATAGCTGAGCCATTCGTCAAGGGAGAGAATCTCCACATGCCTGGTTAAGGAGTTCGATCATGCTATTCCTGAACGCAATACGGGTGAGTATCATCAATTCATACGGCAGAGTAGCCACCTGGAAGGAGCAACCAGCTTCAGCTCTACAGGGTCTGGGCTATGGCTATGAGTATGGTAAGACAGATCTTTAAGGGGGATAGATCCAATGGCTATCACAAGGCTACAACTGAAAGATAGAATCAAAAGCTCCAGGGGATTGACCAGAGCCAGAGATGATGGCTTGTTGGATGATACTCTGCTTAATGAAGCTGTAAGAGATTCTCAGGAACTGGTAGTACAGTATTGCAATCTCTTTCCAGTGGATGAGACTTTTGCATTAGAAGCTGACAAATATGAATATCCTGTCCCTGTTGAATGGCTAGGTCTCAGGAGAGCACTGTTCATAGACGCCAGTGGCTCCCGGATCCCACTTACAAAAGTCACCTACGATGATTTCATCGAAGGAAGAAATCCTGTCACAGACAAAGGTCTACAGCCCGTATATTATGCGTTCCCGAAGTTCCAGAGACAGGTCATTCAACTGTGGGCGCAGGCCCCTCCTAATAGGGACTTTATCAAATACTCCTTTGTCACTACGGATTCCATTCGAACAGTGATCGATAGTGGAATTAACCTGGGGAGAACCGAGACAGGGAGAAGGATTTCTCCAGGAGATATTGTCTGGAATTTGGATGACGCTCCTTCCACTCCCACAGATAGAGCCAGGGGCAGCTATGGTATCGTGGAAGTCCTGGACATGAGCACAGTAAAAGAAAGTGGAACGGCCACGGCTACTACAACCAGCTCCAGACTCGTTGACACTGGAAAGAATTTCCCGGCTGTGTCACCGGCTATACTGGTGGACGATCTAATCACCTTGAGAGACAGCGACAACATAGTGATCACCTATGGTTTTGTCACAGCCATAGGCAGCAACTATTTAGATTATGAAGATGTACGTGGCGAGGCTACTGCTTTTGCAAACGGCGATGCATATAGAGTAGGAGTCGCCAACAGGATTCGATTGAATTCTGCTGCGCCACATCGTGGGCTACGTGGTGGTACCAACAACCGATTTGACATAGCGACTGCCAGTGCTACTTTGACTGGCACGACTTTCGGAAACACCAGGGTAACAGGAACTGGCTCATTGACTTCCGTAAGCACTGGTCAGGTGGCCGTTGCATCCGGGGGATCGCATGGTGAAGTCACTGGAGTCGAGACCGGCTATCTTGATGTGGAATGTTGGGTTGGTGGTGTTCCTTCTGCAGGCGAACAGGTTACGGTCCATACTGCTGATAGGTATCAGGTCGATACAAGAGCAGCGATTGAAAGGGTCATGCTCATTGGTCCTACGCCCACAACCAGTGACTCGGTGGGGCTTAGGAATATGCTGTTACTTAGCAACAGACGACCTATTGAGGCCCAATATGATTGGGAAGAATTAGAAGTTGGCGAAGAATATCGGAGACCTTTATATGCAGCAGGCTATTGGATGGGCGCTGAGCTTTCAGGTCTTTATGATATAACACGTCTTGATAGCTTCAGGGAAGCTTTCCTGAAGGAAGTTGAAAGAAAGATGGGTGACGTCAACAAGAACGATGTGGATGCCGTAATGTCTCCGTGGACAAACCAGAGAGGAGGCGGCGTGGACCGGAGATACGAGGGAAGAAGTGGCATCGCATGGAATGTTCGCGATCAATTAGGATAACCACTATAACCACGGCGCATGTCTGTACTTCGCATTAGGGACATGCTTTTGGGTAGGGGGAACACAAATGCGAAACACTAGAGCACGAAACAATCGAAAAAGTGGCTATGTCGTTGGCTTGATGGACGACTTAGGCCTGTATCAGTATGCAGACGATCCGTTTGGTATGCTGAGGAACAACGAGAAAGATACCACCAAAGCATGGTGGCATGATGCAATTACTAAGCCTGCAGATCCCTTGAGAAGGCCGGCGCACAAATACTTCTTCGACCGAGAAGTAGATGTGACCAGCGACAGATTTGACGAGACTAACGTTGGGTCTGGTACAGTTCTCACGCTTCAGGATAGGCGTGGTGGTTGGGCCAAGTTCACCAACGGATCGGCAGATAACAACAACTACTTTTATGAGGCAGTCAATGAGATTGCAGCTATGGTAGATGGGTACCACATCTGGTTTGACACAGAGATAGAGATTACAAATGTTGACCAGTGCGACCTGTTCGTTGGCCTCTGCTCCACGCTTGGATCAGGCAATCTCTTCGACAACAGGGTAGATTGCATCGGCTTCACGCTGGCTGATGGTGCAGCAGATCTACAGTACGTGGCCACCCAAAACAGCACTGGCAGTCCGGCAGACACTGGCGTTGATCTGGCTGACCTAACGGCAGTTAAACTTTCCTTCGTAGTAACAGGACTGACTCGGGTAGATTTCTACGTGGATGACATCTACGTGGCGAATCTCATAGAAAATCTACCTGATGACGAAGAGATGGCATTTGCGTTTGGCCTACGTAACGGCGAAGCAGTTGCGAATGCCATGTCAATAACTACAACCACGGTTCTCCTGGACTAAGGATCCAGACGGAGAGCATTAAGGGGGTAACACAAATGGGTAGCATAAAGAAGACTAACGCCGGTCCACCGACTTTCGGAGGTGGCAGATTTCCTGTCGAGCAAGATCTTGGAAACAAGGACAATTCCATGACAGGCCCCACAATTCCTCCGGCTATGATCCCGGAGTTCAGCACATCACGGTTTGGGCATAACCTGGTGGAGAACGACAAGAACGAACACTACAATCCGAAAGGGCCACCATCTCCCGGCGTACCAACACATCAGGACAACGTGCGCTTTGGTGGAAGCGCCGAATTGCCTGACAAGACACCAGCCTATAACCCACAAGGGTCATAGAGCTGAGAGTTGGGGAGTTTCCGGCTCCCCAACATTACATTGCAGGAGACTTACAATGGGTGACAAGACACAGGAAATAAAAGAGGTCCAGGAAGAGAAAGCTGTTAAACGCGCTCTTCTTAAAATCAAGAAAATTTCCATTTCGGCAGTTCTTATCAAGAACAATGGTGATAGAGAGGACCTGGGTGTAATATCCGAAACTGAGGTGAAAAAATAATGGCTGCTGTTTTAGTAGAAGATGGCGAAGAATATATAGTTGACGCTATTATTGCTGCCGATGTAATGAAATTCATTGACACCGGCACTGGCGTAACTGCTGCTGATAAAGCTGATACTGGTATGGAAACCGGTACGGCTGAAACCAGAGCTACTGGTGTAATGTCTGAGGCAAACGCTCAGACGATACAGGTAGTCGGAACAGTCACCTTTACAGGTAGCCACGCTGTTACCGAAGTTGGCTTATTTACCCATCTCAGTGCTGGTGTGTTGGCTATCAGAGATACATTTGGTGTCATCAATGTAGTCAATGGCAATGGTATTCAGTTCACTATTACGTTAGAGATACAGTAAGGAGTGATAACCTATGGCGTTGAATTATGACCAGCAAGTGGTATTAAAGGCTGAACTAGACGCTGACCCGATGGGGCTAGGGTACGCCGGTAAAGATACTAATGAATGTTCTGCTTTACTGAATCAGTTAGGTTTGTCTAGCGAAACGTTACCTAATATATCTGTGTCGGTGGATGATGTGTTGGACGCTCTCGACCCTGACGAACTTCCTGCTCTTCCAATAAGTCAAGTACAGTTCTTTTTGAAGAGGCTACAGATTGGCAGCTCCATAGATATTTCTCCAGGTAGCCCAATCATAGGACAGGCTGCAAGTATTTTTACCGTAGTTGATGCTAATAATACAAGAATAGCGTTGAACGCACTGACAACCAGAGATGCGTCCAGGGGAGAAATACTATTCAGTCCAGGTATTACGATTACTCACACCGATGTCGGTAGAGCAAGGCAGGTGGTATAAATGGCTAACAACCAAGTATTACGAAAGATAGGTTCGCCAACACAGATAGTATTAGCAGATACCACCGACTTTGATGATACTCCAGTTGCTCAAACAGACCAAATTGATATGACTTCACAGGCTGATGGCGCTGCCATCCAAAGTGATAAATTTGATTTTGGTGCTGAATGGGGCGATCTTTATGATGTGCATTGTGAGTTCGAGGTTGATGTTGCTCCTGCGTCTGGCGAGGTTATCTCTGTGTATCTTGCACCATCACTAGAGGCCGGTGCTGCACTTGGCAACCCAGGTGGTGTTGTTGGTGCTGATGGCGCATACACAGGAACGGCCGGAGATAGTTTGGCCGATAGTCTATTTCAGTTAGACTTTATTGGTAATGTAATTTGTACCGCCGATGCTGATCCTGTGATGCAAGTCCAATCTTTTGCTTATTCGCCACATGCCAGATATGCCACTTTAGTTGTAGTCAATGACAGCGGCCAGGCATTTGTTGGCGATGCAACACATCATTACGTTATGTTTACGCCGATAGTGCCAGAGGTACAGTAGTGAATACCAATCCATCATACGGTACGGGATTTGCTAGGAATAAAGACGAGTCTGCTTTCCCTGAATTATGGGATGGGTTGGTCGGTGCATGGCCGTTTTCTCTTGGTGTGACAGGTTCAGATATTCCAGATTTGTCTGGCAAAAATAATCCAGGTGATGCTGCTGCTGGCGATGCTCCGGTAAGTTGGGTGCCTGGCAAATTCGGCCCTGCGCTTGATTTTAGTCCTGATGAGAAAATGGAGGTTGCAGATTCTCCTAATATGTCTGGGTTGAGCGCAGTCAGCGTATCTATTTGGATGCGTTGGGAAGCCCAATCCGACTCTTACCCTTTACTGATCGGCAAGTCCAACTATTCAGGTGATCGGGAATATAGGATCAGGTTCGAGACTGCTTCTACAATGGTTTGGCAGGTCTCGAATGATGGAAACGATCCCGGGGCCGCCGAAACTACTTTCAACACTTCTCTATTAACCGTAGGCAAGTGGCATCATGTTGCAGCTACCTATGACGGCGCAACACTGTGGTTTTACCTCGACGGAGACGAGGTGGACAGTAACGCCGGAGAAGCTGGGCCGTTGCATGACGGACCGGCAGCGTTTCGTGTTGGTGGATTTGATAACACAGATTTTTGGACCGGGCAACTGGATATGCCTGCCGTTTGGGATAGGTGCCTAGCTGCTGACCAGGTAAGAACACTTTTTCGATTTCCTAAAGCTTTGTTTGTGCCGAGGCGAAAACCATTTGGATTTGCGGCTGGAGGCACCATTTACACGCAATCCATTACAGCCACCACTGCACCGGCAGCATCTTTATCAGATAGGCAAACGAATAAGGGCATTACAGCCACTACTGCACCGGCAGCATCTTTATCAGATAGGCAAACGAATAAGGGCATTACTGCTACTTCTGCACCGGCAGGAATAGTATCTAGCGTTACACAAAAGGCTATTGCAGCAACAGGCACAGGAGCTGCTGCTTCACCATCAACACAGACAAACAAAGACATTGATGCAGCTACGGCACCGGTCATAACTCTTCAGAAGCAGACTAATATAATCATAACAACAACAACCGTCCCATCCGCAAGTATAAACAGACAGACGAATAAGGCAATAGCCGCGGTGGGAACAGGAGCTGCAGCTTCAGCACAGAGCTTACAATCAGCTACTCAGTCTGTCACAGCAAGTACTATACCCGCAGCAGCGATCTCAATACTAACGTTAAGACTGGTTGATGCAACCACGGCACCTGTCCCATTAGTGAACAGGAAAACTAATAAGAGTATTTCTACAGTAGCCATAGGCGTAGCCCTTGCGTCATCGACAAGGCTGGTACTTGTCGAGGCTATTGCAACAGGCGTAGCAGGTTCTAGTCGCACCGAGATTACTGATATTTCGAATATTAGTGATCGGAGGATGGGACGAAAGAGTCCAAAAGTTGTCAACATCATGAGCGACGTAGGCCTGTATCAATATATAGACGAACCCTTTGGTGTGCTGAGAAACAGTGAAAAGGATACGACTTATGCCTGGTGGCATGATTCAATCACTAAGCCTGCAGACCCATTGAGAAGGCCGGCGCACAGCTACCTGTTCGGGCGAGACATAGATGTGAGTAGTGATAGATTCTCTCAGGGTGCATCTGGCTCAGGTACAGTTCTTACAGTTCAGAATAGACGCTCAGGTTGGGCCAAGTTCATCAACGGCTCTGGTGACAACGAATACTACTACTATGTAGCAGTGAACGAGATTGCAGCTATGGCCCCTGGCAAGCATATCTGGTTCGACACCGAGATAGAGATCACAGATGTTCAGAAAGCAGACATGTTCGTAGGTCTCTGCTCTAAGCTCAGCTCAGGCAATCTCTTCGACAACAGGGTAGATTGTATCGGCTTCACGCTGGCTAATGGCGGAGCAGACCTACAGTACGTGGCTTCGAAGAATGGAACTGGTGGTCCTGCTGATACTGGCGTTGTTCTGAGTAGCCTGACTTCAGTGAAGCTTTCATTCGTGGCCACCAATTTGACCAGGGTAGATTTCCATGTTAATGATAGGTATGTGGCTAATCTGAAAACGAATCTGCCAAACGATGAAGCGATGGCAGTCGCCTTTGGTCTACGAAATGGTGAAGCAAGTCCAAATGCCATGTCCATAACCACGACTACTGTTCTTCTGGACTAATACAGGTGGTGAAGTAAATGCCCTACAAGATAAGAAAGCAAGGCAATCGTTATTGTGTGGTGAAAGAATCAGGGAGCAGTATTCCTGGTGGCTGCCATGCCACAGAGAACGAAGCAAAGGAACACATGTCAGCATTATACGCCAATGTGGACGATGCCGGTAACAAGAAGTCTGAAGGCAAGAAAGTTAAGAAAGCTGCTAAATCTCATGGTAGTACGGATGATGGACCCTCCCCCAGGAGTATTGACTACCGATGGAAGGTTAGATAGATGCCAGAATTATTTTGGAACAATTTCAGAATGGGTCAGCGCCGGGATGCAGCTCTCCGTGAGGATGCATTGCTGAGCGCCAGGGAACTAACCAACTTCGACATTGACTACGATGGTGAGAGCGCCGACCTGGTTATCCGTCCAGGGTACACTATCTGGAACACAGTTGAGCTGCCAGCTCCTGCTCAGCAACTGTATCCATTTGTGGACATGGATCAGAACTTCAATCTCCTGGGCATATCCAACTCCAGATGGAGAGCTATCAAGGAAAGTGGCGCCCATGTTACCCTGGTGGATGAAGATGCTACAGCTACGCGACCTATAGCATCCTTTGGCAATAGAGTATTCTTCGGGACAGACAGTGCTGCGTATTGGACTGATGACTCCAGTATTGACTTTGTTAATCCATCATTCAGATTAGGTCTAGCCAAACCACCCAATGCGCCTAGTGCAAGCAACACGACCTCGGCAGGTTGGGTGGCAGGTACTGAGCATGGGCTAAATATAGCAACAGTTCCGTTTCACATCGATTCTGGGGGTGGAGCAGCTAGGGAAAAAATTGCAGTGCGATACATACCACCGAATGACTTTGGCGTGGACACGATATATCTTCGCCTGGCGTGGGGCAACCTCACTCGTACAGGTATGATACGGATCAGGATATTTGATGACAACGCCGGATCTCCTGGAAGCTCCATAGGTACGGATGGCGATAGCGATTGGGTTGAGCTTGGCATCTACGACAACTGGGTAACTGACGGATACCAATATGTACCATTTGATTTTCCCGGCACCAATGATTTTTCTACCGGTGTCAGCTATTGGATTGTTGTGGAACCAAACGAGACTTACCTATCCAACTATGTGAATACTTCTGCCGTAAACAGATTCATGGTGGCTTTCAGGCACGAGACTCCTGTTCCTGGAGGTTGGGCCGCACAGAGATATACCGGAGGTGGCTCCTGGGTCGCAGACACGCGCATGTTATCTTTCTGGTTGGGAGGATTGAATCCATCGCACTTTTATGACTATAAGATTACCTATGTGAACACTGATTATAATTCAGAGTCCAGGCCCAGTGAGCGCAGTGTACGCATATCGCCAGAGTCGGCAGGCAACCAGGTGCTCCTTAGTGCTCCAGCTACTTTGGACCCACAGGCTGATACTGTTTATTATTACAGGCGTGACATAGGCACTGACAATACGGTTAGCGAAGATAATATCACAGGCGACTATTTGTACGTTGGACAACGCAGTTGGGTTACGACCTTCACTGATGATGTGCCTGACAGCCAGTTGGGAGCCAGACTGCACTCGGAAGACCATTATCTATATGACGAAGACGATGACACCAACCAGGGCAAACGTGATGCGTTTATCCCGGCTGGATTTGTTGTCTGGAAAGGCAGAATCTGGGCATGGGTAGATGGTGTGAACAAGCTCTACTTCACCAAGACATTCGAGAGAAACAATCCCATGGGCCTGGTTGGTGAGTCCAGTCCGGATTACTTCCCCCTTGATAACGTCATGGATTTCCCTGTGCCTGCAGGAATCATAAATGCCAAAGCTCTTTCCAATGATCAGTTGGCAGTCTACTTCAGGAATGAGCAGATCTGGATTTTAAGTGGTGGTGACTCCGTACTTAATCCACCTCCTATCGGCGACATTGCCAAACGTCCCACGTACCAGACAGTGGGTCTATTCGCACCTGACGCTGTTATCCCATACTCTGGAAGCAATATATATCTTGGCAGAGAAGGGCTTTATCGATTTGCAGGGATTGGTAACTTCAATCCGGAGCTGCTATCGGAAACTCAGACTGGTATCCTGGACGATATAGAGAACCAGTATTTCAGGAACTGTAAGCTGGTTGCCTATGGCAGGGAGATCTGGCTACTCATCGATAGCGACAATGATGGGGACCTGGACAAGCTTCTCATCCTGGATCTTGAGAGAGACTTCCAGACACGCAACATGGTGGATCGTGCATGGAGAGGAAGGACGTATCCAGTAGCCATGACCGACCTGGCAGTCCATACTACCGGGGATGAGTTCCGTGAGATTCTGGCTGCCGATGCAGTGGATGGCTGGATCATGAAGCTGAACGATGGAGATACGGACGACGGAGCTGCTATCGTAGGAACTGCTGAATCTCATGACATCAGAGCGAAACATAATTCATTCATATATCAGCTTCTCATACAGGGCTATTACAATGACGAGGACAATCTGCCGGACTTTGCTGGCACTGTCACAAGCCATGCAGGAGACACCCACAGCTTTGCAATTACAGGTGGGGTAGACCTCACAGGGAACGAAGACATTCGGGGTCAGACCATAGGGTTGCGTATGAAACGCCCTGTATCCGTCCGATTGAAGACTCAGATGACGTCTACAAAGAGAGATAGGATCCGTGGATTTACCTTTTCCTATCAGGGAGAATAACATGGGAAAATTAAGACGTGGTGTAGGCATGGAACAACTACAGGATGACCTTGAGCGTGTTCTTAACGTCCAGGAAAGTAGCGATGAGATTCCGGAGGTCAAAGACCGCGCTGATAACAAGTTTCTTATCATTAACGGAACTGGTGAAATTGTATTCAGGTCTGGTGGCAAGCTTTTCAAAATCACTGCCACCGAAATCTAAGAAAGGGAAATCATGGCACTTGTAGATCCAACCAAGCTAGGCCTGATGTATACTCAGCCAGGCCCCAAGAGATACGCCGTTGTTAGAGACGCTGCCATTCTCACCAATGGATGGGTAGCCACCGACTGGTGGGACATGTCAAATTACAGCTACGCTGCCTTGTTCTTTGTCGTAGTTCAAGGAAGCATAACTGAGCTACAGTGGTTTGTGGAATACTCAATAGACGGCACTACATGGTTCAGGCAGTTGGCAGAGGAAGTATCTCTGACAGACATTGAGAATGCAGAGCCACCCAACAGTCTGCCAATCGCTGGCGACGTGAACCGGGTAAAAGTTGTCCCTAACCTGGGCCGTTATGTCAGGTTACAGGTAACTGCTGTTGGGACTGTCACTGCCAGTAGTCTCGAAGTAACAATCGTGGGGGTGTAGATATGTCACTGAAAATGAACGTAGTCAATCCCACATCACTAGGGGATGTGATCCATAAGGGCTACAGTGGACACGATGTACGCGCTTATGGCGCTGTGGGTGATGGTACTACGGATGACTCAACGGCTTTTACTAACGCCATTGCTGCTGCTGCTGGTGGTGTAGTTATCGTACCACAAGCACCTACCAGTTATAAGCTAAGCTCGAATGTCACTGTGCCTGCTGGTGTGACCGTAGTCTTTCAGGAAGGTGGGCTGCTACTGATAGATAACGCCGTTGTCTTTACAGTGAACGGCGGCATCCAAGCCGGGACATACCAGATATTCAGTGGGGCAGGTACGGCTGTGCTGGCAGCCAATCCCACCATCAACATTGTTTGGTATTCAGCATCGGGAAGTGGCGACAATAGTTCAAGATGGGTGGATGCGTTAAGAAACGCCTTTGCGTCCAATGGGAATCTTTCCCATTATTACGCTCCTGCTGGAAATTATGAAGATACAAGCACGATTACTTTAGACTCTACTGGTTTTTGGACGCTATCTGGTGATGGAATGTCTGTTACAAGGTTTTTTTATCGCCAGACTGACGATACAAGTCTTGTAAAGATAGAAAGAGACGCCGGAGCAAGTATAGTTTATAATATCATCATACGGGATATGTCGTTCTTTGGCATGAGTACAGCTACCGGAGCGGCTATAGAAATAACAGATTCCAGCCAATTGTGGATAAACAATGTGACTATAGAGGACTTTGATGCTGACATCGTGACTAATAGGGGTATATGGACAAAGGGGAGAGATAACGTTAAGTTATCGAATGTTAGATTTGCCTCTGTTATAACGTCCATCTATATAGATGACAACCCGAATAGTACAATCGATTGCGATCATTTCAATCTAGAAAATGTACGAATGCACGCAGGCGATCAAGATAATGGTTATGGAGTGCATATTGTCTGCCAGAATGTATACAATTTTACAACTTTAGGAAATAACGCCCTGGCGCACGTTAAGTACGGCTTTTATTGGGACGAAGGGACTGCGACCCTTCGTGGGTTAAGTATATCTATCCGTGATTTCAGAATCGAAAGTGGCGATAGTGTCAACAAGGATTGTTGGTTTATGCACTTTGTTCATAATGATGCAATCAACGATCTTGTTGTTGCCAATATTAGAATTGCCTCTAGCTTCAACGGGCTTTATCTTCGCAACGTTGATAGGTTGTCCGTGTATAATATTGACTCTGCTGGCGGAGCTGGCTATACGGCGTTGGATATTGACACTACAGTTAAATCGTCAATACTCAATCATTTTCGGCGACAAACTGGTTCGACATTTACGACGACAGGCTTAACTGAAACATCCCTAAAAGGGGATGATGCACAGTTTGGGTTGGAGATATA
>Ga0255048_10001436_pt1 | contig 16466 bp, 16 predicted proteins | sample JV7_2_2_MG_FD_183619 | JGI IMG/M metagenome (GOLD analysis project Ga0255048, IMG submission 183619) | Seawater microbial communities from Jervis Inlet, British Columbia, Canada - JV7_2_2 | ecosystem: Environmental > Aquatic > Marine > Inlet | place: Canada: British Columbia | collected 2016-10-06
GGCGCAGCAATCTCGATCTCGTCAGCCGGGCTGTCAATAAGGACTACGGTTCGCCGAAATTCGAAGATGTCCTGACTCACGCCGGCTGGCAATGGACAGACCGGACCTATGTCGCCGCAAATTTTCTGTACTCACACGATACTATTTCGGTTTCTCAGGTTGACGATACCGAACGTGCGACAGCCAGATATCGCAATAGTGTTGGCTGGCTAAAAGTAAGGACCGATTGGTCGGACGCGGTTTCGAGTACGACCATCCTGTCGGCCTCGGACATAGCGAACTCACGTGACGGGCAGATCGATATTCCTGACACTGTGTCGGGCTCGGTCACGGACAGCCGTGACTTTAGTTCCTTCGGAATCAAACAAGACTGGAAACTGGACGCTTCTGACGATTGGACCTTCCGGGCGGGATTCGATTTCAAGTTACTCGATGCCGAATACGACTACGATTCAACTCTGTCGATAGCGCCGCCGTTTGATCAAATTCTCGATAACCAGCCGTTTCTGCAACGCAGTATCAGTACCAGTCCTGAGGGAGAACAATATGCGGCCTACGTCGAGGCGCGCTGGAGGGTTCGGGAGAGGCTCATTCTGGATATTGGTTATCGCTTTGATCGCCAGACTTACAGTATTGCCGACACCAATGAGCAACGCAGTCCACGTTTGAACCTGTTGTATAAGCCGAATGATCGGACAGAGCTGCGGGCGGGGATAGGCCGCTTTTACCAGGCTCAGGAAATAAACGAGTTGCAGATCAACGGTGGCATCACAGAATTCTTCGGCCCGCAGTATTCGAATCATGCGGTCGTGAGCGTATTGCACCATTTTGCTGGTGATATCGATTTGCGAATCGAGGTTTATCAGAAAGCGTACAAATCTTTGATTCCACGTTTCGAAAACGTTTTCAATTCGCTCGTATTGATCCCGGAGCTGCAAATCGACCGTGTGCTCGTGGATGCTGACGGAGCTACCGTCAGCGGCGCAGAGCTCACAGTCTCCGGCGGGGTTGACAAGATTTCGGCACGCTGGTGGCTGGGGTATGCGTGGTCTGCAACGGAAGACACGATCGGGGGAGACGATGTCCGGCGCGCCTGGGATCAGAAACATGCCGTCAAGTTAGGTGCGAACACCGACCTGGGGCACTGGAATTTGAGTGCGGCAGGTACCTGGCACTCGGGCTGGCCAAAGACCGAATTGCTACTCGAACCCATTACCAACCCCGATGGAAGCAATGGCTGGCTGGCCTCCACGACGCCGAGGAATAGTCTGGACTACGACGCATTTTATACTCTCGACCTCAGGGCCAGCCGAACATTTCAATTGCCCAAGAGCAAATTGACCCTGTTTATCGAGGCGTCGAATGTTCTCAACAGGGAAAACCCGTGTTGTACTAACTATTCGGTGAAGGTCGATAACGGTGGTACCGCGCAAGTGCTCGAAGAACCCGATCACTGGCTGCCCTTGGTGCCGTCGATCGGTGTTGTCTGGAAATTCTAGCGATTCGATAAATGCGAAGGATTTGGAGTCTTTCGGCGTCTAACAAATCAGGTGGTACTGCGTCTGCCCCTCATTGCCGGAGTTAACTCATGATCACAAAAACTGCTGCGTCAATCCTGATTGGAATAATTGCTTTTTCATGTTCTTTCGCCGTCGCCGAGGACGATGAATCAAATTTCGACATCGGCTTGCGCGGTAATGTATTGCTTGGTGACGGGGTTCCCGCAAACGATATTCTTGGTTTTGGCGTGATTGCGCGGTACAAACTTAACAATGGGTGGTTTATCGGCGCCGGACTCGATAGTTACGCATACGATTTTGAGCACCCGGCGGATTTGGTAGGGCTCAGGCAGGATCCAGACCTTCCTGCTATTGACGCGTCGGCAGAAAACACCGTTCTAAATGCATCAATAGGACACTTGTACAATGAAACCGACCGTGGATTCGATTGGTTTTGGACTCTCGGTATTGGGTTTGCGTCTCCGACGGTTGATGATGTTTCAGGCCCAACGGATACGGGCGGCACGTTCGACATGACCTTCGACGTGAGTGATGAGATTCACCTTATGGGAACGATTGGGTCCTCATACAATTTCTCGGAAAAATGGTCAGCGGGTTTTGCCGCTCGAATTGAGCATCATTTTATGGACGTACTGGTTACCGACACAGTTACCGGAAACACGTTCCAGATCGATTCCCAGTCGCCCTTGGGGGCGTATATCAGTCTGAATTACAAATTCTAGAGACGCCGTCTTCCAAACCAGCCCCGGTTTCATGCACTCGATGGATTCGTCGGTATACTGAACCGTGAGAATTCCCATGGGGGTGCCGTGAGACCGGAAACGATAGCCATTCTGGCTATATTCGTAAGCTTTGCGTTGGCGGAGTATTTCCGCACCAATCTGTTCCAGAAGCCGCGTCAACGCCGCAAGGATGGAGTCGTCGAGGTTATCAGCACCGCCACGCTGGTCCTGCTTACGCAGCCATTCGTGTTACTGGCGGGCGGGCTGGTCGCGGCTGCACTGGCTCCGGACGCTCGCGACAGCCTGGGTGGCATTCCGATTTATGCGCAAATCGGCCTGTTTCTGTTTTTCGACGACATGATGCAGTACTGGCAGCATCGAATTTCGCACTCGGTGAAATGGTTGTACGAGTTGCATCGTCCGCATCACGACGCCGAATACATGAGCATTCGGATCGTTTATCGCAACAATATTTTCTACTATATATTCATGCCGGGTATCTGGTTCTCCGGGGCGCTTATCTACCTCGGGCTTGGAAAAGTGTACGCGTTTTACATCGTCATCAAACTTTTGGTGGTGTGTGCCGCGCACTCCGATGTGCGCTGGGACAAGCCACTGTATGCAATCAAATGGCTGTCGCCGATCATGTGGCTGGTCGAGCGCACTATTTCCACGCCGGCCACGCACTGGGCACATCATGGCAAACACAAGGCCGATGGCGTAACCAATTACAAAGGCAATTTCGGTAATCTGCTGTTTTTCTGGGACGTCCTGTTTGGTACCGCAAAGATCACCCGGCGTTACCCCGAACTGATCGGAGTTGAAAACCTCGAGCCGCGTAGTGCGCAACATCAGTTGCTGTGGCCCGTGATTCGCGATCGCCATCCAACATGATCGAGACTCTCGCAGGCTTTTACAGCAAGAGTCCATCCGCCACACCGCGTGATGCCAACGACAAATCCGTACAGCGGGAAATTCGTCGCCGCAAATGGACAGTGTTCTTTACGATGACATTCGGCTACGGCTTCTACTATGTTTGCCGTCTGAGTTTCAGCGTTGCCAAGAAGTCGATGGCGGACGAAGGCCTGTTCGACGCAGCCGAACTGGGCCTGATCGGCTCAGCATTATTTTTTGCCTATGCGTTTGGCAAGCTGGTGAACGGCATGCTGGCTGACCGGATCAACACACGGAAATTCATGGCGACGGGTTTGTTTGTTTCTGCCGTCGCTAACTTCCTCATGGGTTTTTCAAACCCATTCTGGGTGTTCATGCTGTTGTGGACGATTAACGGCTGGTTTCAATCCTTTGGCGCAGGGTCGAGTGTGGTAACCATTACGCACTGGTACGACGGCAAGGAGCGCGGCACGTTTTACGGCATGTGGGTCAGCGGCCACAATATCGGCGAGGCAATTACGTTCATCGGCACCGCTATTGTCGTTAGTAGCTTTGGCTGGATGTGGGGCTTTCGAGCGGCGGGCCTGCTGTGCATTCTGATGAGTCTGATTATCTGGCGATTCCTGTATGAGCGTCCGGAGGTTTATGGATTACCGAGTGCAATACACGAGCAGAGCGCGTCCTTGCAGAAACAGAGCGTCGGGCAAAAGCAGTGGGCCGTTTTCAAAAACCCTGCGGTGTGGATTCTTGCTCTATCGAGTGCATTTTTTTATGTGACTCGTTACGCGGTCAACAGCTGGGGAATATTTTTTCTGGAGGCGGAAAAGGGCTACAGCACTATTGAGGCAGGTTCGATTATTTCGGTGAATGCCATAGCCGGCATCGTCGCGACGTTTTTTTCTGGCATGCTTTCTGATCGTTTTTTTAACGGGCGTCGCAATCTGCCCGCGCTTATCTTCGGAATTGTTTACGCACTTTCGATAGCCTGGTTTGTGCTCGGGCCAGCGGACCCGTTTCTCGATACCGTGGCAATGGCCTTTTTCGGGCTGGGGCTCGGCGCACTGCTCGTCTACCTGGGTGGATTGATGGCGGTCGATATCTGTTCCAAGGACGCATCCGGAACGGCACTGGGAGTAGTCGGTGTCGCGAGTTATATTGGCGCCGGCCTGCAGGACATTATCAGCGGCAAGTTGATCAACGATGCCAGCACCGTGGTGAACGGCGAAACCATTTATAACTTTGATGCCGCCGGCATGTTGTGGATAGGTTCGGCAGTCGTGTCACTGATACTTGCGCTCTTTGTCTGGAATACGAAGTCACCGGATTAGATATGAGCATTTCATGCGTGAGCCTGCCGAGCAAAATCCCGGTGAACTCTGCTAGGCTTCGCGGTCGAATTACGCGATTAGTCAAAGTCAACCGGAGTCGATCAATGACGAGTAAAATAGCTCTTCCGATACTGGGGTTAGTACTGCTGACGGCCTGTACATCTGACGATGAGGCCAAGCTGGTCTCGGGCGTGCATCTTGACGCGCTCGACCGATCAACTCGGCCGCAAGACGACTTTTACCAATTCGCGAACGGTGGCTGGCTCGACAATACCGCGATTCCGGATATCTACTCGGGGTACACCGTGTATCACGAGGTGAGAGAAAATGTGGAGGTGGCACTCCGCGGCATCATCAACAACGCGGCTGATGTGCCGGGCGAGAATGGCAGCGAGTCACAACAAGTCGGTGACATCTACAGCAGCTGGATGGATACCGACACCATCAATGCGGCTGGCATTGCGCCGGTCCAGCCGGAACTTGCGAAATTGCACTATGTGGATTCTGTCCCATCACTGGTCAATGTCATGGCTGAGCTGTTCAGGCTTGGTATCGAAGTCCCGTACGCCGGTGAAATATATCCCGATCTTGAAGATTCCTCCCGTTACACGATTTACCTGGGCCAGGACGGCATCACGATGCCGAATCGCGATTACTACCTGGAAACTGACAATCAAAACTTCGCGGCGGCGCGTGCGGGCCTGACGCCGTATATCGAAAAGATGCTGATTCGATCGGGCATGGACGATGCTGCAGTACGCGATGCTGCTGAAGAAATCTATGCGCTGGAGGCTGCGATCGCCGCGGCGCAATGGGATTCCGTGCGCAATCGTGATCCACAGGCGATCTACAATCCATACGCCATAGAATCTCTGCACGACCTGGGAGGCAATCTGGATTGGGCGGCAACCTTGCAGCTTATCGGCGTGACTGGCGAAGAGCAGGTAATCATCGAACAGCCGAGCTACTTCGAAGCATTGGATGTATTAGTTGCCGACGTGCCGTTGGACACATGGAAGAGTTATCTTGCGTTCCGCATCATGGATAGCCGCGCACTGCATCTCGATGCGGAGACCGCTGCCATCCGCTTCGATTATCGTAACCGGGTGTTGTTTGGCCAAAAGGAAGAACAGCCACGCTGGAAGTTAGGCATCACCGTGGTCAATCGCATGGTTGGGGAGGCGGTCGGCAAGTTGTACGTGGCCGAACATTTTCCACCTGAAGCCAAGGCCAAGATGGAAGAGCTGGTCGCAAACGTAATCGCGACGCTCGACGGTAGCCTTAATGAGCTGGAATGGATGAGCGAGGATACGCGCCTCAAAGCAAAGGAAAAGCTATCCAAGTTCACGCCGAAGATAGGCTATCCGGACGAATGGCGCGATTACTCGACGCTCGAGATAGCCGGAGGCGATCACTACGGGAATTATCTTCGTGCTACCGATTGGGAGTACCAAAGAGAACTCAACAAGCTTGGCACGCCGGTCGATAACAAAGAGTGGGGCATGACGCCGCAAACGGTGAACGCCTACTACAGCTCGACCAAGAACGAGATCGTATTTCCGGCAGCTCGATTGCAACCGCCGTTTTTTCAATTGAATGCCGACGATGCGATCAACTACGGTGCAGTCGGTGGCGTAATCGGACATGAGATCAGCCACGGTTTCGACGACTCCGGCAGTCAGTTTGATGGCGACGGCAACATGGTGAATTGGTGGACGGACAGCGACAGGGCCGCGTTTGACGAACGGACCAGTGTCCTCGTAGATCAGTTCTCGGCCTTTGAGCCAATCGAAGGCATGCATGTCAATGGCGAACTGACGCTCGGGGAAAATATCGGTGATCTGTCGGGCGTTGCGATGGCGTATCGCGCGTATATTACGAGCCTGAATGGTAAGGAGCCGCCCGTAATTGACGGCTTCACGGGCCCGCAACGATTCTTCATCGGCTACGCGATGTCACGTAAGGGCAAGTACCAGGACGAATCAACGATCAACCGACTGGCCTCGGATCCACATTCACCGCTTGAATATCGTGTGAACGGTCCATACCCCAACATCGATGCGTTCCACGAGGCTTTCGGCATTGAAGAAGGTGATGGCATGTGGCTGCCGCCCGAAGAGCGGGTCCGAATCTGGTAGCAATCAGCGCCGGATCCACTCCAGCACCGGTTGTACCCAGGCCTCATCGGGCAAGTAGAATGCGCCGTGCTCTTTGCCCGTGTTGATCGAGAATTCGGCGAAGGAGGTCGGCCCGGGCGAACGCTCAGCTAGTTCCTTGCACGAATACGTTTGGTCGGACTGTTCGAAGACGGAAAGCACATGACCGTTTAGCCGGAGTTCCGGTTCGCCGGACATCCAGTCCGAGCAGGCGGCGAGAAAAACAAAGTTGATGTCGGCCTCGGACAGCCGGGACGATGTGCGGATGGGTTGGACGAGGGCCAACGTCCTGCACGATCTGGCCGTGCAAATAGAATACGTATTGCGTGTCCTGATCTGGTCTTACAGGTGGTTCCGACAGAATTTCTCCGGCCTGGAGATGCAATGGCATTAGCAGCGCGACTACGAACATCGCCGGTGTCATCGCACCCGTATACATGGGCCGATTGTGCCTTATATAGGCCGGCAATCGCAGTCTGTAGGCGGTTTTCTGCTAGTCTTTGGGCATAAAACAAAGGAGAACTGCCATGGATCCAGCGTGGATACAGGTCTTCGTGCTAACTCTGAGTGAGTGTGTGGCTCCGGCGGGCAAAACAGTTTGTCAGGAGCAGGAAATCGAGATGCAGTTTCTAAGCGAGGCCGAGTGTGAGGTTGCTTTGCTGGAGCTCGTTTCCCTCAAGGATCAGTTCGAAAACGTAATCGTGAATCGACAGAAGTCCGGCTGCGCAGCGTCTGCTCGGCAAAGCGAGGTATTCGTGACACTCGAGGCGGCCAAAGCCGCCAGCGATGCGGACGACTGGCGTGACCCGGGTGCTGAAGATGAGACTACGGCAGCATCCAAGCTGTTGCATACAGATCGCCTCGAGGATCTGCAATCCTGTGAGGAGTCTTTGGGGCTCGCGCCCTGCAAGCTGGGCGATATCATTGTCGAAGGCACAGTCAGCGGGCGACCGGTCGATGTCTGGAAAAGCGATCAGTGATTCGCATACCTGCTGCAATCATCTTCCTTGCTATGTCGTCCGCGGCATACGCACATCATTCCGTTGCCGGTTTCTTTGACCCCGGCAAGACGGTTGAGATCGAGGGAGTCGTCAAGACGGCCAGATGGCGCAATCCGCACACAGTATTTGAAGTTGATGTCACAGGAGCAGACGGCGAAGTCATAACCTGGCGTATCGAGTCCGGAGCGTTAGGTGTGCTTCGGTCGCGTGGTATAGGCCGTGAGTTCGTCAAGGTCGGTGACAAAATCAGGGTCATGGGTGATTCGTCGCTGCGTTCCGACCGGGAAATGTTCGCCCGTAATATTCTATTGAGTGATGGCAAAGAAGTATTGATGACCGCAGGATCAGCGCTGTATTTTTCAGCGCGCGATAGCGGTGGCGTCCTCGAAGCAGAATTCGACGACGAAGTGACTGCGGCGGCACGATCGAATGCGGACGGTATTTTTCGCGTCTGGAGCACAAATATTGAAGAACTTCCATCCTCGGGCGGCCGCATGCTGCGCGGCCGCCTGCCATTGACCGCAGAGGCGCAGGCGAAGCGCGCGAAATACAATACAGGCGATGTAACTCTGCTGGGCTGTACGGAATGGTCCATGCCGCGATTGATGACCAGCCCGTTGCCAATGGAATTCGTACGGGATGACGATGCGATCGTGCAGCACTTCGAGGAAAACGACAATGTGCGCCGGATTCATATGAATGCCGCCGCAATCGACAGGTCTGGTGACTACCTCATGCTTGGTTATTCGACTGGTCGTTGGGATGGTAGTGTCCTGGTCGTGACTACGACGCATATTACTCCCGATCGATTCGACAACACGGGCACCCCGTTTAGCCCGGATATGCTCCTGGTGGAGCGGTTTGCCCCTGCCGAAGACGGTAGCCGCCTGAATTACACGCTAAACGTCACGGATCCGGAATCGTTCACAGAGTCGTTTGAGGTAGAGCGCTACTGGGAATGGCGACCGGAGATCACGATCGGTGCTTACGATTGTGATCGCGACCAAAAACTGTAACTGTCCTAACTCATAACAGGTAGGGAATCACCGCCTTACGCTCTGCCGGATAGTCGCTGAATTCACGCTGATACCAGCGATGGTTGGCAATCGCCCGTGGCAAGAGATTTGCGATGGAGAATATCGCGAACGCCAGGCCCGCCATGGACCAGGCCGCCAGCGCCCAGCCAGCCCACTCAAGCATCTCACCGAGATAATTCGGGCACGACACCGTTCGATACAACCCACCTCGAGGAACCTTGTAGCCTTTTTCGCCCGGTCCTCGTAGTCGAAACAACACCAGGTCGGAGTGCTGGTTGATCGCCCAGCCGAGTAGAAATACAGCGACGCCCAGTACGAATGCCGGGCTGGACGGCCACGACCCGGCATAGTCACCCAGGTGCGAAATCCAGCGCGCGTTGATGTAGGCGTTGATGCAGTTGAACAGGATTGCCATGCCGACAATAGATACCGGCATGCGGTGTGCGGTTTTGCGAATGCGGAACGGGTAAATAAAGGTGCGATAGACGTAATGAAACTGCCACAGTCCGAGCAGCGCGAGTGGCACGGTGCTCAGCGCGTGATCGCCCAGTGAATAAACATAAATGAACAACAGGACTGCCGGGCTTTCCATGACGATCCAGCCAACACGTGCAGGTACTGTCGGCCCCCAGCCTGCGCGCAAGTGCCTGCCGTAGGGTGCAGTAACGAAAAACAGTGCGACAAAGGTTATTGCGGCAGCCACGAAGATCGTGAGCACGAGGTAGCTATGCAATTGCAGTTCGTTCATTTCGGCCTGTTGGTCGACGTAAGGCCCGGAGTTTAGTACGTTTCACCAGAGGTTGGGCATATGAAACGAATCGCAGTTTTCGCAGACGGGACATGGAACTCGCCCGAGAAGGGCAGGGCAACCAACGTGTTACGCATGGCGCGTGCGATCAAACCCGAGTCAGACGGCACCAAGCAGGTGGTTTTCTATGACTGGGGTGTTGGTACTGACCGTAAGAAATTATCGGGTGGTCTGACCGGTGCTGGTATCGACAAGAACATCATGGATTGCTATCGCTTCCTGGTGCACAACTACGACGCTGGCGATCACTTGTTCTTCTTCGGCTTTAGTCGCGGCGCCTACACGGCTCGATCACTGGCAGGATTTATCAGAAACTGCGGGCTCCTGAAAAGAAAACACGCGAACAAGATTCCTGAAGCGTTTCGCCTGTACCGCAAGCGGACTCGCGCCAGCGGACCGAATGAACCCGGCCCGACAAAGTTTCGCCGCGACTACGCGGTGGCCGATATCACGCCGATTGAATTCGTGGGAGCGTGGGATACGGTCGGGGCATTGGGAATTCCGGTGCCGTTTTGGGGCACACTCAACGAACGGGAGTTTCTGTTTCACGATACTGAGCCCAGCAAAATAGTACAGCACGCACGGCATGCCATATCGATTGACGAGAACCGCGAAGACTTCGCGCCCGTGCTCTGGAGCGCCAAGCCCGACGTAGATGTAGAGCAGGTGTGGTTCGCCGGAGTGCACAGTGATGTTGGTGGCGGCTATCGACAACGTGGCCTGGGTGATTGTGCGATCGACTGGATGCTCAGTGAGGCGAACAAGTTCGGTCTGGAATTCGAAGCACATTTCCTGAACGCCGTGGTTCCAGACCCGACGGACAAGCAGCACAACGAACGCACGGGAATCTACCTGGTGCGCGGTGAGTTGGTTCGGGGCGTCCATGGACCCGTGCATCGCACGGTGAAGCAGCGCTGGGATGCCGACGCGCAAAAGTATCGCAAAAAGAGCAAAGCGTTAAAGCACCTGCTCAACTCGGTAGGCGGCAATTGGGACCAGATAGACGTGGTGGACTGATCACACGGGGCAATGCAATGAAATCGATCATGGGATTTGGGTTCTTCTTATTGTTCCTGGCCGGGATTGCCCTGGTTATGCTGCAAGGGCGTGAAATGGCCCGGCAAAACATGCCTGGTGGTGGCGCGAGCATGACGGGAACGGAATGGCGGCCAACGGTTATCGGCGTTCAGGAGATGCCAGGTGACAGCGGGATGTTCGTTCTGTTTGAAGTTGATGGCAGCATCAAGGGCAATGGTGGCTGCAATAACTTCTTCGGTGCACTGCAAAAAAAGGGCGGCGGGATTACCGTTGGTGAATTGGGTATGACACGTATGGCTTGCCCGGTCGACGTTATGGACCGGGAAACAGCATTCATCGAAGCGCTACAGGGCACGAACCACTTTGAGACGGGCAAAGACAGCCTGCAGCTGCTGAATGCCGAAAACCGGATGCTGGCGGAGCTCGTTGCTGCTGACTAGCTGTGATCGTCGGTCCATAATAGAGCGTTAAGCTATTGATTTAACATTGCTTTCTCTCTTATTACTGTATATAATCACAGGTCTTCATACCAATCACAAGGACGTGTGATGAACCCTCTAAATACTCCCTTAGACCGCCTGCTTTCCATCGACGAACTCGATCGCGGCATCGTTTCTCTTGCCGCTCGGATCAATGCGTCGACCTACGAGTTACTCGTGCTTGTTCGTCAGTTCGACGAGCGTGCCGGCTGGCTCAAATGGGGTCTCGCAAACTGCACCGAATGGCTGCACTGGCGCTGTGACCTGAGCATGAGTGCCGCGCGCGAAAAAGTACGCGTGGCGCATGCCCTCAAGACCCTGCCATTGATCGCGACGGCGTTTGCCGATGGGGAGTTGTCGTATTCGAAAGTCCGGCCGCTGACGCGTGTTGCGCGGGTAGACAACGAAGAGTCGTTGTTGGCATTCGCTTTGAAGACCACGGCGTCCCGAGTGGAAGAGCGTTGCCGTGAACTTCGTTGTGCTACGACCGAGTCCGTGACTGAAGCAAATCGCACACATGCGAATCGCTCACTGCGAGTCCATCGTGATCTCGAGAGAGGGGTGATGACGATCACGGTTGAAATACCCATCGAATCCGGCGAGCTGCTCGAAAAGGCACTGGACCGTGCACGCGATACCGCATTCTCCCAAACACCTGAACTCCTCAACGAGAACTGGTCTGCACAACAGGCAGACGCGCTGGTCACAATGGCGAATGCGTATTTGTCTGGTAAGGGCGAGCAAGCTGCATGCCTATCAGACAACTACCAGGTAACGGTGCACGTTGATCGTTCGGCGTTAGCGAATAACGATGGCCGTTCGAGCCTGCCGATCGAGTCCGTCAAACGACTGTGTTGTGACGGCGATGCGGTCGTTATCGTCGAAAACGAGGATGGCGAGCCCTTGAGCGTAGGCCGCAAGACCCGCACCGTACCCATCGCGATCAAACGTGCGTTACGAGCCAGGGACAAAGGCTGTGTATTTCCGGGCTGCCACCACAGGCGCTTTGTGGATGCGCATCATATCCAGCACTGGTCGGCCGGCGGTGAAACCAGTCTCGAGAACCTGCTGTTGCTGTGCTCACGTCACCATCGGCTCGTGCACGAAGGCGGGTTTTGCATCGAGCGTGACTATCAGAACCACTGGTTCTTCAAACGGCCCGACGGACGTGCTGTTCCGAGTTGCGGCTATCAAACGCAGGACATGATTGACGATGACATCGGCCACATCGACTACAGCACGGGAGAACTTTCCAAACTGATCAATTACCCCTCCGCGGAGGGATTGTTGAGCGTAGCGAAAACTTCTGCTGCCAACTAGCCAGCAGACACGGCGTCGATGACGTCGGCGATGCGTTGCGCATTCTGCGCGGGCGCCATGATATGCACCCCGGATACGCCGGGCATTGCCTTGTAAATCTCGACCAATTCGACGCAAATCCGATGGCCCTCCTCAGCCGCATCGCTTGCATCTTCCAGGCGCTGGATCACTGCCGGTGGAACGGATACCCCGAACAGATTCTCATCCATCCACCGGGCTGAGCGTATGGATGCGATCGGTCCAACGCCGATGATGAGCGCCGCCCTGTCCAGAATACCGTGTTCCCGCAGCCGGCCAACATACCGCTCGGTAATCTCTGGCTCGTAGCAAAACTGCGTCTGGATAAACCGCATACCCGCGTCGGCGCGTGCCGCCAGCTTGTCCGGCCGCCAGTCCGGGGGCGGATCGAACGGCGCGTCCACGCCGCCAACATTGAAATCAGGGCGTTGTGAGAGCTCCCTTCCCGAGCCAATCGTTCCTTCTTCATTCATGCGCGTGGCCAGTGCAATGATGTCATTAGCCGCAAAATCAAATACGCCCTTGGCGTCCGGTTCGTCGCCAGCTCCCGGGTTGTCGCCGGTCAGAATCAGCAGGTTCTCTATTCCCAAAGCAGCAGCACCGATCAAGTCCGCGGAGATCGCTATTCTGTTGCGGTCCCGGCAGGTCATTTGTAGGACAGGTTCAATGCCATTGCGTGCCAGCAAGGCGGAAGCGGCGAGACTGGACATAGTCACTCGGGCGCCGGCGCCATCCGTGACGTTGACGGCAGTAACTTTGTCCTTGAGCGGCTTTGCCTGCAGCAGCAATTCGTCGGCGCTGGTGGTCAGCTTGGGCGTAATTTCGGCGGTGATAATAAAGTCACCACTTTCGATTGCCGCTTTCAGCTTGCCAGCATGAGAAATGTTCATGTTTCTCAGACCTGTTTTGTACCTGGGAACCAGCGGCGGAGCTTAGTTCAAAGCCATTACCCATGTCCAAGTTACTTTTTTGCAAATTAACGGTTGACAATCCATATCAGAATGACTATTCTGTTTCGCATGGTTAGAACACGCACATTTGATCCGGCATCCGCTCTCACGAGAGCCGTCGACCTGTTTTCCTCCAAGGGCTACTCGGAAACCTCGATGGAGGACATCGTGCAGGCTACCGGGGTCAGCCGATACGGCCTGTATGGCACCTTCGGCAATAAACGAGAGCTGTTCGAGCAAGCGCTTGAGCGCTATGCAGACGGTATGGGCAAACAGTCATTCCTGCGTCTGCTGGAGCCCGATGCGTCGCTGGACCACATTCGCAAGATTTTCGAAGAGCGTGTGAACGATATGTGCTGTACCACAGAGCACAAAGGCTGCCTGTTTATTCACACGGCGATGGGGTTGGCGCCGCAAGATGAGGATTTACGCGACGTTTTGCAGAAATTTATGAAGCGCATGTCCAAAGCCTTCTCTGTCGGTCTTGAGTCGGCAAAGGAAAGAGGTGAGATCCGCGCCAACGTCGATGAAAAAGCGGCGGGAGAATTACTGACCAGCACCATGTTTGGATTGGCCGTGCTTGGCCGGACCGGATTTGAGCGGAAAACGCTGCGCGGCATTGTTGACAACACCCTGGCATCGCTGAGCGGCTAAAACTTTTTTTTGATACAAACAGAATGAGTATTCTGTTTTCTTTATCCACCGAGGAGTACACGAAATGAACCACAGTAAAACATTAGGCAAGGGCATCCTGAGTGCCGCAGCACTATTCGTACTGGCAGGATCGGCTTCTGCCGCACAAGGCGACTGGGCCGAAGTCCAGGACGAAATCGAGTCTTGTGTTGCCGTCGTTGCAGACCATGCAAACTACAGTGACGCAGCTCGCGTTCGACATGAAGTAACGAGCATCAAGGAACGGACCGTCGGTTACAGATTAGTCATCGCAACATCCGTCTTCCCCGAGAATGGTGAGACTGCGATCCGTGAATATGCGACCTCTTGTGTCGTCAATGGCAATAACGTACCGATGCAGTTCACAATCAACGAGACCGCTAACGATGCATGATCTGAAGCGCGCACATCGGCAGGAGGGGATCCATTTTGGTCCCCTCTGAGTCGTGGCATCTGCGACGATTTCGGCATGCCAGGCATCAATGCTGTGTAGACAACAAAAAACAGGGGTCCAAAGTAATGAGATTCAGAAAACTATTGCTCGGAGTAGTTGCCATTGGGCTGGCTGGCAGTGCGCTGGCCGGTGAAGACACCAAGATGAAGATGAAAATAGCTGTAGTGGATGGCGAGGGAGATGACGGCGTTCATTTTACGATCGATTCCAACGATCTCGATTTCGACCTGGCTGATATGCAGGAAGGTGAAAGCCGTTCGATCATCGATGAAGCGGGCCGTTCAATATTGATTACCCGTCAGGGCGATGGTTATACGTTCAACATCGACGGCGAGACGATTGAGCTGCCAGGGCTTATGGGTGATCAACATCATGGCATGGTCTGGGTCGGCGAAGGCGATGATTCAGATGTCGATGTTCATGTCCTGCGTGACAGCAATTTCACGATGATGCATGAAGAGAACGAGACAATGATCCTCAGCCCGAAACCGATCGACGAAGCTACGCAGCAGGCGATCAGGTCTCTGCTCGAATCGGGCGGTTACGGCGGTGACGTTAACTTTGTCGATCGTAGCGACGCACACGGTGGCAATGTAATGATCAAGAAGGTTCAGAGGATTTCTGAAAGTCCTCAGACGTAAACATCCGCTCTGAGTCTGGTTCGGTCAGGCGTTCGACGAGTTTTCGGATCCTGTCCACCAGGCCTTCGCGAACCCTGCGAAGGTCATCGACCTCATCGCCGAGCCGAACCAGCCTCACTATCGACATCATAGAATTTATCAATCCAACTTCGGCTTCAATCAGCCGCACCGAAGCAAAAAAGCTCAGCGTCAAGGCAACCACGGCCAGCAGCGCTAGCAACCATCCAAACGTGACGCCGACGTATACGGCGATCACGACGTAAACAGCCGGTAGTAGCAACATTGTCGCGATGACCTTCAGAGTGGCGATATCGTCTTTCTCATAGCTGAATCGTTCACCGACCACTGCTGCGATCCAGCCGACCGGCAGATTCAGCAGGGCACCGGGGATTGCCAATGGCAGGAAAACAAGCATGGTGATAAAGCGCAGACTGAGCTTGCGAAAAGACTGTCCCAGCGACATTGGTTTGCGTAACTGATGATCCTTGATACCCAGCATATCCAGCCGCGCCTGGTAGTCTTCGATGTCTTGTCGAAAAGCCTGCATTTCCGGGTCGTCGCTTGTGAGCACATATTGATCCACGAAGCGCCGATTAAGCTCCACGTACTCGCTCGGTGATAATTGTGCCGTTTTCGGTTTGTACAGGCGCCTCGCAGTCTGAATAAAGCGCAAGGTACTCCAGTCCGGGGCGTTCAGCGTGACGGCCAACAGTGCATTGGCGAGTAATGCCGTTAACTCTCTGACGGTGTCGTATTCGTTCTCACGATACTTTTCCGTCCAGTCGTCATCGATCACGATCGGATCACCGAACTCGATGAGGACCTGGCTCCGAAATCGATGCCGATGGATGTAATTCAGCCCGCAAGGAATGATGCTTACGGTCGTTTTGCCGCGGGCAGCTACAGCCAGCGCGATTCGCGCTGTGCCCGTTTTCAATTTCATGAGTTGTGATTCGACGTGGCTGACGCCCTCGGGAAATACGCCAACACAATTACCCGACTCGATCACCTCATACAGCCGCTCGAATGCTGATTCGTTGTCTACCTCACCCTTGTGCTCTTCACGCCTGTAGACAGGAACGGCGCCGGTCGCGTCCAGCAACGGACCGAGAAATCGATAGTCCCAAAGTTTTGCATTGGCGAGGAAGTGCAATGGCCAGCGACCGCATTTCGCGGTCAGTATCCAGCCATCCATCAGTGCGTTGGGGTGATTGCCCGCAAATATCACCGGGCCCTCCGCAGGTACATGCGCTTCGCCAGCGACGTCTACGCGGCGAAAAAAGGTATTCGTAATAATGCGAATCAGGGTGCGTACCAGGCGCTGCAGCATGGGTGACCTCCGACAGGACTGTGCTCAATTATCGATTCACGCACTGGCAGAAACAAGTCATGTAGAATTCTCTGCATGGCACGTATCACCCTGGTAAG
>Ga0255048_10001439_pt1 | contig 16448 bp, 12 predicted proteins | sample JV7_2_2_MG_FD_183619 | JGI IMG/M metagenome (GOLD analysis project Ga0255048, IMG submission 183619) | Seawater microbial communities from Jervis Inlet, British Columbia, Canada - JV7_2_2 | ecosystem: Environmental > Aquatic > Marine > Inlet | place: Canada: British Columbia | collected 2016-10-06
AAAGAACCCGTCGGCGTCGACGTGGCGCATCACCGTGGCGTTTGGTGATTCCGCGGTCACGCCCCACCAATCGACCACAGTCATCCCCATCGTCACCTCGGAACTCGTCTCGATAAGCACCGAGACTTCCTTGCCACCGAACAGACCCGGATCCAGGAGATAGGCGATCACACAGGGGTCGTGCAGCGGACCTCCCTCCATCCCATACTTCTCGATGTCGAATCGCTCGAAGAAGTCGAGCATTCCGTGCACGGCCTTGCCGACTGGAGAGGCAATCGCGGCAAATCGGGCGAGACGCTGTGGCGAGGTGAGCGCCTTGTGAGTCACATCGAGTGGCATCATCGTGATCGGAATACCGCTACGAAAAACGATGTCGGCGGCCTGCGGATCCACATAGATGTTGAACTCTGCAGCCGGTGTCACGTTGCCGCCCTCGAAGAACCCACCGCCCATCAGGATGATCTCTCCGATCCGATCGGCGAGCCGCGGTTCGCCAACCAGAGCCTTCCCGATGTTGGTCAGCGGACCCAGCGGGCAGATGGTGATCTCGCCGGGTTCGGCTGCCATGACGATGTCGACGATTGCGTCGACGGCGTGGCCCTCCCTCACCTCCATCGTCGGCGCGGGAAGACCCGCGCCATCGATACCAGTGACACCGTGGACGTATTCGGCCGTGACCAGGTCGCGCACCATTGGACGAACTGACCCCGCGTAGACCGGAAGGTCGGTCCGATCGGCCAACTCACACATCATGAGGGCATTGCGAGTCGTGAGCGGGAGTGGAACATTGCCTGCCACCGTCGTGATCGCAACCACGTCCAGTTCATCGGGGGAAGCCAGAGCCAGCAGGATCGCAACAGCGTCGTCCTGCCCGGGATCGGTATCGATGATGATCTTTCGAGCGGTCATTCGGCTCCCTTCATTGCCAGTACCTCGCTTCTGGTTGGCAATGATGCTTGGGCACCCCACTTCGTAGCGGTAACCGCCCCGCAACGCACCGCCCACCGCACCGCGTCATGGATCGAGTCGCCCCGCACCAGGGCATCGGCAAGCCCACCGCAAAACGCATCGCCGGCCGCCGTCGGGTCGACGGGGTCGATCAGAGGAGCCGACACGTGGGCGTCGAAATCATCTGCGACAACGACTGCGCCGTCTCCGCCGAGTGTGACGACAACTGCGGCAGGGCCCTGAATACGGCGAGCCATCGATATCGCATCGGCCGGCGATGAAGGCACCGACTCCCCGCTGAGGCCGGCAAGTTCGGTCGCATTAGGCACCAGAACATCGACGGAGTCGAGGACACTGCGTTCCAGCGCCGCAGCCGGTGCCGGGTTCAGAACGACAGTGCCGGTGGCCAGACGAACCGCAGCTGCCACTGTGTCAAGGGGAATCTCGAGTTGCAGCAGCACGACGGCCGCCGAGCGAACCGGCTCCGCGAGCCCATCGAGAACACGAGGAGCAAGATCTCCGTTTGCCCCTGGGTCCACAACGATCATGTTCTCGCCAAGCGCGTCGACAGTGACAACAGCGATGCCGGTGCCCTGCTCGCGACCAATGGCCACCGATGATGTATCGACACCGTCACCCGCCAGAGACGCAAGCAACTGGCGGCCGGGGTCATCGTCGCCGACCATGCCGACCATCGCCACGGACCGCCCGAGTCGGGCTGCGGCGACAGCCTGGTTGGCTCCCTTGCCACCGCTGTCGACGAAGTGGCTCGTACCGAGGATGGTCTCGCCCGGCGAAGGAAGCCGGGGTACCCGTACGGTCGTATCCAGGTTCAAGCTGCCAACCACAGCGATTTCAGCCATCACGGCGAGGCTACCTGAGCACATCATCCGTAGAATCGTCCGTCGTGACCCTTCGGATACATACCGTCGAGATGCACACCGGTGGCGAACCGGTTCGAATCATCACCGATGGCTTCCCAGAGATAAACGGCGCCACGATTCTCGCCAAACGGAGGTATGCCACCGAGCACCTCGATCACCTTCGGCGAATGCTGATGCATGAACCGCGCGGTCACGCCGATATGTACGGAGTCCTCCCGGTCGCTTCCGACCATCCCGATGCCGACCTCGCCGTTCTCTTCATCCACAACGAGGGCTTTTCCACGATGTGCGGCCATGCCACGATCGCCCTCGGCCGGTGGGCGGTCGACAGCGGCATCGTGTCGCGCACGGAACCGGTCACCGCCGTCGCCATCCAAGTCCCGGCCGGGCTTCTCCGACTCGAGGTCGATGTCACCGGCGACCAATCGAGCAAGGTGCGATTCCGCAGCGTTCCCGCCTTTGTCACGGCGCTCGACACAAATGTCGAAGTCAAGGGCCATGGCCCGGTGCAGATCGATGTGGCCTATGGCGGTGCTTTCTATGCGTTTGCCGACGCCTCCCATTTTGGCCTCGACGTTCGAACCTCACCGACCCGCGACCTTGTCGATGCTGCGTGGGCTGTGACCGAGGCGGCGACGGTCGCGATACCCCTCGATCATCCGGACGACGATGACCTGGCCTTTCTCTATGGAACCATCCTCACCGATGGTCGCGACGCCTGGAGTCCCGAACCGACGGCAAACATCTGCGTCTTTGCGGAGCGCGAGGTCGATCGATCGCCCACCGGGTCAGGAGCGACAGCCCGAATCGCCATTCAGCGGGCAAAGGGGCTCATCGAGATGGACACGGAGCGACTGTTCGAAAGTGTCACCGGTTCGCAATTCACCGCCAAAGCAGTGGATACGACCACCTCTGGCCAACGCGACGCCTGGATCGTCGAGATCGGAGGCCGATCCCACTACACCGGCGAGGCCACCTTCACCCTGGAGGACGAAGACCCGCTGCCTTCTTTTCTCTTGAAATAGTCGAGGGTCAGCACTCAAGACTTCTTTTTGGCTCGCAGCGAGTACATGAGCGGGCTCAACTGGCGCTGATGTTCGGGAAGTCGCCATCGGCCATCATCGTCTTCGACCATGTGATGGAGTCCCTTCCACTCCAGGAAGCGGTGTTCTTCGAATAGCTCGATCTCCAGCCCCTGGCCCAACAACGCTGTCAGGATCTCACCGATCCCGTGGTTCCACTCGTAGGTACGGGTGTTGGTGATCTTGGCGGTTCCGAGGTAGGACACTTCCTCGTCCCAGACGAGCGGATCCGCTACCTCGAAGTATGGATACTCGACAACGAGCGTCTCATCTTGGGGATTGTCGATCGGGAAGCGGAGTGACCACAGCGACGGGTGGCCCTCTCGCATGTAGAAGACACCGCCCGGCTTGAGCATCGCGGCCACTACCCCACCCCAGGCTGCAATATCGCGGAGCCAGTTGATCGCGCCGACTCCGGTATAGACCACGTCGAACTGCTCACCGGGAAGCTCCGAAGGCGTCTCATACAACTCACTTACGACGAACCGTCCCGGCGTTCCGCTCTCTCGGCTCAGCCGTTCGGCAGCGGCGATCGCCTCTTCGGAGAAATCGATCCCGGTCACCTCCGCACCGAGCCGCGCCCAGGACAACGTGTCCTCCCCGAAATGGCACTGCAGGTGCAGCAGGGTCCTGCCTGCCAAATCGCCCAGATACTCATGATCGAATCGCACTATTCGGCTCAACCTGGTGGGGTCGGCGATGAATCCTGGGGCGTCGTACCCATCCCAATGACCCGCAACCCGCTCACTCCAGTTGGCGCGGTTTGCTTCGGCGTATTTGTCGAGTTCCATGGTCGTGGAGCGTACCGGTCGACCAACGAAGTACCGTCCGTATCGTCGCGACCCGGAGAGATGCATGCTCGGACCACTACTCATCGCACAAGCCACCGGCGACGTCGCCGAAGCCTGCGGCCTCGAACCCGGCTTCGCCTGCGAATGGATCTTTGACCTCACCGGCAATGGGACCGCTGCGCGAGTCTCGGAGTGGATCATTGCCAAGCCGGTCAAGGTTCTACTGATCCTGCTGGTTGCGTTCGTCGCCAACCGATTGGTGCGGCGAGGGATTCGCAAGCTCGTCGATCGACTGGTGGAGGACCGCGCCTCGAAGGCAGAGGTTCGACAGCGCGAAGAGATCGACGATGGTCGGTTCGCTGCCTTCAAAGACCGCGCTCGAGACAAGACACAATTCCTCGCCTTCCAATCAGAGCGATCGAAGCAACGCGCCGAGTCGCTCGGAACCGTGCTGCGGTCGATCTCGTCGCTGGCCATCTATTCGATGGCGGGGATCATCGCCATGGCCGAGTTCGGGGTCAGCCTCGGGCCATTGGTCGCAGGGGCCGGAATCGTCGGCGTAGCGATCGGATTCGGCGCTCAGACCCTGGTCAAAGACTTCCTGAGCGGAATCTTCATGCTGATCGAGGACCAATACGGCGTCGGCGACGTGATCGACGTCGGGGAAGCGACGGGAACCGTCGAAGAGGTCAACCTGCGCACCACTCAGATTCGTGATGTCAACGGAACCGTGTGGTTCATCCCCAACGGCGAGATCCGCAGGATCGGGAACAAATCACAGCGCTGGGCCCGTACCGTCCTCGACGTCGAGGTCGCCTACGACACCGACATCGGTAAAGCCTCGACCGTCATAAAGCAGGTCGCCGACAAGCTGTGGCACGAGCAGCTCGAGCAGGCGACGGTCCTCGAGGAACCGGAGATCTGGGGGGTCCAAGAGTTGGGAGCCTCTGCGATTGCCATACGAGTAGTGCTCAAGACCGAACCGGGCGAGCAATACGCCACCGGTCGGGAGATGCGAAGGCGCCTCAAGGATGCATTCGATGAAGAGGGCATCGATATCCCATTTCCGCAACGCACCGTGTGGATGCACAGTGTCGACATCGACAGCAGCACTGGGGCCCCCGACGACCACCGGCCGTCATAGGAGGGATTGCAGCGGGTCGCCATTCGCCCGCTCAGGCGGACGCGGTGACACCCGGCCCCGAGATCCGGTGGGGCTGAAGCCGACTTCCTTCTAGATTCCAGGTTGTGGATATCCCGGATCAACCGTCGCGCTCTCATCGGATCTTCGGAAATCGCACTCTGAACCTGCGGTCCATCAAGGCCATCGGCTATGACATGGACTACACGCTCATCCATTACAGGGTCGAACAGTGGGAGCAAACCGCCTTCAATCACACCAGGGACCTGCTGGTCGCCTCTGGGTGGGACATCGCAGATCTCGAATTCGACGCAGCCGCAGTGATTCGCGGCCTCACCATCGACGCCGAACTGGGCAATCTGGTCAAGCCGACCCGCTTTGGATACGTGATTAGAGGAGCCCACGGCATTCGGCACCTGGACTACGACGAACTCCGCACCGCGTACGAAGGCACCCTTGTCGACCTTGCCGACCAGCGCTGGGAGTTCCTCAATACCCTCTTCTCGTTGAGCGAAGCTTCACTGTTCGCCCAACTCGTCGAGCGTCTCGATCGCAACGAGTTGCCGGGCCGCATGTCTTACGCCGATCTCTACGAAGCCGTGCGAGAGACCATCAACCAGGCACACATGCCGGGCCGCATCAAAGAGGACATCCTGGCCGATCCGCAACGGTTCGTCGTGCCCGATCCGGACGTGGTACTGACGCTGCAAGATCAACGCGAGGCCGGCAAACGACTGTTCCTCATCACCAACTCCGAGTGGGAATACACCAGTCGCATCATGGACTATTCGTTCGATCCGCATCTGCCCAGCGGTACAACATGGCGCGACCTCTTCGAAGCCGTCGTTGTGTCGGCGGACAAGCCCGACTTCTTTACAGCCAGCCGCCCCCTATTCCGAATCGTGGATGAAGCCGCCGGTTACTTGCGGCCGCAACTCGGCCCGCTGGAGCCGGGCGGGGTCTTCGTCGGCGGGTGCGCACCTGACCTCGAGGATCACCTCGGGCTTCACGGTGATGAGATCCTCTACGTCGGTGACCACCTCTACTCGGATGTGTCCGTGTCCAAGGCCCTGCTGCGCTGGCGAACCGCACTCATCCTCAGAGAACTCGAGTCGGAAATCGATGCAGCCGACGAGTTCGCCGACTACGAGGTCCGCCTCGGCGATCTCATGGACCGCAAAGGCGAACTGGAGCGAGCGCTGGCCGGAGTCAGACTCGATCAGTTGCGCGACCGGGCCGGACATGCCGACCCGATCGGCGACACTTCGAACAGCGATGAGAGGATCAATGAACTACGGGTGGCTCTGTCGGAGATCGATGCCGAGATCGGTCCCCTCGCCCAGGCTTCGGGCAGGCAACGCAACGAAGCGTGGGGGCCACTGATGCGCTCCGGGAACGACAAGAGCCTCTTTGCACGGCAAGTAGAACGCTACGCCGATGTCTATACGTCCAGGGTGTCGAACTTCCTAGAAGCAACGCCATTCGCATATCTGCGAGCGGCGCGCGGGTCGCTCCCTCACGACGAGTAGTCATCCGATGGGTCATTTGGCCCTGGGCCGCCGGCCACGACGCAGTCACGATGATGGCGAGGAGGTCTGATGACGCCGACCACGATCGTTCTTTGCCGCGATTGCGCCGATCCGGTGCCCGCTGTCGCCACGGGGTGGCTCCGCTGTCCGAATTGCGCCACCGCATTCTGCGCCGACTGTGCCACTGCACACCGGTCAACATCTACCGGCGAGTGCGACTCCACGGCTGCTTGCACGGTGTGCGGCGCCACCTGCCTCGTCGACTACTAGCCGAGGCTCACCGACGAGCCAGAGACCTGGGCTGCACGCTGCACCAGCTGCGGGGAACTCGCCGAGCCGACCATGTGACCCGGAATGGCACAGAACCCCGTTTGTTGGATACATCATGCTTCGCCTCCTCGCCCTAGTCAGCACCCTTGCTCTGGTGAGCGTCGCTTGTGCCAACGATGCCTCGACTGCACCCAGCACCGTGCAGCCCGCAGCCGACGGCCCCCCAACCACAACGGCAAGATCCGATGCCGTCGGCTTCGGCGTATCGGAGGCGAGCGAGCTCCCTGGTGATCTGCCTGCGGTCACCGGGGCCTGGGAGACGGATTGGACACGCACCACGATCGAACTGGACGAACTCATCGTCGGGATCTTGGTCCCGGATCCTCGGGACGGGATACCCCCGATCGACAACCCGCAGTTCGAATCGGTCACCGCAGGTGCCGAATGGCTGAGTGAGCGGGACCCCGGCGTACTCATCCGCCACGAAGACGAAACCCGGTTCTACCCGCTGGGGATCCTCAACCGGCACGAGATCGTTAACGACCAACTCGGCGACGTCCCGATCTCAGTGACCTACTGCCCGCTGTGCAACACCGGCGTCGCATTCGATCGTCGGATCGACGGGGTCACCCATCGCTTTGGTGTCTCCGGCCTGTTGCGAAAGTCAGATCTCGTGATGTGGGATGACCTCACCGGTTCACTGTGGCAACAGATCACCGGAGAGGGAATCGTCGGCACTCATGCCGGGGTGCAGCTCACACTCATTCCGTCGTCGATCGTCTCGTATGGTGAATTCGTCGAGTCGTTCCCCGACGGCCAGACGTTGTCGCGCGACACCGGCTTCAATCGTCAATACGGACTCAACTTCTACGAGTACTACTCGTCGCGAACAAGGGTCGCCGGTTTCACCGACGGTGAACTCGACGACCGGTTCCCGGCCCTGGAGCGGGTGGTGGGGGTGAGCATCGGCGGTACCGAAAAGGCCTACCCGTTCAGTGTGATCTCCGAAGCCGGTGCCATAAACGACGAAGTCGCCGGCGCTCAGCTCGTCGTGTTCTGGGGGGGCAACACAGCGGATGCGCTCGACCGCGCTTACATCTCTCAAGCCCGATCGATTGGCACCGGGGTGGCCTACTCATCGGTGGTCGATGGCACGACGCTCACATTCTCTGCGACGGGGGATTCCGCATTCAGCGACGATCAGACCGAAAGCACCTGGAGCATCCTCGGCACCGCTATCGACGGACCCCTGAGGGGCAAGGAACTCGACACTGTCATCCATCGCAATGAATTCTGGTTTGCCTGGACAGCCTTCTTCCCCGACGGTGAGGTGTACGGGGCCTGAGTGGGTCCTGGGGTCTCGCACCCTGAAGGTGCGTCAGATCCGCCAACCGCGAGCCGTCATCCGTGTTTGGCGATCGGTCGTCCTCGGATCGTGGCCTCGTGCCCATGACCTTCTCACCTAGGGCGCCTGATCGAGGTCGACCCCACACCCAAAGGTGAGCCGTACGTGGGCCGAGGGTGCAGGGTCGTCGTCGAGCATCACCTCAATTGAGCAATCCCTGAGCACCACTTCAGTTCCACTCAGCCGAAGCGACTCAGCACCTCGTCCAGCGGCTGCGACCACATCGCTGATCATCCGACTCAACTCGATTGCCACTCGGTCCCTCCTGATTCGCAGGATCAAACCATCCCGCGTTCATGTCTCGGCGCTATCGCAGCTTGCGGTGGCACCAAGAAGGTCCATCCGCTCACCCAGCCGTCCACGGAACAGCATGAGCAATACACAGAAGAGCCTGCAAATCGTGCAACGGGTTCCCTTGGGGCTGTCTAGAGAATCGGGTACATCGGCCCAGCAATGCTCAAGGAGGGTCCCACGACCACCGATCCAATTACTCAGTGGAAGACGTTCACGCTCAGGCGGGCGCTCCCGGGCGCGCCCTTGCCGGCGGCGCCCTCGTGGCGGTAGCCGGATTACTCGCCGCGCTCGCACTCGTGTTCACCAACGCCACAGGGGTAGTCGAGGTCGCTGACGATGCCCGGCTCCAGCAACAGGCCGAGTCGGCACTCGGAGCGGTGGCAGCCGCCCACAACGCGATGGGCCAGACACTGCTGATCGCAGGTGCCAGCCACGATCCTTCCTTGGCGGCCGGTGCGGCGGTCGAGGCCGAGAGTGTGCTGGGCGCCATGGAAGAGCGAGTGCACATCGTCGCCAGCGCTCTCGAAGACTCCACCGATCTCGAAGAGAGCCTCACCACCGTTCTCGGCGATTCCACACAGGTGCTGGATGCCATCGTCACCGGCGATCTGGAACGCGCCGGCGATCTGGCCACCGGCGCTTCGGCGACCTCATTTGGACTTCTGGTAGATCACCTGGCGGACCTCCGCGACGAGACGGCCGCCGGGATAGAAGGCGCAGCGACAGAGTCCGGGACGATCGCAACCGCAAGCCGGTTCATGGTTGCGTTCTTCGTGCCATCGGTTGCCGTTGCCGTGGCGTTCCTCGTGTCACGCCGTCGACGAAAGCGCGAGTGGCTGGCCGTGGAGTTGGAGCAAGAGCGGTCTCTCAACAGATCGAAGGACCAACTCATTGCCAACCTCTCCCATGAGCTGCGTACACCACTCACCGGTATCTACACCTCGGCGCTCGCGATGTCGGACGAGGGGTTCTCAGATGTCCAGCTGTCCAAGGAACTCACCGATGTCATCATCGACCAGTCGGCCGACTTGACCCGGATGGTCGAAGACCTACTCGTGTCGGCCCAATCCGATGCCGGCAGGCTCCGCTTCGACCTCAAGCCGACTGAAATCAAGGATCTGGTAGCCAGCCTCGGGCATGAGTTTGATCGATCGGATGCCCAGATCGATCTGCAGATGGCTCGCGGTGTCGTTCTGGTCGACCCCGGCCGGCTGCGACAGATCCTGCGCAACCTTGTTTCCAACGCGGCGAAGTACGGCGACGGTCGTGTTGGCATCGAAGGACGGCTCGATGGCCCGACTTACCGCATCGAGGTGGTCGATGACGGGCCCGGAGTCGCGCAAGAGGTCGAGTCTCGGATGTTCGAACGGTTCGTCCACCGCGGTGACAAGCCCCTGATCATGGGAAGCGTCGGTCTCGGGCTTTCGATCTCGAGGGTCCTCGCCGATGGGATGGGCGGCAAGATTTCCTACCGGCGCACCGGAAAGCTCACTGTTTTCGAGGTGTCCCTACAGACAATCAAGACTGAAGAACCGGTTCTTCCACCCGACCCATCCCCGGCGCAAGCTCCGGCCGTGGTTCCCACCGAGGCGCACCCGGCCAGCGTCGAGAACATCAGGGAAGCCAGGCCGATGCGCCAAGACCCGTGGGCCCCGCCGAGCCGCATCGAACCGCCGCACCCCGAGGTCGACACACACTGAAGACTGATGGTCAGACGACCGGGCTCTGCATGGCGCATCTGAGGTCGCGCTAGTCGAATGCCACCATGATGTTGGCCGCCTGCTCGATCTCGCGTCGGGCGGGAACGGCAATCGCCTCGTGGAGCAGTCGATCCACGAGCATGTTGAGGGAGATTCCCTGGGCACGGGCCCGACTACGAAGCACCCGAATCAGGCTGTGCGGGAGTTGGGTAGTCAACTTCTCCCTATTCAAAGCCTCTGGAGGTGCGACCGGCCGGCCCCAATCCGAAAGTTCGTACATGTCCCTCCACCTTCCAAACCACACGTATGTAGTTCAGCCAACGGGCCAAAATCTACACTCCTTTGTACCCCGGGCAGGGGATTTATCGCGCCCTCCGCGCGTGGTCGGCCACCGATAGCAGTCCCTGGACACAGGTAACCTTCAAGACATGGAAGCCAGAAGCCTCGGACCGTTTGAAGTCTCCGTTGTCGGCCTCGGCTGCAATAACTTCGGGGGTCGGCTCGACTCGACAGCAACCAGTGCCGTCGTAAACGCCGCACTCGATGCCGGTATCACGCTCTTCGACACGGCCGATATGTACAGCGAAGGCAAATCCGAGGAATATCTCGGCATTGCCCTCGGATCCCGCCGCGACGAGGTGATCGTCGCATCCAAGTTCGGCATGGAGATGCCCGATGGATCGGGCGGCTCGGCCGACTGGGTGCGAACAGCAGCCGAAGCCAGCTTGCGTCGTCTCGGGACCGATCGGATAGACCTCTACCAGATGCACGAACCCGATGAAGCGGTGCCTCTGTCGGAGACCCTCGGCGCCCTGGGCGAACTGGTAGCTGCCGGCAAGGTGATCGCGGTCGGGTGCTCCAACGTAAGCGTCGAAGAGATCCGCCAAGGCCTCGGGACTTCGGACGGCGGAGAACTGCCGCAGTGGGTGAGCGTCCAAAACGAGTACAGCCTGCTGCAACGTCAACCCGAGACCGATGGCGTACTCGTCGAGTGCGAGCAACAGGGTCTCGGCTTTCTGCCGTTCTTCCCGCTTGCAAGCGGGGTCTTGACCGGAAAGTATCGCGACGCCTCAGCGCCACCCGACGGAACTCGACTCGCCGGACTTCCCCCAGAGAGGGCGGCACGGTTTCTCAGCGATTCGACTGTGGCTCAGTCGCTGAGGCTGGAGGCATTTGCCGCCGGCCACGGCCACACCCTGCTCGACCTCGCATTCGGGTATCTGCTTTCGGCCTCAGCCGTCTCTTCGGTGATCGCGGGTGCCACCCGAGTCGAGCAGATTGCGGCCAACGCCTCGGCCGCATCCTGGGTGCTGTCACCCGACGAGGCTGCTGAGGCTCGCGCCCTGTAATCGGCCGGTAGGGGTCATTCGCGTTCGACCGCCCCTAAGGGCGGTCGAACGAACGCAGAAGCTGTTAGACGAAGATCACTTGGCCGCCTTCGGACAACTCCATGAACGACGCCACGTTGATGATGTCGCTTACAGGCCCTTCGGCCGCTCGCCTCTAATTGCGGTTGAAGGAGACCTCTCCCAGGCCGCCGTCCGCCAGGGTCACTTGGCCCTAGGAGTCCGCTGAGTGTCGGCTATGCGACCTCAAAGAGTCCGGCGGCCCCCATGCCGCCGCCCACACACATAGTGGACACGACGTATTTGGCTCCACGGCGTTTGCCCTCGAGCAGAGCATGTCCGACCATCCGACCGCCCGACATCCCGTAGGGGTGCCCAATGGAGATAGAACCGCCGTTGACATTGAGAATCTCGTCGGCGATGCCGAGCTGATCTCGGCAGTAGACGACCTGAACCGCAAACGCCTCGTTTAGCTCCCAGAGGTCAATGTCGTCGATCGTCAGACCGTGTCGCTCGAGCAACTTGGGAACCGCAAATACCGGCCCGATCCCCATCTCGTCGGGCGGGCACCCGGCAACGGCCATGCCGCGGTAGTAGCCGAGCGGCTCGAGGCCGCGCTTGGCCGCATCGGACGCCTCCATGACCACAGATGCGGACGCGCCGTCGGACAACTGGCTGGCGTTGCCGGCCGTGATCGTCCCTCCGTCAAACACCGGCTTGAGCATCGCCAAGCCTTCCGCCGTCGTCCCGGGGCGATTCCCCTCGTCCTGGGTCAAGGTCACCTCTTCGCGCGACTCCTCACCAGTTTCGCGATCTGTTACGACTTTGCTGGCGGTAACCGGCACGATCTCATCGACAAACAATCCCGACTCCTGAGCTGCTGCTATTCGCTCCTCGCTCGCAAGCGCGTACTCGTCCTGCTTCTCCCGCGACACCCCATACCGATCCGCAACGACCTCGGCGGTCTGCAGCATCGGCATGTAAATGTCGGGCTGCATCTCGAGCAGCGCCGGGTCCATCGCCCGAAACAGGTTCATGTGCTCGTTCTGAACCAGGCTGATCGACTCAAGACCACCGGCAACCACGACGGGCATTTCGTCGAAGACGACCTGCTTGGCGGCGGTGGCAATCGCCATCATTCCCGACGAGCACTGCCGGTCCATCGTCATTCCGGCGACACTGCTCGGCATACCCGATCGCAAGGCGACCTGGCGGGCCACGTTGTGGCCGCTGCTCCCCTGGGTAAGAGCATTGCCCATGATCACATCGTCGACCTCGCCGGGTTCGACGGACGCCCTTTCCAACGCGGCTTGGACCGCATGCGAGGCCAAGGATGGAGCCTCGAGGTCGTTGAATGCTCCGCGGTACGCCCTGCCGATCGGGGTACGTGCCGTCGAGACGATGACTGCTTCCCTCATGGGGTGTCCTTCCGTGGTACGAGTCGAGGATACGCCGACCCGGTTGGTTGCAGAACGCCGGGGCGGTCCCGATTATTCGGCGCGTGACCCTGGGCTACGAGCCGTCGTAGAGTTGCGTCGTGCGCCACAAGCGGATTGCTGGTCTTCTTGCAGGATTCACCCTGCTTGTTTCGGCGTGCACAACCGCGGCCGCTCCCACGACCACCACGACCACCACCGCCACCACGACAACCCAGCCGAGCGGTCGAATCATTCTCAGCGCCAACGGTCCGGCGTTCATCTTCGAGACTCAGAAGGGGCCGTACGTGGAGGCACTGCAGTTCTACCTGGTGTGCACCGGGCATGGGCAGCCGTCGGCTGAAGGCGGGCAGGTCACCATCGATGGGTCATTCGGCCCGATTACCGCCGATGCAGTCGCCTACTACCAGGCCGAGTTGCGATTGATCCCAACCGGAGATCCCGACGAAGCGACGTTCGCCTCGCTGGCGCGGGACTGTCGCGATGATCGAACCGTCAACTTCCCCGAAGGGGCAACCAGTGTTGAAATCGCCGGAAGCACAGCGCCGGGAGACGAAGAGGTCTTCATCATCGACGGCAGAGAGGGACAGGTGCTTGGCCTGCAGACCACTGAAGGTCTGGTCGAAATCGACGTAGCGGGGATAGACGGGACGGTGATCGAGAGCAGCAACGCCGCCGGGCCATTCGAAGCCGAGATAACCACAGCCCAGCAATACAGAATCCAGATCTCTGCAGCCAACGAGACATCGTTCAAGATCACGGTCAGTACCCGCTCCCCCAACGTCCTGGCATCGGATTTCGGCCCTATGAAACTGGCTCCCGAAGGCCTGGCAATAGCCGATATCGGCGACGATGTGGAGAACACCATCGCAGTGGTCGCATTGGTCCTCGGGCCGCCCTTCGTTGACACCGGGTGGCAAGCCGGTGTCCCCGGATGTACCGGGACCAATCGTCACTTGACCTGGATAATCCAGGCGGCCGATGGCGGCGAAAACCACCCGGCGGTGCTCCAAGTCGATTTCGCCGACCTCGGAGGGACCCCGTTCTTTGCCCAGTACGCCTACCGCTCTTTCGACCTCGCCTCGCTGGACCCGCTCGCCCGGGGCCTGGGGACAACAGAGGACTTCACCCTTGGCACCACCCTCGAAACGTTTGAGGACCTATACGGGGACGCCAACTTCTTCGACGAACTCCGCGGCCTCACCGAATTCGAGGAGCGGATGCTCGCAGGGTTCGGACTGGGTGAGACGGCCGCTGATCGGCAAGCGTGGTACATCGGAGCCGGAGCCGATGGATGCGAGGACTTCAACTAGATCGAGCCCGCACAGGTCAGACTCCGCCCCTACGCTTCAATCAGATGTATGAATTGCTCGATCACGCCGACCTGACAGCACCGGCGCTCATCGCGGCATTCGACGGATGGGTCAGTGCCGGGGCCGCGGGAACAGCCACCGCCAACCACATTGCTACCGAAGGCGAGGTCATCGCCCGCTTCGACCCGGACGAACTCTTCGATTACCGGGTAAACCGCCCCTCCCTCGAGTTCATCGACGGCATCGCCAAGGAGATCCGATGGCCCGAGGTGATGGTCCGCCACAGCATCGTGGAGGGACGCGATCTCCTGATCCTCACCGGACCGGAGCCAAACTGGAAGTGGCGCGCCTTTGCTGCTGCCGTTGCGGATCTCGCAGCCGAACTCGGCGTGGTGCAACATGTCTCGCTCGGCGGAATACCTTGGGCGGCACCTCACACCCGCCCCACCATTGTGGTGACGACATCTTCGCGTCCCGACCTCCTCGGCGACGATGCCAACCATCCCCAGGGAGTGCTGCGGGTACCGGCTTCAATCGTGAGCGCCATCGCCGACATATTGGCGGATCGGGAAATTCCCACCGTCGGTCTATGGGCACGTGTCCCCCATTACGTCGGTGGTATCTACCACCCTGCGGTCGTAACTCTGGTTGAACGGCTATCGCGCCACCTAGGAGTCAGGATTCCGCTTGGCTCCCTCGTCGACGATGCCACGGATCAGAGACGCAACCTGGATGAGGCCGTCGAAGACCAAGATGGGGTCGCCGATGTGGTGTCCCAATTGGAAACCCTCTACGACGCCCAGGGAGAAGTTGCCTCGGGTGAGGAGATCGGTGCCGAGATCGAACGCTTTCTCATCCAAGCCGCCGACGACGACTCGATCTGAGTCGGACCATCTCAACATCTCGTCTCGACAACGGTGCGGCACGCGGCGACGCCTCAGCCTGCCGCTCCAGATAGGAACAGGAGTCTGTCCCCACTCCGTAGCCCTGGTCGCAGCCTGATCGTCCTGCTGATCGCGGCCGCCCTGCTGGCTCCGCCGGCGCGGGCCGACGAGGCGGCGCGCTCGTTTACGATCGCCGCGGCCGGCGATGTATTGATCCACTCCCGGCTCGCCGATCTGGCGGCGCGCAACGCTGCCGAACCCGGACAGTGGGACTTCTGGCCGATGCTGCAGTCAATCGAACCGTGGGTTTCGGCGGCCGACTTCTCGATCTGTCACCTCGAGAGCGTGTTGAGCAGTGACAACAGCGGCCTCTCGTACTACCCCCGATTCGTGGCCCCCAATCAGATAGCCGATGCATTGGCAGCGGCCGGATGGGATGCATGCTCCACCGCCAGCAATCACGCACTCGATGGAGGCTTCAAGGGGGTGGAGTCGACCCTCTCCGAACTGGACGCTCGCGGCATCGGACACTCCGGCACCGCTCGCTCGATCGGCGAGCAGCTACCGACGCTCTACGAGGTCAACGGGACCACGATCGCCCACCTCTCCTTCAGCCAGCACTTCAATGGGATTCTCGCCCCTGTCGATCAACCCTGGGCCGCCAATCAGATCGATGTCGAAACGATCCTGTCAGAAGCCCGCGGGGCCCGAGCCCAGGGAGCTGAATTCGTAGTGCTTTCTCTTCATTGGGGTACCGAGTACACGTCGAATCCAATTGGCTACCAGTACGCCATTGCAGAATCCGTGCTGTCCGATCCGGCTGTGGACCTGATCCTGGGACACCACGCCCATGTGGTCGAGCCGATTGGGATGATCGACGGCAAATACGTGGCGTACAGCATGGGCAACCATGTCTCCAATCAACATCCGGCGTGGGGACCGAAATACTACGCCACCAATGAGGGCCAGCTGCTCTTCTTCTATGTCGTCGACGGTCCTGCCGGTCTCGTCGTGGATCACATAGAAGTCGTACCGACCTGGGTGCGAGTCGACGATCTTCAGGTCTTTGCGGCCCAGGACGCGCTCGCTCTCGGCATCGAGCCCGAGTGGACCTTGACCCGGTCGATAGAGCGAACCATGGAGAGAACGCTTCGACTCGACGCCGCCGGCGTGGCGCTCGCCACCGATCCATGGCCGGAGATCTCCTGCACCGGCATGAGGGCGACCATCCTCGGTAGCAACCTCAATGATGTCCTCATCGGGACCGATGGCCACGATGTGATCGTGGGACGGAGCGGGAACGATGTCATTCGGGCCGGCTCGGGCGATGACACCGTTTGTGGCGGCCAGGGGGATGATCGGATCGATGGTGGCGACGGAATCGACCACATCTTCGGCGAATCCGGCGCCGACCAACTGGAAGGA
>Ga0255048_10001440_pt1 | contig 16432 bp, 18 predicted proteins | sample JV7_2_2_MG_FD_183619 | JGI IMG/M metagenome (GOLD analysis project Ga0255048, IMG submission 183619) | Seawater microbial communities from Jervis Inlet, British Columbia, Canada - JV7_2_2 | ecosystem: Environmental > Aquatic > Marine > Inlet | place: Canada: British Columbia | collected 2016-10-06
TGAGGCAACTGCGACATCACTACCACCGTCCGAGTCGTTGACGACCTCCTCCGTGACCACATCAACGGACTCCCCGACCACGGCCCAATCGACCACCTGCACGATGTCGGAGTTCCAGCCGTCCGATCCGAGCGACTGGGCTACCTACGGTTTCGATGAGTCCAACTCTCGTCACAATCGTGCCGAAACGAGAATCAGCCCCGACAACGTCTCGTGCCTCGAGATCCTCTGGAGGATCGATGATCTGGGAGGCGTCAGCGGCACACCCGTGGTCGTCGACGGTGTGGTGTACTTCGGCGACTGGAACGGCTGGCTCCATGCAGTTGAGGCCGAGACCGGTACTGTGGTGTGGGAAAAGCAGTTGACGGAGAATGCAATCACCGCTACGGCGCTGGTAACGAGCGACCGTGTCTTCGTCCCAGATGCGGACGGATTCCTGTATGCACGTGACCGGGCCACCGGATCTGCCGTGTGGACCGTCGAAGTTGATGCTCAACCCGCTGCTGCAATCCTGGCTGCGCCGGTGTTCGTCGACGGCAAGGTGATTGTCGGAGTGGCGCCCGACTCGCCGTTTCCCTTGATCACGAGGGGGAGCGTCGTTGCCATCGATGCCGACACCGGCGCCGAGGCATGGCGGGTGAAGACCGCCGATGAGAACTCCGGCCCCGGTGTCGGAGTGTGGTCCGCGGCAGCCGTCGATCGGGATCGACGTCTGGTTTTCAGCGCTACCGGCAACACGACCGGGCCACCCGTTAGCCCCTTGAGCGACTCACTGGTGGCCATCGACTACGAGACGGGTGAGATTGTCTGGCACAACCAACTGAACCCTGATGACCTGAGCAACTTGGATCTGGGTGCCTCACCCAACCTCTTCACCATCGATGGTCGCGATGTCGTGGGGGTCGGAGGCAAGGAGGGGTGGTACAAGGTTCTCGACCGGGAGACCGGCGTGGAAGTGTGGTCCAATACACTCACGCAGGGTGGCGACCCCGCCGGAGTGATGAACACCGCAGCAGTGGGGAACGGCACGATCTATGTCAGCTCGATTCCTGCAGGCTCAGGGGACTCAATCACGTTCGCCCTCAACAGCAGCGATGGCTCGATTCTCTGGAAGCAGTCCATCCGGAGCTGGACCTTTGGCTCGCTCACTCTCGCCAACGGTGTCGTCTTTCACGGGACCGTCGCCGGGACGGTCTACGCTCTCGATGCGGACGACGGCACCATCCTGTGGAGTGACGAACTGCCCGGCAACTTCGGTGACGGTATCTCAGTGGCAGGCGGGATGCTGTTCGTCGGGCACGGCTTCAGCTACAACTTCACGCCCTCACAGCACGGTGGCATTGTCGCCTACTCCCTGCCCTGATCCCCAAGCGCTGAAGTCGCAGCACTCATGGTGATGCGGTCGCGTCTGATCCGACATGGGCGAAGGATCAGACGCAGCGACGAGACGGCCCAAACCAGGGCACTGTCTCAGCTTCTTGACGAGGATGCCCCAACCGACACGGGAATGGTCCACCGTTCGTCTTCCTCGTGGCGCTCGATGCGGGGAACTGCGATGACGATCGATGCGTGGCGACTGCACAAAGAACGACCTTGGTCGTCGAATGTCAACGCCGGGAGTTCACACCGAACACAGGTGCTACGGAGGATGCGGTCGGTTGAATCCATCTCCAGATTGTCGCTCTCATCGCGGAGTCCATCGAGACACATATCCCGCCAACAATGACTGACTAGTCACCTGAAATCGCAGCGCTATGAGTGGCCTGGCATTCAGCCATGCCGCCATGTCTCGCGCTTCGTGTAGGTTCCGAATATGCCAGTTGCACGAATCACAGTCACGGCAGTCTCGGACGAAGGCGACAACGTGATCGTGTGGGGCAGGCCCGAACACGCCGCCCATGACAGCGAATCGATCGGCTTCGTCTTCCAAACCAAGGGGGAGCTGGCCGACGTCGGGCTTGCAGAACGGGCCAGCCGACTCGCCTGCGGGACGGAAGCTGTGATCGACTACGCCTCGGTGGCAGTCGACTGGAATCTCGCCAAAGGACTGTCCGCTTCCTAGCGGCCCGCCCAAACAAGCAGTTGGATCTAGCGGAGTCGGGCACCGACCTGCAACGATGGAGGACATGGCGGATCACAAGGCGATCACCGCGACGGTCATCGGCCGTGTTCAAGGCGTCGGCTATCGCTACGCCGTGGTGCATGTTGCCAAGGAGCTCGGTCTGGTGGGCTGGGTGCGGAATGCACCGGATGGATCCGTCGAGACGTGGGCGCAGGGCGATGAACCAGCGCTAGGACAGCTCATCGCGTTCTTGAGGCAGGGACCGCGATCGGCACGGGTCCGATCCGTAGACATCCGTTCCGTCGATCCTGATGCTTTTCTGCACGGATTCACTGTGCGCTTCTGACCGGCTGGATCACGAATCGACGCTGACGAATCTGCGCTCGACTCGCACCGCTCAGCCGCCCGTATCGGCTCCGGCTTTGGGTGGCGACTGCAACACTTCGGCGAGTTTGACAGATGGTGTCATCCATCCGAGGGTTGGTCGGGGTCGGGTTCGGTGCGAGTAGGCGGCTTCGTCGTGGGTCAGATGATGTGCCGAGCGCCGCGTTGAACGGGTGACCGGACTGCCGCTTGTGGGCGGCTCGAGCCTGTAGATGACGATGCCGCCTCTGGGGGTACCCGGTGGCGGCATCGTCAGTGTGGTTGAAACGTCCTAGAAAGCTTCGTCACCGTGTACGGTCAAAGCCCAGATCACCAACATCGACATCGCGAGAACTGCTATCGCCCACACCGTGTAGTACGGCATGACAAAGAAGGCGTTGATCGCGGCGAGGCTTGCAGCAAGGATTCCTACGATGCGAGCCCAAGTCTGGCCCGCATAGATACCGCCCGCAACCGCAAGCCCAAGTGCGCCTAGCAGCAGAGTGATCCAGCCCCAAGCAGTGATGTCGAGATACCACACCTTGTCTGCAGTAAAGACAATCCACTCATTGTTGATGATCATCGTCAACCCATAGATGATGTCCATCACGCCGACAATGACAAACATCGTCGTCGCGTAATAGATCCAACCGCTGCGTTCCATCGTGGCTGTGGTCATCGACTCTCCAATCGCTCGCGTCTTCCTACTGTTCCCAACTGTTCGACCCGCGAACCCCACGGGTTGTTACTGATATCGACACAGCATCTCGCCAGTCCTAGCGTACAGCCTCCCTGACAGAGCCGCCCACGCCGGCACCCATATGGGCGGGCATTGCAGGTCTTTGGGTCGTCGACAGGTTGACTCACCAGGTTGTTGTGGTTATGCCCAGAACTCGTCGAACAGGCTCTGATCTTCAGGGAAGGCCCAAAACTCGGTCATCTTGTCGTCGCGCATGTGGAAGACGTGGACCACGTTGCCTTCGAAGGACTTGTCGCCGCGGGTCGCCGAGGCGGTCACGAGAGCGACACCATGATCATCGTTGGCGAGCATGTCGTGAATGTCGTTGCTGAAGGTGCCTCCGGACTCTTGCATCAGTGCACCGAAGAAGCCGAGGACGGCTTCCTTGCCTTCATAGTCACCGGTCAGGATGTTGTTCCCGCCCGAGTGCCACACGATGTCGTCCGACAAGAGTTCGCTCACCGCTCCAAGGTCCCCTCTGGCGAACGCCTCATACCCTGCACGGGCTCTCTCTAGATTGGGATGGTCGGTCATGGGTGCACCTCCCGGTGTGCTCTGTCGCCCTCAGATGGAGAGGGCTTGGGTCCAAGCCTACGCTTCACCTACATCCAGATACAGGGGTTCCTCTTGTTCCCGTCACTATGACGAGCGAGGAGCCACGAGCTCGCAGGTTTTCTCGACAGTGCCGCTCGGGGCAACAGGTTCGAATCTTCAGCCGCATGATTGGGTCCGGTGGGCGCTGTATCTGCCTGACCTCCCGCCCTTGTTGGCTGTCGTTCCAGGTCGTCGCCCAACACGTGGGCGAGTTTGTCTGATGGTGTCATCCGTCTGAGGGCCTGTCGAGGTCGGGTGTTGAGCGAGTGGTGTTTTCGTCGTCAGGTCAGATGATGTTCCAAAGCGCCGGGTCGAATAGGTGACCGGACTGCCGTCTGTGTTCGATCTCGCCGTCGCGTGAACTCGATCTGCTGAATTCAGCTCAATCGGTGCTCCACCGCCCTGGCGGTGGGCGCCACTCCACCTGCAATCCCAGCTGGTTACGGGCTGGCAGGCTGCAACTGCTCTGGTGCGGCATCTCGTGGCTTGGGGGTCAGTTGTGGAGGGCTGATCTGTTTTGCGCGAGGAGACGAGTGAGGGCTTCGGTACGTTGGGTCATGCCGAGGTTCTTTGTGGTTGGCCATTTGTCGATTTCGGTGCGGGCGAATTCGATCCATCGTTCGATACTTCTGAACATCTCGATTTGGAAGGTTGCGAAGAGCACGGAGAGATGGGTGCGTTCGGGGAAGGGGTGTCCTCCGTCGAGGTATGACGACATGAGTTCAACGATTGCGCCATGTTGTGTACCAATGTCGTCTTCAAGGTCGTCGAGGGCACCTCGGAGGTCTTCGATGGATCCGTGGTCGGCGAACAGCAACCGGAGAAGGGCTTCGACCTCGATGTGGGGCGGTCTTGTTCTGGTCTTTGTCCGTTCCTTGAGCGCGTCACTACCCAAGTCTGTGATTTCGTACACGTTGCGGGTGCGGTTGCCGATCTGTTCCTTGTGGGTGGTCGCATAGCCGAGTTCGACCAGCTTCTTCGGTTCGGAGTAGAGCAGGCGCTCGGATTTGGGCCAGGCGTGGCGGAGACTGCGTTGGGCCTGATTGGTGAGTTCGTATCCGGTCCATGGGCGCAGAGACAGCAGAGCAAGGACAGCGTAGGAACTGATGGTGATTCGTGGGGCCATGGCCTTGACTTTACTGCATAGTACAGTATATTGATACTGCAGGTTGCAGTATCAACCCCGGGAGATACCTGCCAGACGGTGACAGTTTGTCTCCGGCAGCGTTGGAGATGGCAAAGGTTTCAGATTGGAGAACATCATGGAGATCGCTGAGCACATCACAACTCTGGCAAGAGAAGGGAAGCGCCTCGCTGCGGCAGCGGAGCACGGCGGACTCGACGTGCACATACCGACGTGCCCCGAGTGGGACATGCGTGACCTGGTCCGTCACTTGAGTGAAATCCACCTGTGGGCTGCCGCCCACGTCGCCCAGCCCCACACCAAGCCCTGGATCGATGATCTTGCCGAGCTCACCGTCTTCTGGCCGGACCTGGCCGTATTCTGGCCGAACGACGACGATCTGATCGACTGGTACCTCGACACCAACACCAACCTGGTTGGTGCCCTCGAATCGGCACCGCTCGATGTTGAGTCGTTCACGTTTCTTCCCGCACCGTCGCCACTCGCGATGTGGGCCAGGCGCCAGGCACACGAAACGGCAGTACACCGATTCGACGCAGAGAACGCGATCGGCGTTGCGTCGGGATTCGGCCCATTGTTTGCCGCCGACGGAATCGACGAACTGCTGGTCGGGTTCGCACCACGGCGCCAGGAGTTCCCTGTCGCGAGCAACCAGACGATGCACGTCCATGCCGAGGACGCCGAGGGCCACTGGCAAGTAACCCTTGGACCCGACGGCATCACCACATCTCGCGAAGACGGGCGTGCAGACGTCACGCTCACAGGAAGGGCATCCGATCTCTACCTGGTGCTGTGGAACAGGGGAAACGACTCGAGCATCACCGTCAACGGAGACCGCGAACTCCTCGAGAAATGGCACGGCAACCACCGAATTCGCTGGTCATAGAAGACGGTGAACCATGATCGGCCGGATCTGGCATGGGTGGACAACACGCGACAACGCCGATACATATGAACGCATCGTGAGCACCGAGGTCCTCCCCGAGATCGCGACCAGACGGATGACCGGCCTCGCCGTCGCGTCAAGGAGTTGATTCGGGTCGGGGAGGAGAAACAGCACCGAGCAGAGGCACACCGCCTCGAATTGGTTGGATTGAAAAGGCCGGGCGGGCGGCACGAACCCACGAGTGCGAGACAATGCTTCGGCACCCGTTCGAGTGCACGATCCCGGCGGTCCCGCGAACAGAGGAGATGCTCCGCCGTACCGTTGGTAGGATTTCGCGAACAATGACCGACGCACACAACTCAGGGACCGCTGTCGCTCCCGCGGCTGAGACACAGCCGCTCCCGACCCGGTTCGAATTGAAGGCTGACGAGTGCGCCGCCGACGGGTTGCGTCGCATCGTCCTCGAGCAAGTCGACTTGGCGACGTGGCACGCAAGGCGAATCGGCGTGGCGGACGCACATGTGCATGGGGTGCGGCGGACAACCAAACGGGTGAGAGCCGCGCTGCGATTGGTACGAGACGATCTCGACGAGGAGTCGTACCGACACGACAACGAGGTCCTGCGCGATGTGGCTCGTGATCTGTCGGCGGTGCGGTCGGCGACGGTGCGGGTCGAGACGCTCGAGGCTCTCGTCGTTTGGCGTGGCGCGCTGGCAGCATCTGCAACCGAGATCCGCGGCGGCCTCGTCAACGATGCGGCGCAGATGCGTTCTGCTGTGTCCGCGAAGTCGCCGCTCATCGACGACATGGTCGTCCGGCTGGAGCGGACCCGGGCGGGTGTTGAAGGATGGACGCTCCCTCCTGCACTGGTCCCCACGACACTCGGTCTGGGGCGCACCTATCGCCGTGGTCGACGCGGCATGGCAATGGCACACAGCGACGCGAGCACAGAGCGTTTTCACGAGTGGCGAAAGCGGGTGAAGTACCTTCGCCATCAGATGGAGATTCTCGCTGCAGGACTGCCGGAGACGATGCGCAGGATCACGGTTGATGTCGTGGAACTCGGGGACGGCTTGGGATTCGAGCACGATCTCGCCGACCTCGGAAGCGCTCTCAGTCGACCATCGGCCGCGATCGTATCTTCAACCGCAGCGCGTGAGCTGCTCGATGCCATCGCTCGACGGCGCAAGGAACTCCAAGACGAACTCCGGCCACTGGCTGAGCGAGTCTACGGACAGACACCAAAGGACTTCGTTCGGGACGTGGCAGCCCACTGGGAGAAATGGGTCGGATAGGCTTCACCGATCGAAGAGCAGCGCACATTGTCGGAGGCTGGGTTGCGGTAGCCTTGGTGCCAGGGTGAGGCGCCGGCGAAACGGGAGACAGAGACCGTGGCACGACTTGTACTGCTATCGGGTCCCAGCTGTGTGGGCAAGGGGCCACTGGCGAGCGCACTGAAGCGCCACCACCCGGAGCTGGCAGCGCAGCTCGTTCCGCTGGTTCTCCACAACAGCAGGGCTCCGCGCCCGGGCGAGGTCGACGGCGTGGACTACCATTTCCGATCCCGCCAAGAGATCGAGCGTCTCGTCTCATCGGACAGCTTCGTGGGTGGCGATGTTCGTGGCGATCTGCAAGGTCTCGAGCTTGCGGCCATCGACCGAGCCCTCGATGCAGGCCGCGACGCCTTCTTCGAGGGCAACCCGTTCATTCCCGAGATTTTGCGTGAGGCGGGAGTGCTGGATCGGTACCCGACACTGACCGTGTTTCTTGCGCCGCTGGGGCGCGACGAGATCATCTACCTGCAGAACCCGGCGCGCGGGGTCGACCTCGCGTCATTCGTCACCGATGTGATGCGACGCAAGCTGCTTGCACGGACGACACGGCAGAAGACTCATCTGTCCCAGGTCGACCTTGCCGACATCGAGCGTCGAGCGACCAGCGCCATCGTCGAGCTTCGTCTCGCTCACAAGTACGACCTCGTCATCGTGAACCACGACGGCGAGGACAGCGAGAACTGGGACGCCTTCTACTACCCAGTGGGGGACGCGTTCACGACGCTGGCGTCGTTTGCATCACTGCTCGCAGGCGAGTCTTCGGAAGGGGCGGAGACGTGGGAGCCTGGACTCCTCCGAACAGAGGACTGACGTTTTTCCAGGTTTGTTCCGAGAAGGCACCGGTATGGCAACCCGAACGAGTCCGACCACGGATGTCGCGGGGCCCCTCGCGGTCTTGTCCGAAGAACCACGCCGGAACACCTACCGATGCCATGCCCAGTGTGGAGTACCTTTTGGGGTGATGAGAACGCTTGCCCCCGGACGCGATCAGAGATTTCTGATCGACGACTACGAGCCGGTCTACCTCCGCACGTGGCGGGAGGGTCGCCTCGACACCAAGGTCGAGGCCGCGATGGAGGAGCTCGCAGACTGCAAGGCGTGTCCGCGGGATTGCGGCGTCAACCGGCTCCTCGACGAGAGGGGTGTGTGTCACACAGGGCGATGGCCCTATGTCGCCAGCGCGTTCCTCCACCGCGGTGAAGAGGATTGCCTTCGCGGACAGAATGGGTCAGGGACGATCTTCTTGTCGTACTGCAACCTCAAGTGCGTGTTCTGCCAGAACTGGGACATCTCCTCGCAGGAGGCGGGGCGGGAGCTCGCTGCGGACCAGATCGCCGAATTGATGCTCCGGCTCCAGGCAGAGGGTTGCCACAACATCAACTTCGTGACACCGGAGCATGTTGCGGCCCAGCTCGTGGAGGCCATCGCTGTTGCAGTGCCTCTCGGGCTCGAGGTCCCGATCGTCTACAACACGTCGGCGTATGACGCGATGGCGTCACTCGAGCTCATGGACGGGTTGGTTGACATCTACATGCCTGACTTCAAGTTCTGGGAGCCCGAATCTTCCAGACACTTGGCGCGAGCCGGCGACTACCCGCAGAGAGCTCGAGCAGCGATTGTCGAGATGCACCGGCAGGTCGGCGTCCTGAGGTTCGGCCGCGACGGGCTGGCGCGGCGTGGAGTGCTCCTACGTCACCTCGTCATGCCTGGCCATGTCGATGAAGCAGCAGCGATCTTCCGCTGGCTCCACGGTGCGGTATCGCCGGACACCTACGTCAACATCATGGGCCAGTACCGGCCGGAGCATCGGGTGGTAGGGGCCGAGCGGTACGCCGATATCGACCGTCGTCCCGATCACACCGAGATCGTGGCGGCATTCGAGGCAGCACGCGAGGCCGGGCTGTGGCGCTTGGAGAGTGCTGAGTGATGCCGTTGGTCAGCTCGGCGATCAGGCGCGCCAGTCGCAAAGGGCAAGGTTCCGTCACTCCTTGTGTTGGAATGGCGGAGCCGAGACCACAGCGAGTGGTGATGGATGGTCGTCGAGATGGCCGACATGTATTGCTCAGCGCTCTCCTGAACGAGCGGTGGCGATGAGCGATCCCGCCGCGCGTCTGGCGCCCCCCGAGTCGATTGTGCCCACCAGGTACTGGCATGAGCTGGACGACGGGCGGATCCAGTGCGACATGTGTCCGCGTGTGTGCAAGTTGCGAGAGCACCAACGGGGTCTCTGCTTCGTGCGTGCTCGCCAGGACGACCAGGTTGTGCTCACGACGTACGGCAGGGCCAGCGGCTTTTGCGTCGACCCGATCGAGAAGAAGCCGCTGCATCACTTCCTTCCCGGCACGCCGGTGCTGTCGTTCGGGACCGCCGGATGCAATCTCGCCTGTCGTTTCTGTCAGAACTGGGATATCTCGAAATCCCGCGAATACGACACCCTGGCCGAAGAGGCAACGCCTGCGACGATCGCCGCGCGCGCCGTCGAACTCGGCTGCAAGAGCGTAGCGTTCACCTACAACGACCCTGTCGTCTTCCATGAGTTCGCCATCGATGTCGCAGCTGCGTGTGAGGCCATCGGAGTGAAAGCAGTGGCGGTCACGGCCGGTTACGTCATGCCAGAACCCCGAGCCGAGTTCTACTCATACATGGATGCGGTGAACGTGGACCTGAAGGGGTTCACCGAGGAGTTCTATCGCAAGGCGTGCATTGGACATCTCGATCCCGTGCTCGAAACGATCGAGTACGTCCACAACGAAACGAACGTTTGGCTGGAAGTGACGACGCTGCTGATCCCCGGACTCAACGATTCGCCGGTGGATATCGACCGGCTTTCGTCATGGATCATGGAGCGGCTGGGACCCGACGTGCCGCTGCACTTCTCGGCATTCCATCCTGACTTCAAGATGCTGGACCGACCCCCCACACCACCCGAAACACTCACCATGGCGAGAGACATCGGATTGGGCAACGGCCTCCGGCACGTATACACGGGCAACGTGCACGACGAGGAGGGACAGACCACGTACTGCCACGAATGCGGGGCCGACCTCATCCAGCGCGACTGGTACCGGCTGGGCAGCTGGGGTCTGGACGAGGCCGGCCGGTGTCGCGAGTGTGGAACCCGTTGTGTCGGGGTGTTCGAATCCGGCGGGCCCGGCACTTGGCGTGCGCGACGACTGCCGGTCCGTTTCACGACCTGAGCGCCATCAGATCTCAGGGCCGAGCGCGAAGGCCCCGTAGCCGACGACGCGGTGCAACGAACCTGCGGTGTCACCCGAGTTGCGCAGCGCCAGCAGACGGCAGCTCCAACTCCGCCTCCGGGCGACCACAAGGGCAGCCTGTATGGCGATGCGCCCGCACGCGTCGTCCCTGGTCAGGTCTTCTGGACGTAGCTCGGTGATAGCCTCGGCGGTCCGTGCATCCCTGCGACGGGCCGTCTCGGAATCGAGGTAATGGGACAAGTCGGAGCTGATGACGCCGATGACTCCGTGAGCGCCGATGGTCTGATCAAGCACGTCTGCCACATCGGCGGGCGCCACATCCCCGGTTGCCAGTGCGAGGGCCGTGAACTCATCGAGAACGACCTGGAGAAACGGGAGCTGCACCTCGAGGCTGTGCTCGCGAGCGTGGACGGCCGATTCGGGAGCCACGACGGCGAGTTCCTCTGCGGCAGAGGTGAGCTCACGATCCACTGGAACGATTCCCAGGGGGGTGGCAAGAGCCTCGACTCCTGGAGTTGCGAGTCCGGTGAACCCCACGAAGTGGGAGGGACCCACCAGCACGACCCGCCGGACGGTATCGGTCGTCGCCCCGAGCAATCGGTAGGCGCTTGCGGCTATCGGGCCGGAGTAGACATAACCTGCATGGGGAACGATGAGCATCGCTGGACGGATGTCGATCTCAGGCGGGGGCTCGACCGCAAGCAGCCGATCGATGGACGTGCGGAGCTCGTGCAGGCCTGCCGGGTAGAACGTTCCGGCGACGGCGGCAGGTCGGACGGTCACCATGCCGGCAATTCTACCCGGCGTTGCCACGGCCACGCCAAACACACGGCTGATCCGCGTGTCGAATGCGAGCCTCCGGTAGCGTGATCAACAACCGATATGGGAAGACCGTGTTGAGTAACGCCCTGCTGATGAGGCGCAAACAGCGGATGATCCGCGTTCCGTCGGTCTTGTGGAAACGGAGCGTTCGCTCTGAAGCCCGCCGTGCCGCAGCTCGGCTCGAGTTCATGGGCCCGGACCACCATCGGATTCGCAACTTCGTCGTGGCCGGGCTGCCCCGAGCGCAGCAGCATCTGGGTCCCGAGGCGATCGCGGAGGGCTTGGGACTCGAGACGGGACGTGTTGAGGACGTGCTCGACGAGTTGGAGGCGCTGATGACGTTCCTCTACCGGAGGGACGGACGCAACGTCGACTGGGCGTACCCGGTAACGGCAGAGGAGACCCCGCATCGTGTCACGCTGGACAGCGGCGATCGGTTCTTTGCCGCCTGAGGGATCGACGCGATAGCGACGCCTTTCGTGCAGGGGCGACTCTGGGGCAGGGACCTAACGGCAGTCATCGATACCGAATGCGCCCACTGTGGGCTTCCAATTCGTCTCGAGGTCGACTCCGATCTCGGCTATCGGGTCCGTTCTGAGGGCGCTTCGCCCATCGTCTGCACGCCGTTTGTCGATGTCTCCCGGTTGAGTCCGAGCATCATCGACGGGTTCTGACGACGGAGCCTGTTCTTCTGGTCAGAGGAACACGCCAGGGAACACAGAGATCGGATTCGGGGCGCCTATTGGACCATCGCCCAAGGCAGTCACCTGACTCGTGTGGTCCAATCCGCGCTGTTTGCGTTCCCACCCGAATAGCTCGCCAGTGTCGGTGCGCTGCGAAGAGTCCCACCATCGACACGAAAGTGGACTCCGTCGCGGCTGGAGGAGACCCGAAGCCAGGGCCCGTGGGCACCATGACCCGGTACCCGTGGAGGCATCCGGGGTCCATGAGCAGTCCGTCGACCCCCGTCAGGCCACTAGAATCATGATTGCTCATGTGGCAACATAGCGGCAGGTTCACAGCCACGGGCTGCTGGGCTGGCAGCGAGATGTTCGCCGGCCCACGCGGCGATATCGTCTCGTCCATGATTGTTGATCCCTACGTGGGGAATCTCTTGCGCAAGCTCGATGTTCGTGCTCGCAAGGACGCCAAGGCCGATCGGAATCGCAGCAGAACGCGCACGCTGCCAACATCCCGTGAAGCCGTGCATGCTGCCGTAGCTGGTGTGCACAGACCAGCGAAGGAGTGAGAGGAGTCGGCACGTGGAACTGGGATCGTTCATCAGCGACCTTCTGGGGACCGACTTGCCGGTGCGGATCAGGGCGTTCGACGGAACGGACGTCGGGCCCAAGGACGCGGCAACGACGGTGACGGTGCGTTCGCACGACGCCTTGATTCGAATGGCGACCGCTCCGGGTGAGCTTGGGATTGCACGTGCCTACGTCGCAGGGGATATCGATATCGATGGCGACATCTACGACGTTCTCGAGTTGCGGCGTCTGATGCCTGAGGTGAAACTCACGCCTGGTCAGGTTTGGGCGCTCGTGCGATTGCACGGATTCAGGAACATCCGCCGAATACCGCCGCCACCAGAAGAGCACAGACGGAGTCGTAGCCGTCGTCACACACGGGGACGTGACTCTGACGCGATATCGCATCACTACGACGTTTCGAACGAATTCTACGAACGTGTACTTGGTCCATCCCTCACCTATTCGTGTGCAGTATTCAACGACGCCACCGACTCGTTGGAACAGGCGCAGGAGAACAAGTACGAACTGATCTGCCAGAAGCTTGGACTCCGGCCTGGGTCCCGTTTGCTCGACATCGGTTGCGGCTGGGGCGGCATGGTGCTCCACGCAGCACAGCACCACGGGGTCGAGGCTGTTGGCGTCACGATTTCGCAAAACCAAGTCGACGTCGCGAGCCAGCGGGTCGCCGAGGCCGGCCTCACCGATCGGGTCAGCATCAGGTTGCAGGACTACCGAGATATCGACGACGGGCCGTTCGACGCGATCAGTTCGATCGGCATGTTTGAACATGTGGGGGCACAGCAAATCGGAGCGCACATCCAACAAGTCACAGACGTACTCATGCCTGGCGGCCGATTCCTCAATCATGCGATCAGCCGAACGCGGACAAACAGACGTGCCCGTCTACATCGAGCGGGATTCATGGATCGCTACGTGTTCCCCGACGGGGAACTGCACGAGGTCGGCACTGTCATCTCCTCGCTTCAAGACCATGGACTCGAGGTTCGCCACATGGAGAATCTGCGAGAGCACTATGCCCTTACGTTGCGTCATTGGGTCCGGAACCTCGAACAGAACTGGGACGAGGCAGTCGCCGACGTCGGCGCGGGCCGAGCGAGAGTGTGGCGACTCTACATGGCCGGCAGCGCCGTCACCTTTGAGGACAACGACATCCACGTCGACCAGGTGCTTGCGGTCAAGACGCCAGATTCTGGCCGGCATTCGATGCCACTCCGGCCGGATTGGTAGCAGGGAACCCAACGGCGCCACCTTCGAGAGACTTCACCGACTTCTTGAACGATCCGACTCGAGAGTTGGCGGCGGATTCGTTTTCCGGCATCTGGCGCCCGAGAAGTGGATGGTGGCGAGCTGTCGACAAAGACGTCGCCACAGGTCGACGATTTGCATCTACCGAACCTCTCGTACCCGCCCTCGATGAGCGCCACGGTTAGTCCCATCGCCGTCACGGCGCCGAGCCATCGGGCCGGGCTGTCCGCATCGGTTTCGAAATGGAGATGGGGCACGTCACCGTGGAGGCTGAGTCTTGGCACAGCGCCGACATCGGAGAGTACCGAGTTGATCACCTCCGCTGCCTCCGTCTCGTCGACAGCGTCAAAGATCTTCCTGAGCTGGGAACGAAGGGCCCTGACCTCACGGAGATCAATCTCAGTGGCTCTCCAACCGGGTTTGCACCAGTCACCGTCGCGGCTCGAGACAAAGTCTGTGACGTTCTCTGGGGTGGTCAGCTCCTCGTCGCGGGTGTGACAGTGCTCATCATGGGTCCGGTCATGGGTGAGCGGATCGTCGGGACACCCGGCGCCACCGCATGGCTCGCCCTCGCTTACCTGATCGTGATGGGTTCGATCGTCGCCTACACAGATTTCGTCTACCTGCTCGGCGCGGTCCGCCCTGCGTTGGCAGCGAGCTACGCATACGTCAACCCGATAGTGGCCGTAGTTCTCGGTCTGACACTCGGAGCCGAGATCATCACCGGCCCCATCTTCATCGCTCTTCCCTTGATACTCGCCGGTGTCTGTCTGATAGCCGCTGTGGGTCACAATCCGAAGAGCGCAACGTCCCTATCGATCCCAAGCCCGACCGAACCCCTCGAAGAACCAGCCTGAGCGGACGACCGGAATCGTCGCGTGTCACAACGAACCGATGGAGAACGGCCCTTCAGGCGGAACGCCGCACTCGTGGCCACACCCACGAGTTGGCCCACACCTACGAGCCCGGCCACGTCCCGATTCTTGTGCGAGAGAGGGTCAGGCGAGGAATCGGACGATTTCGGCGATGGCGTCGTCGTCATGCAGGATGCGATGGTGACCTGAATCCGGAAATGGGACCAACCGGGCGGAAGGGTGGCTCGCAACAAAGGCTTCAGAATCGACGAACGCGGTACGCGGGTCGGCGGGATCGTGCAGGATCAGCATGTCCGCTCCGGGGATGTCGGCTTCCCCCCGCATGATCTCCATGACGTGCGGGCCAGCGAAACGCTCGACCCGCTGCGCAAGTCTGGCCCTGGCACGCCGGGCCAGACCGAGCTGGTCACCGAACCACTCGAAGAGTCGCTCGCTACGGATCGCAGGGGCGATCAAGACCACGGACCTGGGTCCGCCGTGCGGGAATGCCGTGAATGCTGCGGCTGCTCCGAATGAGTGGGCCACCACCGCCGAGGGTGAGCCGAACATGGCGCTCACCGCATCGATAGCAGCGGCCATCTGGAACAGGTCGGTGCGGGAGCGCCGATCCGAGCCATGGCCGGGGAGGTCGATCACAACCGACCGGAACCCGGCATCGGCCAGCGCTACTGCGATCGGAGACATGTCCGAACCGGCCCCGCCCCATCCGTGGAGAAGCAGGACGACATCGCCGGTGCCGATCGTGAATCCATTCAGATCGCGTCCGCCCACGGCCATTTCGAACGATCGCGCCCCAGCAGGGGCGTCCTTCGTCGGTCTTCCCATCGGCCGGAACCACAGCTCCTCTGCGACGGCCACGCTCAACCCCGGCGCAACTCGAGACGCCAAGCCGACGGTCCTCAGCACGCGCGACGTCACTGTGCGTCTCCAAGGGGTCGCCCCATCCTGGGGTCGAGTTGGGTGAGAATCTCATCGAAGCTGATCTCGATCTTCAGCAGCGGCTTCAAACTCCGCGTCAGGAGCCTATTGCGCAGCCATCGTCGTCTCTGTCGTAACGGTTTCATCGTGCACCTCCGCAGCAACCATTAGTTGGTAGCTTAACGAAACTCACTTTAGTGGTGTTAGTTGCGTTATGCAACTCACTGACCTAGGCTGACGGCACGATGCCGACCAGAACACCAATCGATCACCTCGACTGCTCAGTTGCCAAGACCATCGACCTGGTCGGTGATCGATGGACGCTCCTCATCATGCGCGATGTGTTCTTCGGCGTCCGTCGTTTTGATGACTTCCGTCGAGATCTGGGGATCGCCCGAAATGTGCTTGCCGCCCGTCTCAAGACCCTTGTGGCGCATGGCATCCTCAGAACGGTGGCCTATCAGGACAATCCGGTGCGCCATGAGTATCGGCTGACCGACAAGGGCCGCGACCTGTTCGACGTGTTGATGGCGCTCTGGCGGTTCGGGGACAGGTGGGAACCGGCACACGACGACAGGGTGGCGATCCACGCCGAGTGTGGCCACCAGACCCACATGGTCCCTGTGTGTGCCCACTGCGGCGGCGAACTCACCCGACACAACATCCAGGTGCAGCCACCGCTCGAGATCGTCGAGAAGCGTCGCCAGGCCGCCGGCCACTGAACGGTTCCGCGTGCCCGCACGGCGCTGTTCCGGTGGTCACCCGACCGGTGTCGGGGCACCCGAACATGTGATTGGATTCGTTTCACCGCTCACACCGCGCACCTGCTTGACCCCCCCCCTCGGCCGTCATAGCCGAGACCGATCCCCCTGAAGACCGCATCGGGTGACATCTCACCGGCTAGCGGTGGTGATGTCGATGGCAATGAATGTAGCGTCTGCCTCGATGAACACCGCGT
>Ga0255048_10001443_pt1 | contig 16425 bp, 14 predicted proteins | sample JV7_2_2_MG_FD_183619 | JGI IMG/M metagenome (GOLD analysis project Ga0255048, IMG submission 183619) | Seawater microbial communities from Jervis Inlet, British Columbia, Canada - JV7_2_2 | ecosystem: Environmental > Aquatic > Marine > Inlet | place: Canada: British Columbia | collected 2016-10-06
TCGGACATCGAGCGCGAGTTGTACCTGTCGATGCTGGTGGACCGGGAAGTCAGCCGGGTGGCATTCATCGCCTCTGCTGCTGGTGGTATGGACATCGAAAAAGTCGCTGCAGAAACCCCGGAACAGATTTTCACCGTCGCTATCGCGCCAGATGCAGGCCTGCAGGACTATCAGGCACGCCAGTTGGCGTTTGGATTGGGTCTGGACAAGAAACAAATGCGGCAATTTGGTGACCTCGTCAAGCGTTTGTATCGCTTGTATGACGAATGCGATGCGAGCCTGGTCGAGGTGAATCCGCTGATCGTGACCAAGGGCGGTGACATTGTCGCGCTGGACGGCAAGATCAATATTGATAGCAACGCTCTATACCGCCAGCCAAAACTCGTCGAACTGCGCGATATTACGCAGGAGGACGAGAAGGAACGTGAGGCAGCGGCACACGACCTTAACTACGTCTCGCTGGATGGCGATATTGCCTGCATGGTCAACGGTGCCGGGCTGGCGATGGCCACGATGGACCTGATCAAGCTGCATGGCGGCGAGCCGGCCAATTTTCTCGATGTTGGTGGCGGCGCGACCAAAGAACGCGTCGCGGAAGCGTTCAAGCTGATTCTGTCCAACAAGAATGTGGCTGCGATTCTCGTCAACATCTTCGGCGGCATTGTGCGCTGCGACCTGATCGCGGAGGGCATCATCAGTGCGGTCAAGGAAGTCGGTGTCAGCGTGCCGGTGGTGGTGCGACTGGAGGGCACGAATGTCGAAAAGGGCCGCGAATTACTGGCCAATAGCGGGCTGGATATCATTGCGGCCGATGACTTGACTGCCGCGGCGAAGAAAGTCGTCGCAGCTGCGGTCAGCAGAGTGGATGCATGAGTATTCTCGTCAACAAAGACAGCAAGATCATTTGCCAGGGCATCACGGGTAGCCAGGGTACGTTTCACACCGAACAATGCATCGAATACGGCACACAGGTTGTCGGTGGTGTAACGCCAGGGCGCGGCGGGCAGGAGCACGTCGGCGTCCCGGTCTTCAACACGATGCGCGAAGCCGCCGATCAGACCGGCGCGGACGTCAGCATGATCCTGGTGCCCCCGCCGTTCGCCGCAGATGCGATTCTGGAAGCGGCCGATTCCGGCGTGCAGCTCATCGTCTGTATTACCGAAGGTATTCCGGTCATGGACATGGTCCGGGTCAAGTCGGCATTGCGTGACTATGATTGCAGACTGATCGGACCGAATTGCCCGGGCATCATCACGCCCGAGCAATGCAAGATCGGCATCATGCCCGGATTCATTCATAAGCCGGGCCGAATCGGTGTCGTGTCCCGCTCCGGCACGCTGACCTACGAAGCTGTGTATCAAACGACAGTCAACGACCTCGGGCAAACAACCTGTATCGGCATCGGTGGTGACCCGGTGCGTGGTATGAACTTTATTGATTGTCTTGAGTTGTTCGAAGCTGACCCGGACACGGACGGCGTCATCATGGTCGGGGAAATCGGCGGCACCGATGAAGAGGCAGCCGCCGAGTTCATTCAGTCAGACTTTTCCAAACCCGTTGTCGCTTACATTGCTGGCGTTACGGCGCCGCCGGGCAAGCGCATGGGCCACGCGGGCGCCATCGTTGCGGGCGGCAAGGGAACGGCGGCCGACAAATTCAAGGCACTCGATGCTGCTGGCGTGGCGACTGTCCGGTCGCCGGCCGAACTCGGCAGCCGGATGCTGGAGATACTCGGCTAGCAGGCCATGACCAGCACAGTAAAAATCGCGCTGGCTCAGATCGACCTGGCCGTTGGCGATGTGGCCGGCAATACCGCCAAAATACTCGACTACGCAGCGCGTGCGCGGGATGACATGCAGGCTGATCTGGTCGTTTTTCCAGAGCTCAGTATCTGCGGCTATCCGCCGGAAGACTTGCTGTTCCATGCCGGTCTGCGCTGGCGAGTCGAGCAGGCGATGGAGGAGATTCGCGAGGCAGTCCGCGGTATTGCGATTCTCATTGGTTTTCCCGAATACGTTGACGATCACATCTACAACAGTTGTGCGGTCCTGCAGGATGGCGAATTGCGCTGCGGCTATCGCAAACAACTGCTGCCGAACTACAGCGTATTTGATGAAGAGCGCTATTTCGGCAAGGGCCGGGACGCCGCCGTATGCAGGATTAATGGCATCGGGATCGGCCTGACCATCTGCGAGGACATCTGGCAACCCGGCCCGATTCAAGCGGCACGATCGGCCGGTGCGGAGTGCATTATTTCCATCAACGGTTCCCCGTATGAGCTGAACAGCCAGGTAAGGCGCGAGGAGGCTGTGCGTACCCGTATCGCCGAAGCCGGTGTGCCGCTGATGTATCTGAATATGGTGGGCGGTCAGGACGAACTGGTGTTCGACGGTGGATCGTTCGTTATGCAGGCTGACGGCGAGCTTGCGTTCCGCGCTGCGCCGTTCGAAGAAGGCTTGCACTGCATAGACCTGGCCGCGAATGCCGAGGGGGTCGAAATTGGACCGGCCGCTGTTTTTGAACCGCTCGCGACCGAAGACATGGTGTATCGCGCGCTGGTGACCGGTACGCGGGATTATGTCGAGAAACACGGTTTTCCGGGCGTGGTTGTCGGTCTTTCGGGTGGCATTGATTCTGCCCTGGTGCTGACAATCGCCTGCGATGCGCTCGGTTCGGACCGGGTGCGCGCCATCATGATGCCGTTTCGCTACACATCCACCATGAGTCAGGAAGACGCCGCCGGGCAAGCAGCCGCACTGGGCGCACAGTACGACGTGGTTCCGATCGAGCCGATGTACGAGTCCACGGTGCAGCAACTTGCGGAATTGTTCGCAGGGCGCGCAGAGGATGTGACCGAAGAAAATATTCAGGCTCGCTGCCGCGGCTTGCTGTTGATGGCGATCTCGAACAAGACCGGCAGCATGTTGCTGACGACCGGCAACAAGAGCGAGATGGCGGTGGGCTATGCAACGTTGTATGGCGACATGGCCGGCGGTTTTGCGCCGATCAAGGATTGCACCAAGACGCTGGTATACCGACTCGCCCGGCATCGAAATTCACTCGGACAGGTTATTCCCGAACGAGTCATAACGAGGCCACCATCGGCTGAACTGCGAGCGGATCAGAAAGACAGCGACTCCTTGCCTGACTACAGCGTACTTGATCCGATTCTCGAGGCTTTCATTGAGGAGGACCTGTCGGTCGAAGCCATTGTTGCAAAGGGATTCGAGCGTGCCACGGTCATTCGAATTCTGGAAATGGTCAAGCGTAACGAATACAAGCGTCGTCAGGCGCCACCAGGCGTACGTATCAGCAGTCGCGCGTTCGGGCGGGATTGGCGTTATCCAATTACCTCAGGGTACAAATTCCCGGAACTGTAGGAGGGCCTTCAGGCCCGATATTTATCGCGGCTAAAGCCGCTCCTACATTCGGGCCTGAAGGCCCTCCTACTAACCGTCGTCGGGGAAATTCGTTTCCAGCACGCGGCGCGCGTCCCCGGCCAGGTCCTCCATGCCGAGCTCTTCATAGGCTTCGATCATGATTTCCAGTGAACGCTCATTTCCTTGCGCGCCGTTGTAGTCCTCGAGCGCATCTTTGGCGCGATTCAGGGCTGCAACATAGGCTCCGCGGCGCAGGTAATAGTCCGCAACGTGATTTTCGTAGGCTGACATCCGATTTTTCAAAAACAGCATTCGCTGCTCGGCATCGGGGGCGTATTCGCTCGCAGGGTAGCGCTCCACCAGTCTGCGAAAGGATGAGTAGGCGAGGTCGACGTCCTTGGGTGGACGCGCACTAATGTCCTTCTTGAAGCGTCGCTCCAGAAAACCGGCCTCTTGCTGAAAATAAGCGAGGCCCTTGATATACAGCGCATAGTCGACCCGTGGGTGGATTGGATTCTCACGCATGAAGGTATCTGCGGCCTCAATGGCTTGTTCGCGTTTTCCTGACTTGTAATAGGCGTACATGAGCTCCAGCTGGATCTGGCGGCTCAGGTCGCTGAACGGATAGCGCGCCTGGATAGCCTCGAAGATCTGCACACCGCGGCTGAAGTTGCCGCGCCCAACATACTCCTGCGCTTGCTCGTAGGCCTCGGTCAGGCTCTGAATTTCCGTTTGCACCTCATCGTTGCCGGCGCAAGCCGCGAGCAAAGCCATGCCCGACGCGAGCGCGATCAGACGAGCGCTGCGGGTGATATTCCGAGTCAATTTGGTGTTACGTTTCAACGAATTCCTGCCTCTGGGCCGTTCCGGTCGGCGAGTATACCGTAGACTTGGCGTCACCATGAACGCAGACCCCAAAGTCATGACGATCCCTGCGGAATACGCCGGTCAGAGATTGGACCAGGCGCTAGCGCGTATGTTTCCTGAGTATTCACGCAGTCGACTGAAAAGCTGGCTTCTGGCGGGCTCGATCACGGTGGATGGAGGATCGCCGCGGCCGCGAGACCCGGTGATAGGCGGCGAATCGGTCGAATTGCGGGCAGTAACAGAAGTCAGCGTCGCGGCGGCGCCCGAGGCGATCGCCCTGGACGTCGTATACGAAGACGACGTGCTGATGGTCATCAACAAGCCTGTCGGGCTCGTCGTCCATCCGGGTGCCGGTAATCCGAGTGGCACGCTGCTGAACGGGCTCCTGAATCACGCGACCGAACTCGAGCAAATTCCGCGGGCGGGCATCATTCACCGCCTCGACAAGGAGACCAGCGGGCTCTTGCTGATCGGCAAGACGCTCGAGTCACACACGGCACTGGTCCGCCTGTTGGCAGATCGTGAGATTTCCCGTAATTACCTCGCCGTATGTATGGGAGTGTTGACCGGCGGCGGGACGATTGACGAGCCGATCGGCCGTCATCCGGTGGATCGCAAGCGCATGTGCGTCAGGCCGGAGGGCAAACCCGCGGTAACGCATTACAAGGTGCAGGAGCGATTTGCGGCGCATACATACATAAGCGTCGCGCTGGAAACAGGGCGCACCCACCAGATACGCGTACACTTTGCGCATCGCCGGCACGCGTTGCTTGGCGATCAGGTCTATGGCGGCCGGCTCGCACTTCCGGCCAAAGCGAGTGACGAGGTCATTGCCATGTTACGGAGCTTCCGCCGCCAGGCATTGCACGCCACCCGGCTCGAGTTCGTCCATCCGCAGAGCGGTGAGCCACTCAAAATCGAAGCGCCGCTGCCAGCCGATTTCGAGGCGCTGCTTGCAGTCCTGCGCGGGGGCGCGCGGTGAGCGAAGCTGTGCTGTTTGCTGACTGGCCGGCACCACCGAATATTGTCGCGGGCACGACGTTACGCAATGGCGGCGAAGCGGATCTTCCCGGGGACCCGCAATTGTTGCAACAGGTGCACGGCACCCGGGCGGTCATGCTCGGGTCCGCCGATTTTGCGGGCGAACCTCCACAGGCAGACGCGGTCATTGGGCAGCAAGCCGGTGATATCTGTGTCGTGCGAACTGCAGATTGCCTGCCAGTGCTGTTGTGTGCACGGGACGGCAGCGAGATCGCCGCAATCCATGCCGGCTGGCGCGGGATGGCTGGAGGTGTCATCGAGGCAACCCTTGATGCGATGACTACGCCGGTGGGCGACCTGATCGCATGGTTCGGTCCGGCCATCTCGCAGTCGGCCTTCGAGGTCGGAGCCGAGGTCCGGGAAAGTTTTGGCCCCTGGGGACAAATCGAGGCGTTGTTCAAGCCCAACGAGCGGGGCCGCCTGCAGGCGGATTTGTTCGGTCTCGCGCGGGCCCGGTTGGACAAGAATGGTGTCCTCGCGGTGCACGGTGGCGGGCTGTGCACCTACAGCGACGCGGATCGCTTTTACTCCTATCGCCGGGATGGCAAAACCGGCCGGCTTTACAGCTTCATCCAGCGCCAATAGGGGTCAGGCAGGCCTTGAAAATCGTGACGCCGGCGTCATCTCAGGGTGAGATTTGGAGCCGGCGAGGCCGGCACGAGAGGGGTTCATGCGCGTAGACAAACTGACCAGCAAGTTTCAGATGGCGCTAGCCGATGCGCAGTCGCTGGCCGTTGGGCAGGACCACCAACTCATCGAGCCCGTGCATGTCATGGTGGCGCTGCTTGATCAGCAGGGCGGTTCGGTCCGCGGCTTGCTGACGAAATCCGGCGTCAACGTCAACTTGCTGCGCTCCCAGCTTGGTGAAGCCGGCGATCGTCTGCCCAAAGTAGAGGGCGCTGGCGGCGAATTGCACATTAGTAATGACCTGACGAAGCTATTCAATCTTACCGACAAGCTCGCCCAGGATCGTGGCGATCAGTACATCTCCAGTGAATTGTTCGCGCTGGCCGCAATGGACGACAAGTCACCGCTGCAGGCGATCATGCAACAGGCAGGTGCTGTCCGCGGCGCGATCGAAAAAGCGATCGACGATCTGCGCGGCGGTCAGCAGGTCAACGATCCGAACGCCGAAGACACGCGCCAGGCATTGGAGAAATTCACGATCGACCTGACCGAGCGTGCCGAGCAAGGCAAGCTCGATCCGATCATCGGGCGCGATGACGAAATTCGCCGCACGATCCAGATTTTGCAACGGCGCACCAAGAACAATCCGGTGCTTATTGGCGAGCCCGGCGTCGGCAAGACCGCGATTATCGAAGGACTGGCACAGCGGATCGTCAATAACGAGGTGCCGGAGGGGCTGCGCGGCAAGCGCATCCTGTCGCTCGACATGGGTTCGCTGATCGCGGGCGCGAAATTCCGTGGCGAATTCGAGGAGCGGCTGAAGGCCGTCCTGAGCGACCTGGCCAAGCAGGAAGGGCAGATCATCCTGTTCATCGACGAGCTGCACACGATGGTTGGCGCGGGCAAAGCCGAGGGCTCGATGGATGCGGGCAACATGCTCAAACCGGCACTCGCGCGCGGCGAACTGCACTGCGTTGGCGCGACGACGCTGGACGAATATCGTCAGCACCTGGAGAAAGACGCCGCGCTTGAGCGCCGCTTCCAGAAAGTATTTATCGGCGAGCCGAGTGTCGAAGACACTATCGCGATTCTGCGTGGGCTCAAGGAACGCTACGAAGTGCACCACGGTGTAGAGATCACAGATCCGGCGATCGTCGCGGCGGCCACGTTGTCGCATCGCTATATCAGCGACCGTCAGTTGCCGGACAAGGCGATCGATCTTATCGATGAGGCGGCCTCACGCATTCGCATCGAAATCGATTCGAAACCCGAGGAGATGGACAAGCTCGAGCGTCGCATCATCCAGTTGAAGATCGAGCGCGAGGCGCTCAACAAGGAATCGGACGATGCCTCGCGCAAGCGGCTCAAAGACATCGAAGAGCAGCTGAGCGAGCTGGAGAAAGAGTTCTCGGACCTGGAGGAAATCTGGAAGTCGGAGAAAGCGGCAATGCAGGGCGCCACTCATATTAAAGAGGAAATCGAGCGCGCCAGGCTGGAGCTCGAGACCGCGCATCGCGCCAACGATCTGGCAAGAATGTCGGAATTGCAGTACGGGCGCATCCCGGAGCTCGAGAAACAGCTCGCGGATGCGATGCAGGCCGAGGGTACCGAGACAACCTTGCTGCGCAATAACGTGACTGAAGAAGAAGTCGCCGAAATCGTCTCCAAGTGGACCGGCATTCCGGTGTCCAAGATGCTCGAAGGCGAGAAAGAGAAATTGCTGCAGATGGAAGCGCTGGTGCAGGAACGCGTGGTCGGCCAGGAAGAAGCGGTAACCGCCGTCGCCAACGCGATTCGTCGGTCACGTGCCGGATTGTCCGATCCGAACCGCCCGATAGGGTCCTTCCTGTTCCTCGGGCCAACCGGTGTCGGCAAGACCGAGCTGACCAAAGCACTCGCGAATTTCATGTTCGATACGGACGATGCAATGGTCAGGCTCGATATGTCCGAGTTCATGGAAAAGCACTCGGTCTCGCGCATGATTGGCGCGCCACCAGGTTACGTTGGCTACGACCAGGGCGGCTATCTGACCGAGGCCGTGCGCCGTCGACCGTATTCGGTGATTCTGCTCGACGAGGTCGAAAAAGCGCATCCGGATGTTTTCAACGTGCTGCTGCAGGTGCTCGACGACGGTCGTTTGACTGACGGCCAGGGCCGCACCGTCGATTTTCGTAATACCGTGATTGTCATGACCTCAAACCTGGGCTCGCAAATGATCCAGGAGATGTCGGGCGAGGAGCAATACGATGCGATGAAGTCCGCCGTCATGGACGTGGTTGGTACGCACTTTCGACCGGAATTTATCAATCGTGTTGACGATGTCGTCGTGTTCCACCCGCTAAGTCGCGAGCACATTCGCCTGATCGTCGATATCCAGCTAGGCTATCTGCGCGACCGGCTTGCGGAACGAGACATGCACATCGAACTCTCGGATGGGGCCAGGGACAGGCTTGCTGAGGCAGGTTTCGATCCGGTTTATGGCGCGCGGCCGCTGAAACGAGCCATCCAGCAGCAGATCGAAAACCCGCTGGCGAATGAAATTCTTGAGGGCAAGTTCAAACCCGGCGATAGCATCGAAGTGGGTGTCGCCGACGATGGTCTGGAATTCCAGAACGCTGCCTAGCATCTGGCCTAAAGGCCCTCCCACAGTAGGAGCGGCTTTTGCCGCGATAACCTATAATGCACCACTATTTTTGAGGAGCCAGACGCTTGCCGATTTACGAGTACGCCTGCAGGACATGCGATCATTCGCTGGACGCGCTGCAAAAAATGGCAGACGCGCCCTTGGTCGATTGCCCGTCGTGTGGGGAGCCGAGTCTGAGAAAGCTGCTCTCTGCACCGCGCTTTCGTCTCAAGGGGCAGGGCTGGTACGAGACCGATTTCAAGAAGGACAATCAGCGCAATATCGCCGGCGACAAGGAGCCCAAGAAGTCGGATAGCAAGTCATCCGATGACAAGACGAAGAAAACCACCGCGAAGGACTCCCCCACGACCAAGTCGTCAGCTGACAGCAAGAAGAGCACGGCATGATGTCGCCCGTGGTAAAGCGACTGCGTCGCTACCTGGTAGCAGGTGTTCTGGTCTGGCTGCCGCTGGCAGTTACCTATGTGCTGCTGCGCTTCCTGATAGGCGTCATGGACAAGACCCTGAACCTGCTGCCGCTTGCCTATCGTCCTGAGGAATGGATGGGTGTAGCAATTCCTGGTCTCGGTGTCATTCTGACATTCATCGTGTTGCTGATTACCGGATTGCTGGCGGCGAATATCGTCGGGCGCAGCGTTGTTGGCGGCTGGGAGTCGTTGCTCGAGCGAATCCCCGTGGTGCGATCGATTTACTCGGCCTCAAAGAATTTTGCCGAGATCGTATTTTCCGATTCAGGCAACGCGTTCAAGAAAGTCTTGCTGGTTGAGTATCCGCGCAAGGGAATCTATACGCTGACGTTTCAGACGGCGACTGCGATGGGCGAGGTGGAGGGCAGGATGGGTACGGACGTTGTCACCTGTTTCGTGCCGACGACGCCGAATCCAACCTCGGGGTTCATCATTATTGTGCCGAAGGAGGACGTCATCGAACTCGATATGTCCGTTGATGAGGCCGCCAAGCTGGTCATGTCGCTGGGCGTCGTCGTCCCAACCTGGTCGAAGAGCCAAACTCGAGAGCTACCTCTGAAAATGCCCGATGAGCAACCGTAAACCGGGTGTTTATCGACCGAAGTAAAGCGCAGCGCAGCGAGCCATGAGGGAGAGAAATACCCGGTTTACGGTTGCTCATCGGTTGTATATTCAGGTGCCAGCCCTTACCATGCCGCGACTTTTTTCGAGCACGAAATCACGAACATGACCATGCGTAGCCACTATTGCGGACAAGTTGACGAATCTCTGATTGGCGAAGAGATCGCCGTCTGTGGCTGGGTGCACCGCCGCCGTGACCACGGTGGTGTCATTTTCATCGATTTGCGCGATCGGGAAGGCCTGTTGCAGGTGGTTTTTGACCCGGATCGCGCCGAAATCTTTGCTGAAGCCGAGCGCATTCGCGGTGAATACGTGCTGGCCGTCAAAGGCCTCGTCAGGCAGCGGCCGGAAGGCACGATCAACCCGAATATGAAGACCGGCCAGGTCGAAGTCCTGGCGCACGAATTGACGGTATTGAACCGCTCGGAAACGCCACCGTTTCATCACGATGAGAATGCGAATGAAGAACTGCGTCTGACCTATCGCTATCTCGATCTGCGCCGCGAGGACATGCTGGGCAATCTGCGGTTACGCCACAAAGTTACGATGGCGATGCGCGAATACCTCGATGGCAATGATTTCATCGACGTTGAGACACCCATGCTGACGCGTGCGACGCCCGAAGGTGCACGTGACTACATCGTTCCGAGCCGCACCAATCCCGGCAAGTTCTTTGCGTTGCCGCAGTCACCGCAAATATTCAAACAACTCTTGATGATGTCGGGGCTGGATCGTTACTACCAGATTGTGCGTTGCTTCCGCGATGAAGACTTGCGTGCCGATCGACAGCCGGAGTTTACGCAGCTCGACGTTGAGATGAGTTTCGTTGACGAAACTGATGTTACCGGCACGATGGAAACCCTGGTGACGCATCTGTTCAAACAGGTGCTCGATGTGGATCTGCCGACGCCATTTCCGCGAATTCGTTATGCAGAGGCGATGCAACGCTTCGGCTCGGATAAACCTGATCTACGCATCGACCTCGAGCTCATAGAGGTCGCGGACCTGATGGCTTCGGTCGAATTCAAGGTATTCGCCGGACCGGCCAGCGATCCGGAAGGGCGCGTTGCGGCACTGTGTCTGCCAGGTGGCAACGATCTCAGCCGCAGGGAAATTGATGACTACACGGCCTACGTCGCCCGTTACGGCGCCAGGGGCCTTGCGTACATCAAGGTGAACGACGTTGATGCGGGCCGTGAAGGGCTGCAGTCGCCTATCCTCAAGTTCCTTCCTGACGATGCTGTCCGTGGCATCCTGGAGCGCACCGGTGCTTCGACCGGAGATCTGATTTTCTTTGGCGCGGACAAGGCCCGTGTCGTTAATGACGCACTGGGTGCACTGCGCATCAAGGTCGCTGAGGATCGCGGCCTGGTGGCCGAAGGTTGGTCGCCGCTTTGGGTGGTGGACTTCCCGATGTTCGATCAGGACCCGCAAAGCAAGCGCTGGAATGCTTTGCATCATCCATTCACCGCGCCAGCGGTTAACGATGCCGAGATACTGAAGGCCGCTCCCGGCGAGGCCTTGTCGCGTGCTTATGACATGGTGTTGAACGGTTCGGAAATTGGTGGTGGCTCGATTCGTATTCACGATCAGTCTATCCAGTCGGCAGTATTTGACGTGCTGGGCATCAGCAAGGAAGAAGCCGACGAGAAATTCGGTTTTCTGCTGCGCGCGCTCGAATACGGTTGTCCGCCGCACGGTGGCATCGCCTTCGGACTCGATCGCATTGTCATGTTGATGGCCGGTGCCGAGAGTATCCGCGACGTCATCGCGTTCCCGAAAACTCAGACCGCCAGTTGCCCGTTGACCAATGCACCCGGCGAAGTCTCCGCCGAGCAATTGAAGGAAACCGGCATCCGCCTGCGCACGCCGAAGTCTTCTTAGGAGGCCGTTGTGGGAGGCCGCCATGCGGGCGAATTTTTGTGGGAGGCCGCCATGCGGGCGAATGATTATCGCCGTCCTGTTTCAGTCCTCGTCGTCGTCCATGCGGACGACGGACAGGCATTGCTGCTACGCCGCGCGGAACCCTTCGACTTCTGGCAATCAGTAACGGGTAGTTTGCAGGCAGGCGAAACCCATGCCGAGGCGGCACGACGTGAATTACTTGAAGAAACCGGACTTGGCGATGAAGGCGTTCTGGCGTATTCCGGGATAAGCCGGCAATTCGTCATCGATCCTCGCTGGCGCGAAAAATTCGAGCCTGGCTCGATCGAAAATGTTGAGTTCGAATGGCATTACCGGCTACCGGCGGCCATAGACATAGCGATCAGCGATGACGAACATTCAGAGTATCGCTGGTTGCCAATAAGAGAGGCAGCGACGTTGATTTGGTCGTGGACTAATCGCGACGCGCTAGGTGGACTTATTGTATGAAGAGCATCGACACCGTGATCTGTTTGCATGGCTTCTGGTCGCACGGCGCGGGCATGTATCTGATCAAGCGCCGACTTGAAAATGAATACGGCATGCGGGCATTGCTGTTCAGTTATCCGTCAGTGCGCGGCACGCTCGATGAAAACGCAGCAGCGCTCGCCGCGTTCATCGAAAACGAAGGCCTGAGTGGCACACATATCGTTGGCCACAGCCTGGGCGGTGTGGTTGCGTTGCGTATGCTGGCGAACCACGCAGATGCGCCCCCAGGTCGAGTCGTGTGCCTCGGCTCACCCCTGACCGGCTCGCGATCCGCGAACTTTCTCGGCGACCAGGACTGGGCCGAGCCCATTCTTGGACATTCGCTGTCGAAAGGCGTGATCGACGAACCTGCCAGCAGTTGGTCGAGCGATGTCTGTGCGAGACGGGAGGTGGGCGTCATTGCTGGCGATGCATCGATTGGCCTTGCTCAGTTCGTAGCGGAGTTCGAAGAAGACAACGATGGCACCGTCGCAATATCGGAGACGCAACTGCAGGGCGTGCGCGATCACCTCATCATGCCGGTCAGCCACAACGGGATGCTGTTATCCAGCCGCGTCGTTGATCAGGCGGCGGCATTCCTCAAACGCGGTGAGTTCCTGCGCGATAGTACTTAAGCATCGGGGTCAGAGCCCTTCCTTAGGAAGGGCTCTGACCCCGATGCTGGTGTACTTTGCATAGGCTTGAAACTATGATGGCGCGATCGTCGGCCAGCATGGTTATTTGTGACCGCCCAGACCTCTTTAATTGACGTTGATCGCATAATTTCGCTGCTCAGCTGCCCACGATCCGGCGAAGCGTTACACCGCAATGGTCAATCGCTGGACAATCAGTCCGGCAGCAGCAGTTACCAAATTTCAGAAAGCGGCATTCCGTTGTTTGCAGAAGATTACCTGTCGCCTGCAGCTGCGATCCAGCAGGAGCATTACGATCAGATCGCCGATGCGTACGCAGCCAACCTGCAATACCCGCATACGCAGGAGTACATGGATTATCTCGATCGTGTGCTGCGCGAAGAGGTCGACGGTATCGAGTTCGGTATTTGCGCCGAGGTTTGTTGCGGCACCGGCGAAGCATTCGCGCTATTCGAAAAGTCCATCGATTCGGGTATTGGTGTCGATATATCGTCATCAATGCTGGTGAAAGCGCAGCACGCATTCGCTGATTCTCAGCTCAGTTTCGTGCAGGGCGATGCAACGCTCCTGCCGCTCGCTGACAATGCCTTCGATACCGTAGTCATGCTCGGCGGCATTCATCACGTGCCGGACCGACAGGCGCTTTTTGAACAGGTCTTTCGCGTGCTGAAGCCGGGTGGCGTGTTTTTTTTTCGCGAGCCTGTCAGTGATTTCTGGTTATGGAAGTTCCTGCGTGCGATCGTGTATCGTCTGTCGCCCATTCTGGACCACGCAACCGAACGCCCGTTGATCTACTCGGAAACGGTGCCGGTGCTGGAAGATGCAGGATTCGAGCGGGTTACCTGGCGCACCTGCGGTTTCGTCGGTTTCTGCCTGTTCATGAACAGTGATGTGTTGTTTGTGAATCGTCTGTTTCGCTTTATTCCGGGCATTCGCGCGATCACCCGCGCGTTCGCACGATTCGACGACTGGTGCACGCGCCGGTCGCTCCTGAAAAGGTCAGGCCTGCAGGTTGTTGGCTCTGCCCGCAAACCATCGGTGGCTACATCCAATGAACACTAATCTAGTAACCGGCCTTTATATTGTCGCCAGTATGAGTTGCACGGTAGTCGGTAACTTGCTGCTCAAGACCGGCGTGCAGCAACCCGGCGTCAGCAGCGTGTGGCCGCTCAGTCTTTTAAACATGCGGACCGCCCTGGGCGCAGTTACGTTTTGCTTCGCGATGATTTTCTACATGATGGTATTGCGGCGCACGGCACTAAACCTCGCGCAATCGATTTTCGCACTGCAGTTCGTGCTGGTCATCGTTGCTGCGAATTTTATCTTGCACGAACCCATCGGTATGCAGCGCTGGTTCGGCATCGGTTTGATCGCCGCGGGGTTGTTCGTGATTTCGCTCACGCCCTCAACGAGTTTGCAGTAAACAAACATGAGTGATGCCGCACAGGAACAATTGGGTTCGCCGGAACGTTTCGGCCATTCGTGGAACATCTTCAGCGAGATCCTGCCCATTCATGAAGAGCAGTTCGTGCGCTGGACTACTGGTATCGATAAGTCGGACTGGAGTGGCAAACGCTTTCTCGATGTTGGTTGCGGTATCGGTCGAAATTCCTGGTGGCCATTGACCTATGGTGCAGCGTCGAGCCTCAGTATCGATATTGACGAACGAACGCTGGCCGCCGCGCGTAGCAATCTGGCGAAATACGACAGCGCAGTCGTCGAAAACAGAAGCGCGTACGAGATCAACGAGACGGACGAGTTCGATATCGCGTTTAGCATCGGCGTTATTCACCATCTGGACGATCAACCAGCAGCGGTACGGCAAATGCAGCAGGCGGTCCGGCCGGGCGGTATGGTCCTGGTCTGGCTGTATGGCCACGAGAACAACGAGTGGCTGGTGCGTTATTTCGATCCGGCACGACGCTTTCTATTCAGCAAGATGCCGTTGTCACTGGTCTACTTCTTGTCATTACCAGCGACCGCACTGCTGTGGCTGTTTCTCAAGGTCGGCCTGGGCAGAACTGAGTACATGCGTTTGATCCGGACATTTTCGTTTCGCCATTTGCGAGCGATAGTCTACGACCATATGATTCCGAGAATCGCCAAGTATTATAGAGAGTCCGAGGCGATTGCTTTGCTTGCAGAAGCGGGGCTGGAAAATGTGCAGGCGCACTGGGTCAACGAAATGTCCTGGACCGTCACCGGCGTCAAGCCCGCATGTGTGGGATAGCCGGATTTACGTTTAACAACTCTGCACCGGACCCCGGTGCAATTGCTGGCGCAATCGCCAGCGACATGCTGGCAGCGATCGCGCATCGCGGACCAGACGAACAGGACATCGTTATTCGCGATGGCCTGGCGCTCGCCCACAACCGGCTCACGATTATGGAGCCGATGGGCGGTCAGCAGCCGCGGATCAACGAGGCCAATGGCAACACACTGATCTACAACGGCGAGATCTACAATCACCGCGCCTTCGATGCCGAGCTTCGCGCCGCCGGCTGCGAACTACGCGACCATTGTGATACCGAAACACTCTTCTGGCTGCTCGAACTGCACGGGGTCGAGAAAACCCTGGCGATGATCGACGGCATGTTTGCGTTTGCCTGGTATCAGGCGAAAGACGAGACCCTGTTTCTGGCTCGTGATCGCTTCGGTCAAAAGCCGATGTTTTACTCGGGGAGTGGCAGTGACTTCATTTTCGCGTCTGAAATCAAGGCTTTACGCCGACACCCATCGCTGCGGGACGTAACACCCGACGTCGAGGCGCTGCGACTCTACTTAATGATGGAGTACGTGCCTGGCCCGGCTACCGGCTACAACGAAGTTCAGGAGCTGCCTGCCGGTCACTTGCTGAGTAATCGCAACAAGCAACTGGATATCAAAGCGTACTGGCAAGCCCGCGATGTTTTGCGCGATCCGCACATCGACGATGCCGCTGCCGCACAAACGCTGGACGGATTGCTTAATGCTGCCGTGCAGCAGCAGCTGGTTGCCGATGTGCCGTTGGGCGTGTTCCTGTCCGGCGGACTCGACTCATCGCTCATCGCAGCGATCGCGAGAAAGCACAGCGACGACGTGGCTACCTTTACCGTCAGGTTTCCGTACGCGAGTTTCAACGAATCGCCTCATGCGGAAGAGGTGGCCGCAAGTGTCGGTACAAGACACACGACGATCGAACTCAATCGGCAGAATTGTAGCGATGGCATCGAGCACTTGTTGGCGCAGGCCGATCAGCCGTTTTGCGATTCATCGCAATTACCCAGCTACCTGCTCTGTCAGGCGACCCGGCAACACGTCACTGTCGCACTCGGCGGCGACGGTGCAGACGAGTTGTTTTTTGGCTACCCGAATTTCAGGTTACTCAAATTCGCACGGTTGATGGCCGCGTTACCGCAAAGCTCGGGCGGGCTGTTGCGGCTGATGGCGAAGCTCTTGCCGGATTCGACCGACTACATGAGCCGCGGTTTCCTGCTGCGGCAACTCAGCTACGGAATCGGGCGGCCGGCGCAACAGCAAAGCCTGTACTGGATGTCAGCAGTGTCGCCAGCACAGCAACAGAGCGTGTGGCGTGACGGGCGTGCAGTTACATCACAGCTCGCAGCCGATAACGAGCGGTCGCTGTTGGAGCAATGCCAGCGGCAGTTCATCGAGGAATATCTGGCCGGCGATATCCTGCAGAAAATGGATCGTGCGTCGATGTACGCCAGTCTCGAAGTGCGCAGCCCGTTCCTG
>Ga0255048_10001444_pt1 | contig 16402 bp, 13 predicted proteins | sample JV7_2_2_MG_FD_183619 | JGI IMG/M metagenome (GOLD analysis project Ga0255048, IMG submission 183619) | Seawater microbial communities from Jervis Inlet, British Columbia, Canada - JV7_2_2 | ecosystem: Environmental > Aquatic > Marine > Inlet | place: Canada: British Columbia | collected 2016-10-06
GGGGCGCCTGTATTTCTATCAAAACACGGGTGCGACGGGACGTCGGGCACCGAGCTCGGTCGAGCGTTCCGAATCGACCCAGGTTGTCGTTGGCGACGCTGTGACGAAGGAAGTCATCGTTTCCAAGCAAATGCCGTTTGAGTTGCGCGGCGCCGTCCATATGACCGCGCTGAGCCCAGACGGGCGCTATGTCTATATCATCGGCCCGAGCGCTCAGGTCGCAGGCGCCATGGGAAGTGAGGTGAGGTTGCCTGCAACGCTGTTGAAGGTTGATGCGCTGACGCTGCAGCCGATCAAGCAGCTGGCGGTCGGCGGCCGCACGCATCACGCGCAGATCTTCCAAGACCGCTATCTGCTGATCGACACGTTCGTCAGCGATCCCGACGGGCTGGATGTCTTCCTGTTCGATCCGGTAACCGACGAGATCATCGGTGGCATCCGGTCGGATGACCTCGGCGGCAGTAGCTACACCGCGTTTACCGATGACGAATTCATCTACATCCTGATGCAGCCGGGCCGTGACGGTGGCGTGATCGGCGGCGCCACGTTCGTCGCCAGCGGTCAGATGACGGCACTCAGGCCCTACTGGGTCACGAAGATCGACCCGGAGAACTGGGAGGTGGTCGCGGAGTATCCGTACCGCGGCTACCGCGGCGACTGGATCATCATCGACTCGAACAGCGAGTACTTGTACGTACCCGCAGCCGGCTCGTCCAACGTCACCAAAGTGAATATCGGCACCGGCGCGATCGAGTGGTCGACGGCCACCGGCACGGGCCCCTACGGTGGGACGCTGAACGCCGATGAGACCGAGCTCTGGATCGCCAACAAAGGCGAAGCGACCGGCACTGTCGGTCGAACGCTAACGGTTGTCGATGCACAAAACGGTCGCCCGCTCGAGACGGTATTCTCAGGCTATATAGTCGATCATGTCCTGCTGGCACCGAATGGTCGCGAAATGTGGGCAACCAGTAATGGCGAAGGCCGAATCTACACGTTCGATGCTGAGACGTACGAGCGGCTCGACGTCATCGACATGCCTTATCGCGGCAACCCGCACGGTCTGGTCTGGGTGAAATACGATGATAGCGGTACAGGCAAGGTTGTTAGAGACCAGGGCGGCTTCCACAACGGCGTACATCCGGCGCGCGGGAACCCACTCGCAGATTAAGATTCACGGGCCCGGCACCGTTCTACTCAGAATCGAGAGACACACACCAAGAAAAAATTGCAGGAACTAGGATCTATGATGATACCGACGCGTATGGCTTGGCTCACGGTTCTTTTCGGTCTCGCTTTGGGCGGCTGCTCGAACCAGAGTAGCGACACTCCCGGAGCGACCCTGGAGTCGAGGCCGAATATTCTGCTCATCCTGGGAGACGATATGGGCGTTGAGACCCTGTCGTCTTATGATTTGGGGAACATGACGCCTACGACGGCGGCGCTCGATGATCTGGCGCGGCAGGGTGTGCAGTTCAATAATTTCTGGTCTCAACCCGTCTGCTCACCCACACGCGCGACGATCATGACCGGACGGTATGGTTTCAGGACCGGCGTCGGTAGACCGATCAGCGCCGGCGGCCCGGCACCGGAACCGCCGGCCAAGCCTGCGTGGGCACCTTATGAGGTGTCCGGCACGGGTGGTGGTATGGGTTTCGGCGGCGTGGGTGGGATGGCCCTCTCTTACGGGCTTCCCGGTAACGAATTCACTCTGCCCAGAGCGTTGAAAAGCGGAGCCGGACCGGCCTATGCCACGGCGGCGATCGGTAAATGGCATCTCGGTGACACCGAGAACGGCTGGACGGAGCATCCGAAGCTTGCAGGATTCGACCACTACGAAGCCGTCCTGCGCGGAATCGACTCTTACTTCTCCTGGAACAAGGTCGTGGATGGCGACTATGTCGGCACGACTCTCTACGCGGCGACAGATCGTGTCGATGCGGCGGGCGAATGGATCGGCGACCGGGGCGACAGCCCCTGGTTCATGTGGCTCGGTTTCACGTTGCCGCATACACCGCTGCACCTTCCTCCTGAAGAGCTTTGGCAGTCCGATTACTCCGAGCTCGACCCTACCGCCGATCCTACTGAGAATCCGCTTCCCTATTTTCATGCCATGATCGAGGCGATGGATTCAGAGATTGGAAGGCTTCTGGCATCAATTGATCCGGCCGTGCTCGACAATACCTACGTTATTTTTCTCGGTGATAACGGAACGCCCAGCGCTACGGTTACGGAGCCTTTCCAGCCAGGGCGAGCGAAGGGGTCGGTTTACCAGGGCGGAGTAAATGTGCCGTTGATCGTCAAGGGGCCGCGCGTTGCCAGTGGGCGCAGCTCGGATGCTCTGATCAATTCGACCGATCTTTACGCAACAATCCTGGAGATGGCCGGTCTGGACGTCGATGAAGCAACGCCCAGTGGGGTTACACTTGACTCGATCAGCTTCCTTCCAGATCTCCTGGAACCCGACTCTCAGTCACGCCGCCAGTGGGTATACGCTGATGTCTTTTTCGGGAACTTTGCAGGTGTCGAAGGCGCTGATTATGCGATGCGCGATGAGAGATACAAACTCTTGAGGCGAGATGGCGTCCTCGAGTTCTATGATCTGATGACCGATCCATTCGAGCACATCAATTTACTCGATGGTACTCTCTCTGAACCTCAGGAAGAGCGCTATCAGTGGCTGCAGGCCCAGGTAACCGCACTGCGTGGCAGCGAATAACCCGATCAGCGGGCTCACAACAAAACGCTAGATTACAAGTTGTCATGAAAAATGTTCGATTAACGTTAGTGAGTGACCGCTCGCCGACTGCCATCGCTCGTTAATCGGTAGTTAATGTGACAATACCGCTGTAACACAGCCGATCGGGCCGAGAGGCCCCTGACAGAGGGATTCGTATGGGGCGTAAAATCATTATTACGTGCGCTATTACCGGCAGCGCCAAAATACCGGAGGCACATCCTGCCTTCCCGATCACGCCCGCAGAAGTAGCCGAGTCTGCCGTCGGGGCGGTCAAGGCCGGTGCCGCGGCAGTACACATTCATGTCCGGGACCCCGAAACGGGCGCGCCTACGGGGAAGACCGCGCTCTACAAGGAGGTGCTCGATCGAATCGCAGACACTGGCGTCGATGCCATCATGAATCTAACAACCGGATACGGTGCCCGCTATATCCCCAGTGACGACAATCCGGCGGTCGGCGGCGCGGGGACCACGCTGCGTCCTCCTGAGCAGCGGCTCGAGCACGTACTGGCGCTGCGCCCGGAGATCTGCAGCCTGGATATCGCGACGCTTAATTTCGGGCAGTTCGCCTTTGTCAACACACCCCCGCATCTGGAGATCATGGGCCGGGAGATCACGCGGGCAGGCATCAAGCCCGAACTCGAGGTGTTCGATATGGGTCATATCATGCTGGCTAACCACATGATAAAGGAAGGTATGCTCGCAGGACCCGGCCATTTTCAGCTCTGCCTGGGGATTCCCTGGGCGATGCCGGCGTCCAGAAGGGCGATGGAGTTCATGTGCGATCACCTGCCGGAAGGCGCGACGTGGGCTGCGTTCGGAATCTCGCGGCACGAATTTCCCATGGTGGAGCACGCTATAGAGCTGGGCGGGCATGTCAGGGTCGGTTTGGAGGACAACCTGTATCTGGAAAAAGGCGTTTATGCGATTTCCAATGCGGTGCTCGTCGAGCGGGCCGTCGAACTGATTCATAGCGCCGGAGCGGAAGTCGCAACGGTGGCTGAATCTCGGCAACTACTTAGTCTGCCACCCAAAGCTTAACTGCGCGAAACGCGATTAGCCCCAAGGGCGTCTCAGGATCGCTCGAAGATGACGGACTTCGAGTGGAGATAGCCGTCCAGCGACTCCGGCCCCAGATCCCTTCCGTAGCCTGACGCCTTCTTGCCGCCCTCGGGCAGTCCGGGATACGGGAAGCCGGGCGAGTTCACCGAGATCTTGCCGCACTCTAATCCGTCGATCATCGCCTCCGCGTGGCCGAGGCTCGATGTCCACACGGTGGCGGCGAGCCCGTACGGGGTTCCGTTCGCAGCCTGCAGCACATCGGCCTCGTCGTCGAACGGGTAGACTGAGAGCACCGGACCGAAGACCTCCTCCTGGGTTATCGCTGCTCCGTGCTCGGCGCCGGTGACGATCGTGGGTGCCACGAAGAAACCCTGCTCGGGGACCGTGTGGCTCGAGATGAGCTCGGCCCCGTTGTTCTCGGCGTCGTCGATGTACCCATCGACCCGTTCCTTGTGCCGCCGACTGATCACCGGCCCGAGTGTCGTGGCCGGGTCGAGGCCGCTTCCGACGACATGCTTCGATGCGAGAGATGCAACCCGGTTCACGACGTCGTCGTAGGCGCTCTTCTGCACGTACAGTCGGGAGCCGGCTACGCAGATCTGCCCGGAGTTCAGGAAGATCGATTCTGCTGCACCGGCTGCAGCCGCCTCAAGGTCGGCGTCGGCGAAGATGATCGTGGGCGACTTGCCGCCTAGCTCAAGGGACACGGGCTTGGCGTGGGAAGCGGCCGCTCGGCCGACGGCGATCCCCGTCGTGGTTGAGCCCGTGAAGAAAATCTTGCTGACCAGCGGGTGCTCAGTGAGCGGCTGGCCGGCTTCGGGCCCGGTCCCGGTGACGATGTTCACGACCCCCGGTGGGAAGCCGGCCTTGAGGACCAGATCGCCCAGAAACAGCGCCGTGAGCGACGTGTCCTCGGCCGGTTTCAGGACGATGGTGCATCCGGCGGCAAGGCTGGGCGCCACCTTCCAGATCGCCAACATGAACGGCACGTTCCACGGGATGATGCCTCCGACGACACCGACGGGTTCCCGGCGGGTGTGGCCCATCGCCCGGTTGCCGCCGGGACTCTCGAACGTCATGGTCCGCCCATCGATCTTCGTGGGCCATCCCGCCATGTAGCGCACGACATCGGCGGCTCCTGCGATGTCGAGGTTGCGAGAAAGGGGCAACGGCATCCCGTTGTCGAGCGACTCGAGAAGGGCAAGGGTCTCGATGTTCTCATCGATGAGCGTTGCGAGCCGGTGGAGGAGGGACTCGCGTGTTGCCGGGCTCGCGTTCGTCCAGGCTGAGGAACGCAGTGCGGAGTCCGCCGCCTGCACTGCGGCGTCGACGTCCTCGGCTCGCCCGCGCGCGATGTGTGAGATCACGTCTCCGGTGGACGGGTCGACAACTTCGATTTCCTCATCCGACCCAGATGGTCGCTTCGTACCTCCGACGACGTGTGCCGGTGCACTTTGCAGGAACTCCTGGACTTCCCTCGGCGCAGTGGCGACCGACATCGCTTGGTGTTGTGTCGACATCTTCGCGACTCCTTCTATGTGCCTTCGTTCTGACTGATCCGGTAGCTCCCGTCGCGATCCAGGATGGCGACGACACGGACTCCGGATCCGTCGCCCTCGGTCCATCGCCACGGGAAGGCAGAAAATGTGCATCGCCGGCCCGTGATCGCATCGAGATCTCCGCCGATGTTCTCGATGCCGGGTATCCCGTTCCCCATGAGGATCTTGTGGGCGGGCTCCCAGAGAGGGAAGTCCTCGGCGGGGTCGTGCCCGAACTCTCGTCGGTACTCCTCAATAAGATGAGGGTGGGACGGCCCCATTCCATGCGCGACGAGTTTCGTGCCGAGCGGATGGTCCAGCGCCTGGACGCCCATGCCGACAAGCTTCACCTGGCGGTCGACGAGCCAGCGGGCGGCATCGTCGTAGAGGCCGGGTGAGTAGTTAAAGTAGTCGTCGTTGTCGCCGAACAGCCGATGCGACCCGGTGTTGATCATCACGATGTCGTGGGGCTCGATGCGCGGCTCGGCTGCTTCGAGGTCGTCGGGAGTGATTACTTCCCACCGGCCTTTCGGAATCGAGACGGCTACCCCTGTGCCGAAGAACCGCCACGTCTCGTAACCGGTGATGGTCGGCCAGTCAGCCGTCACGTGCACGGGTGCGTCCATGTGTGTCCCGCGATGCATGATCGCATCCATTTCGTGGACAGACTGCCCATCCCTGGCGTGGAACTGCACCCGGTTGACCCGGATGCCGGCAGAGGAGGGCCACTCGGGCATACCGTGACCCCAGGTATGGGTCAGGTCGTAGAACTCCAGGCCGCTCACTTCGCTTCTCCCGCCTCGATTCGGTAGTCACCTCGGTCGTCCCGTAGGGCGACCAGTCGCACCGGGCAGGCGTCACCTTCGGGCCAGCGCCATGGGAACGACTGGATCGTGACCCGCTTGCCGAGGAGGAGGTCGATGTCGGCCCCGACGTTCTCGATGGTGGGGATGTCGGCCTCCAGAAGCACCCGGTGAGCCGGATGGAGCTCCGGGAAGTCTTCGGCTGCCGCTCTGCCCGTTTCCGACTCGTACCGAGGGACGAGGTACGGCGCAAGGGGGCCGCCTCGGTGATTGGCGAGCTGCGTCGCCAGCGGGTGGTCGACATACGGTGTATCGACGCCCACGAGCTTCGCTCCGGCGTCACGTAGCCACATGGCCGCCTCCGGGGCGAGCCCCGGCGCATGACCGAAGTAGTCCTGGCTGTCGGAATAGCGCCGATGCCATCCGGTGACGATCAGCACGATGTCACCCGGTTCGACCGCAGGTGTTGCCGACTCGAGGTCGGCCGCGGTGACGAGTTCCCACTGCTCTTTCGAGACATCGAGGACGACACCGTGGCCGAAAAACAGCCCCAGGGGGAGTTCGCCGATACCCGCGGCTCGTTGAACGAGATGGATGGGAGCGTTGAGGTGGGTGCCCGTGTGCATCACCGTATGGATGCGCTGGGCCATGACGCCGTGACGAGCGTGCGTCACAACACGCGTGATCCGCGTGTCCGGGTAGCCGGGGTAGGCCGGTGCCCCGTGGCCCCACGGGTGGCTCAGCTCGTACAGCTCGAGGCCGGTCTGGGGATCGACTACCGGGCTCGACGCAGCTGTGGATTGGTGGAGCGTGACGCTGGGATTCATGTGGGTCTCCTTGACTCGAGCGTGTCGGGCTCATCTTCGGCTTGCGACGTCCGGGTGTTCCATCGATCGAGCCGGTCGCGGACCGCCTTCGCCGATGAGGGGGTCCAGGTTCGGAAGCCCGTGCCGGCGTCCATGCCGAGCTCGCCCCTGTCGACCTTTTCGATGAGGTAGGCGTGCGCGCCGGCCGTCCTGTCCAGCGTCGGCATGAGGCTCTCATGGATTGCGAGGGTGAGGTCGAGCCCGACGAGGTCCGACTGCTCCATCGGGCCGAGCACGGCCATTCGGGCGCCGAACCCGAGTTTGACGACGTCGTCGATGGTGGCCGCGTCGCAGACGCCGTCTGCGACAAGCGCAATCGCCTCACGTTTCAGGGCGTGCTGGAGCCGGTTCCCGATGAGTCCGGGGACCGCCCGTTTAAGCGACACCGGCGCCATCCCGGCGCCTTTCAGCCAGCCGGCGACGGTGTCTATTGCCGGCTCGTCGGTGCCTTGCCCCGGTGCGACCTCGACCAGAGGGATGGCGTACGGCGGGTTCCAGAAGTGGGCGTAGACCAGTCGCCCAGGGTTCGGAAAGCCCTGAGCGAAACTCTCGATCGGCAGCGATGAGGTGTTCGTGCCGACCATGACATCCGGCCCCACCGCCCCACCGAGTTCGTCGAATAGGGCCCGCTTGATGGCGGTGTCCTCTGGAGCGGCCTCGATGATCAGATCGGCTTGTCGGACGACCTCGATCAGGTTATCGGAGATGAGAATGTCGGAAGCGTGCGGACGATGAAGCGTCGCCGCCACCTCACGGAGGCGGTCACTCGCCCGATCGCGCGCCGATGAATCGGGTTCGTACAACCGAACCTGGTGATCGCTTCCGGCGAAGACAAAGGCGATGGCCGCTCCCATGCGTCCTGCGCCGAGGACGGCGACGTTCGGCAGTGTGCTCATCATCCCGCAGTGTAGCCGCCGTCGACGTACATGACCTGACCGGTGCAGAAATCCGAGGCGGGAGACAGCAGGTAGATGGCCATGCCGAGGAGGTCGTCGACTTCACCGAGCCGACCCAGGGGGATGCGCCCCAGGCTACGTTTCCGCGTGGCGCGGCCGAGTTCGTTGTCGCCGAACATCCACGCGGTCACCCCCGACCGGAACACGGTCGGTGCGATCGCATTGACGGTGATGCCGTACTGCGCCCATTCCGTCGCCAGCGAACGCGTCAGCGCGTCCGTAGCGCCCTTCGAACTGCAGTAGGCCGTATAGCCGGAGTAGTTGCCGTGACGACCGCGCACCGATGAGATGAGCAGGACTTTGCCGCCTGTTCCCTGGTCGAGGGCTCGCTTGCCGAACGCCTTAGCCATCAGCCACGCCCCGCGGACGTTGGCATCCATGACCGTCTCCCAGTCCTCCAGATCCTGCTCGTGGATGAAGCCGGCCTGGTTGAATCCGGATGCGACGACGAGGAGGTTGACGGACCCGAATGCGTCCACGCCTCGCTCGACGATGGCCTCGGCGTCCTCAAGGTCGTCGGGTCTACGGTTGATGGTCTGTGCTACGCCACCGGCCTCCGTGATCCGTTGGGCGAGGTCGGCGAGGGGCTCGGCGCTGCCGGAGGCGAGGGTGAGCTTTGCGCCCATCGCCCCGAGGGTTTCTGCGATGCCGGCCCCCAGCGCTCCCGAGGCGCCGGTGATGACAGCGCTCTTCCCCTCGACGGCGAAACGATCGAGGGGGTGTGATGCCGGCTCGGCTGGTGTGCTCGTGGTCACAGCGTTTCTATCCTGCCTGGCAGGAATTCATGTACCGCATAGTGGGATGAGGCTATCCCCGCCCTGAACGATTGTCAACCGCGTGCCCGGGAAAGTCCGCATCTCGCTTGACAACGCGGATGGCGAGTCACCACACTGTCCCTTCATGTGGGCTTTCCCATCCCACATCGTAGGTTGGCGCTACCAGTGCGAGGGCCTGGCTTCGAGGGAGGAGCGCCGAAAATGAATGCCGAAGAGGAACGCCGAAGATGAGAAGAAGCCGTCGGACCCTTATCGCGCTACTTGCCGTGTTCTTGATCGTTTCCGCCTGCGGAGACGATGCCGCCGCGCCACAGGCGGCAACGGATGCGCTACCTCCCGCCACGGAGGCGATGAATGGCGAATTGAACGCGCTGCTTCCCGACGACATTCGTGCGGCCGGTGCCATCAAGGCCGGTGGGCCGGTTACCGAGATCCCGGCCGTGTACCTTGAGGAGGATGCGGTTACCCGCACCGGGTACATGACCGATCTCGTCAATGCCGTGGGCGGCCTGCTGGGAGTCGAGATCGAGTTCACCGACATGCCGTTCGCTTCGCTGATTCCGGGCTTGCAGCGCGGGAGCATCGACATGACCCTCACCATCAGCGACAAGAATACACACCATGAGGTCCTCGATTTCGTGGATTACCTGGGGAATGGACTCGGAATCTTGGTTGCGGCCGGCAACCCGAACGGTTTCGACAGCCTCGAGTCGCTCTGCGGCCACACCGTGGCAGCTCTCGCCGGATCTGTCGCTGTGGGCGTCGTGACCGAGGCCAACGAATCGTGTGCCGATCCGATGGAAATCAAGCAGTTCCCCGGAATTTCTTATGCACAGTTGGCGGTTCGCTCCGGGCAGGCAGAAGCAACCTTCGGTCCCGGGGCTACCTTGGGCTACGTCTCCGCAAACCTCGAGGACGGAACCGTCTTCGAGGTGGCGCCTGGGGGGCCCTACACCGTTCAGCCGGATGCGTTCGCGTTCCTCAAGGGCAACGACGAACTCCGCGATGCCGTGCAGGCGGCGCTGCAACGATTGGTCGACGACGGAACGGCCGCAAGGATCCTCGAGAAGTACGGCGTGGACCCGGGCGATCTGTATAACCCGATTCCCATTAACGTTACCGAGTAATCGCTCGCGACGTAGCCGAGTGAGGGTGATGAAAACAGCCGAATCCCTGGGGTCTGAATCCAGCGCCCCTGTCTTCACGGAACCGCGAAGATACGGCCGCTGGGCTTCGGCTGCCGGAGTCCTGCTGCTGTCCTACCTCATCGCCAAGTCGTTCTACACGAACCCGTTCATCGAGCACTCGGTGATTGGCGAATACTTATTCCACCCCGTGATCCTCGGCGGGGTGTGGGTGACGATCACGCTCGCGGTCACCGCGATGGTCCTCGCGACGGTCCTCGGGGTCATCCTGGGCCTCATGTCGAGGTCGAGCAATCCTGTCCTCACCGGGATCAACCGGGCGTATATCGCGTTCTTTCGGGCCGTGCCGCTGCTCGTTCAGATTCTGATCTGGGGAAATCTCTCGCTGTTCTTCCAGCGGCTCACACTCACGATCCCCTTCACGAGCATCACGCTGATCGACCTCGACACCAACGATGTGATGACCACGTTCGTTGCCGGAGCGCTCGGATTGGGCCTCCACCAGGCTGCCCGCATGTCGGAGGTTGTGCGAGCGGGAATCAACTCCGTCGGTCGCGGACAGTTTGACGCGGCGTTGAGCCTGGGGATGCAGCGCCGTCAGGTGACGTTCCTCGTGGTGCTGCCGCAGGCGATGCGTGTGATCGTCCCACCGGCGGGCAATGAGTTCATCTCCGTGTTGAAGGCGACCTCGCTCATCTTCGTGATCGCCGGCGGCGATCTATTGACGAACGCACAGAACATCGCCGCGACCAATCTGCGAGTGCTCGAGCTGCTGACCGTCGCGTCCATCTGGTACTTGGCGATGGTGGCAATCGCTACCGCCGGACAGCGACTCCTCGAACGTCGGTACTCGAAGGGCTACAGCGGCGACCAAACGTCCACTTCGCCCATCCGGATGGCCGTTCAAAAGGTCAGTGCATGGTTGCAGCGGTAGAAATAACGAACGTCTCGAAATCGTACGGCGATGTCGAGGTGCTCATCAACGCCTCGCTCGTTGTGGAGGCTGGGACCACGCTCGGGCTGATCGGTCCGTCGGGTGCGGGAAAGAGCACCTTGCTGCGCTGCATCAATCATCTCGAGACCATCGACTCAGGGACCATCAAAGTGCACGGCGAGATGGTGGGATACCGCAGGGAGGGCAATCGGCTCTTCGAACTCGGACACAGCGAGATCGCGCGGCGTCGGGCGGGCATCGAGATGGTCTTCCAGCATTTCAACCTGTTCCCTCACATGACGGCCATCGAGAACGTGATGGCGGGGCCGGTGTACGTCAAGGGCGTGGGCAAGGGCGAGGCGAGGGCCGTCGCCATGGAGCACCTTCGAGCAGTAGCTGTCGAGAACCGGGCCGACTTCTACCCCAGCGAACTCTCCGGCGGCCAGCAACAGCGCGTCGGCATCGCCAGGGCTCTCGCCATGGACCCGACGGTAATTCTTCTCGATGAGCCGACGAGCTCGCTCGACCCTGCGCTCGTCGGTGAGGTTCTCGACACGATGTCCGAGCTGAGCGGGCGCGGCATCACAATGCTGGTGGTCACCCACGCGATCGGTTTCGCGCGCAGCTCGTGTGACGACGTGGCGATCATGGTCGATGGAGGGATCATCGAGCAAGGTCCTCCGGGTGACGTGCTCGTGAACCCGAAGGAAGAGCGGTCGCGAGTGTTCTTGCGAAGGGTCATTGGATGACCGCCGCGCCTCTCGATCACGGGGCCATGATCACGAGCATCGACGCGGGTCGGTTGGTCGCATTCTGCACGGATCGGGGCTCTCCGGGAGGGATGAGACAGGAGTCCAGGGGGCCGAGCAGCACGGGCCCGTCCGCCGTGGTCACTGTGATCTGTCCCTCCAACACCACGTAGACCCTCTCGGCCTCACTCGAGGATTCGTCGGCGCCGCCGCCCGGAAGGAAGTGCGACAGGCCCACCATTACACGCTCTGCGTTGGTCTGCTCTCCGCCGTGGAGTCGAAGAGCGGTGATGCCGTGGTGCTTTGGGGCCTCGTAGGGGAGAGCTTTCGCGAGTCGGGTGACTTCCATGTTCTCTCTCCGATTAGTCGTTGGTTGCGTTGGGGTTGAGCCCTGGCGAGTTCCCATTCGAGCCACTCCAGCCAAGTGCGAGACTGGCATCGTGCGCGGTCTTGCGCACGATCTCGGTGAGGTATTCCTCGCGGCCCTCGAAGCTGGCGGTCGGCATCGCGGCGCTGATCGCGGCGTGGTTGTTCGCATCGTCGACGACGAGCGCTGCGAGCGCACTGATACCGATCCCGTGTTCTTCACGATCGAAGGCCACGCCTTCGGTCGTGACACGGTCCAGTTCGTCCATCAGGCGCTCGGGATCCGTATTGGTGTGGTAGGTCAGGGATTCCAGCCGTTCAGGCAGCTTTGCGCGGAGAACCGCCCGCGGTAGAGCGGCCAGCAGGATCTTTCCATTCGCCGTGCAGTGTGCAGGGAAAGTCGTGCCGACGAGTGTGACGGCACGCAGCCCTTGACCGACGATCGCCTGGTCGAGAAACCGCACGTTGAGCCCTTCGAGAACGGTGAGGCTCGTGCCCTCTGAGATCTCTTTTGCGAGCCTCTCGAGGAAGGGACGCATCGTGGGAGTGAGCGCCTGCCGGGAATTCGCGGCGAGACGGCCAAACTCCGAGCCGAGTCGGAGGCCTCCGACGCCGGCCCCCTTTGCGACGAAGTGCGCACTCTGGAGGGTTTGGACAATTCGGTGAACCGTCGAGCGTGGGAGGCCGGTGCGCTCCGCGAGGTCGGTTAGCGTGAGGTCTTCGCCGGCGTTCCCGAGCGCACGCAGGATCTCGATCGTGCGGATCACGGACTGCACCCGCTTTGTCCTGGGGGCCTTGCCCTCGCTGACGTCGAGCATCCTGACTAGTAAGAATTCATGTACCACATAGTGGGATGAGGCTATTCCCGCCCTGAACGGTTGTCAACCGTGTGTCCGGAAAAGTACGTATCTCACTTGACAACGCGGTTGGCGAATCATGATACTGTCCCGTCATGTGGGCTTTCTCATCCCACATCGTAGGGTGGCCTCCCGGTACGAGGGCCTGGCTTCGAGAGATGAATGCCGAAAATGAATACCGAAGATGAGAAGAAGCGGTCAGACCCTCGGATGACCGCGTCGCAGGGGACGCGGAGACGGGCCTACGACGGCTTCAACGGGGAGATCGGGCGGACATTCTCCGAGTCCACCCCGTCATGGCCCGCAGAGACCTCAGCCAGGCCGGGAAGCCCTAACATCATCTTGATGCTGGCCGACGATCTCGGTTATTCGGACGTCGGCTGCTTCGGTGGGGAGATCCCCACCCCCAACCTCGACGTCATCGCCGACCAGGGCATCCGCTACACGAATTTCCATGCCACCCCGAAGTGCTCGACCACCCGCGCTTCGCTCATGACGGGCGTCGATCACCACCTCGCAGGCTTCGCTGACGTCGTCCACGTCGATCCCGGTTACCCGAACTATAGGATGGAGCTGGGGGTCGCCCCGACGATCGCGGAGCGACTCCGTGACGAGGGGTACTCGACGCTGATGGTCGGCAAATGGCATCTCGCACGGGAAGCCCACATGTCGGTCGATGCACCGCGACGGAACTGGCCGCTCCAGAACGGGTTCGACGAGTTCTACGGGATCCTCGACGGCTTCACCAGCCTGCACGATCCCCATCAACTCGTCGACGGCAACTCGGTCCAGCATATCGACGAGTACCCTGATGGCTACTACCTGACCGACGACCTCACGGACCAGGCGTTGCGGATGCTGCGTGATCGCCACCTCGGCGAGCAGTCACGCCCGTTCTTCCTCTACTTCGCGCACGCCGCCGTCCACTTCCCCCTGGAGGCCAAGGAGTCCGACATCGAGCGCCACCGTGGGCGCTACGCGATGGGTTGGGACCGGGCGCGTCTCGAACGTTTCGAGCGACAGAAGCTGATGGGTATCGTTGCTCCGGAGACGCGCTTGCCCTCCGGCGAGGAAGAGGGTTACGAGGTGCCGGAGTGGGATTCTCTCAGTGGCGAGCAGCAGGCGGTCTTCGCGCGGTACATGGAGGTCTATGCTGCGATGGTGAGCAGCGTCGACCGGAGTGTAGGGGGGCTCCGCGATCACCTCATCGAGACGGGCCAGTGGGACAACACCGTCTTCCTGTTCCTGTCCGATAACGGGGCGAGCCAGGAGGGAGGCCCAGCGGGATCACCTTACTACTTCAGCGCTCCCAGGATCGCCGGGCTCCCGCAGACCGACGAGCACAAGCGCCTGGTCTCACCCGAGTTCGCCCACTCCGTCATCGATCTGATCGGCTCGCCGCACGCGAAGCCAGCCTACAACTGGGGCTGGGCCCGGCTGAGCAACACACCATTCCGGCTGTTCAAGCGTCAGACCCATGCAGGCGGGCATTCCGTCCCCGCCATCTTGTCCTGGCCAGCAGGCATCGCCGACACGGGCGCCTTGCGTCGCCAGTACCTGCATGTGACCGACGTGCTCCCCACGATAATGGCTCTAGCGAAGGGGGAGGACTACCAACTCGACGAACTCGACGAACTCGACGGGTTCAGCTTCATCGGCTCCATCCATGATCCCGAAACCACCAGCCGACACCGCAAGCAATACTACGAGATGGACGGCAATCGCGGCATGTACGTGGACGGCTGGGAGATCGTGGCGCGGTACGACGGTGTGGGTCGCTACTCGGACGAGGACTGGGAGTTGTACGACCTCACCACTGACCCGACCCAGATCGTGGACCTGTCTTCCGTCGAGGTCGAGCGCACCGTCGCGATGGCCGCCGAGTGGGAGGACACGGCGTGGGAGAAGCAGGTGTTCCCCCTGACGGACGACAGCGGCCTGAAGGATCCCGTTTCGCCTGAGCAGCGTCGAGCGTCCCGGCCCGTCGAGAACCTGCGCGGGGCGCAGACCCTGGACAGATATCGCTCCCGGATCCTCGTCCAGATGCGGTCCTTCGACGTGCGAGTCGATTTCGGGGACGGATACCGGCCCACCGACGAAGGTGTTTTGATCGCACAGGGTGATCAGGGTGGCGGCTACCTTGTGTACGTCGAGGATGGCCATCTGCACTTCTGTCACAACTACGGCGGTCGGACCCGTGACTTCGAGATGGGTGCTCTCGGTTCGCACCTCGATCAGATCGGCGTCGCGTTCGTCGCCCGAGCCGAAGGGGTGTGTTCCGTGCGTATCGCAGTCCACGGTGAGGTGCGGGAGGTCCCGGCACAATTCAACCTGTTCTCCGGCATCACGCCCTTCCAGGGGATCGATGTTGGGATCGACCGGAGATCGCCCGTCTCGCGGGAGCTGCGGTCGCGGCGGGGGACGTTCGCCTACTCGGGGGCCCTCCGTTCCGTCACGATCACGCCGGGTCAACGCTTGAGTGAGATGCTGCAATCGTCTCGAAGCCGTGTAGACGAGGAGCACAACCGGTTGGCGGAGCGCCTCGATGACTGATCTTCGATCCGATCGGGATACCTCCGACGACCTTGGCGGATCGGAGCCGTCCTATCACATGGCCCCCGACGAATTCCGGCGTCATGGGCATGCCCTGATCGAGTGGTTGGCTCGCTACATGGAGACGGTCGGCGAACGCCAGGTGATGCCGGACGTCGAGCCGGGAGACATCGCCGCGGCCATTCCGGCGACGGCTCCAGAGAAGCCCGAGCGGTTCGAGGACCTGATTCGTGATCTCGACGAGGTCGTGATGCCCGGTGTCACCCACTGGCAGTCACCAGGGTGGTTCGCGTACTACCCCGCAACCACGTCGGGACCCTCCATCCTGGGCGAGCTCGTGAGCGCGGGCCTCGGGGTGCAGGGGATGCTCTGGTCGACGAGTCCTGCTGCGACCGAGATCGAGAATCGGGTGACGGACTGGTTGGTGGATCTCCTCGGCCTCCCCGCGGCATGGCGGAACCGGACCGGCCCGGGCGGTGGGGTCCTCCAGTCGAGTGCTTCGGACTCCACTCACCTGGTCCATGTGGTCGCCCGAGAACGAGCGATGGCTGGGCAGACCCGTCGGCCGGAGTTCGTCGCCTACACCTCGGGCCAGGCACATTCGTCCGTCGAGAAGGGCGCCCGCGTCGCAGGCATCGAGCACTTTCGGGCGATCGATGTCGATGAGAACTGGAGTCTCGACCCGGAGGCGCTCCGAGCGGCGCTCGCCGCCGATCGAGACGCGGGGTTGACGCCGCTCATCGTCACGAGCGTCCTCGGCACGACGGGGACTGCGGCGGTCGATCCCATCGCCGCGATATCGCAGATCGCGAGCGACGAAGGGATATGGCACCACGTCGACGCGGCATATGGCGGATCCGCCATGATCTGTCCGGAGCTCCGGCCCCTCCAGGAGGGCGCCGAGTCGGCAGACAGTTACACGTTCAATCCCCACAAGTGGATGTTCACGAACTTCGACTGCAACGTTCTCTACGTCGCCGATCGCGCATCGCTGATCGACGCCATGTCCATTACGCCTCCGTATCTGAGGAATCCGGCTTCGGAGTCCGGCCGGGTGA
>Ga0255048_10001446_pt1 | contig 16387 bp, 17 predicted proteins | sample JV7_2_2_MG_FD_183619 | JGI IMG/M metagenome (GOLD analysis project Ga0255048, IMG submission 183619) | Seawater microbial communities from Jervis Inlet, British Columbia, Canada - JV7_2_2 | ecosystem: Environmental > Aquatic > Marine > Inlet | place: Canada: British Columbia | collected 2016-10-06
TATTTGCGTACCTCGTGACGGAAGACGTTACTATCAAAAGTGGGAAAACATAGGGCAACAAAATATCCCGCCTTTACACATGAATTGCAGAAGTTTATTAAGTCTAAGAACTGGAAGCGATTTAAGCGATACAAGACCAAGCCAATTTGGAGAGATTAAAGACTTAACTTATAAAGAGTGGTTTCCTAAACAGCCCGATTGGTTTCAAAAGCAAGTATTAGGCAAAAAGAAATTTGATTTATTTAAGAACGGACAATTTAAGATAAATGGACTCCCTGATATAGGGAATAAGAAATTAAATATAAATGACATTAAATCAAGCCTAGATAGATACTCACAAGGAGACTGATTTATATTTAAATTTAAATCCTTTAGAGGTTTTTCTTTTACCTAAACAGCATTCACTTACATAAGCACCAGTTTGTCTTATGGCTTCACTTACTGAGTGAAATTCGTTTACAAATTGACCTTTTTTAGTATATTGAACAACTGCTACATTTTGCTTATTATTAATTCCATTTATTTTATCACTACTAATCTTATCTAGGTTATCTCTAAAAGTAACAAGTCTTATATTAGTAGGGCTATAACTTTTATAATCGTCTAATCTATCAACACTAGGAACTAAATATTTATCATAATCGCTATTTACCCAATTATTAAATAGTTCTTTAAAGTTTGATTGAGATTTAACCCACTCTTTAAGCCAGTCTAAGCTATACGTAGGCATTTCGTGTTTTCTTTCTTTGCAATTACGTCTTTGATTGAAATATATTGTATATATTAATCCATCATGTGTTTTTCTATGTGCTTTTCTTTTTTCTTTTTCACAATCTTTACATCTATTAGACACATTTAGTCTACATTCTAAATTTCTGTAGTATTCAGATAAAGCCTTTGAGGTGTCGCAAGTATTGCAAATTTTAGTTTCCATGATAATAACCTTTATGAGATATAAAGGTTTGAGTGTATAATTTCAACACTCGTTGAGCCTTGCCTTATTAAAGGTCTTACGATATTATATCACAACTTTCTTAAAGTCCTTAGATGTTGATATGATTAAGAATTCTTTGGATAGGTACTCGAGAGGGGACTAATCCCAACAACTTAAACATTCTTGTGCATCTAAAGCACCATCATTTAAATCTATTTCACTAATTCCCATACTCTCAATATGAGTTTCTACTTCGAATTCTGCGGTTTCTATACTTACCCCAAGATTAATCATATAACTTGTAAAATCATTTCTATAGCTAACAAAAGCGTCCTCAAATTCTTGTGCTATTTCGTCTAAGATATTTTGTTCGCAAGACCTACAAATATCCCATTTTTTACTAACTTTGTATTTAACAGTGTCTAAATCTTCTTCAAAATAATTAGGACAAGAAAGCTTCATAAACTCTCTTAATGGCTTTATATTTTTACATATTTGACAAGTTTGTTTCGCACCTATTTTAAATAACTGCTTTGCATATTTTCTCTTCATTCTCTACTCCTTTTATTTAAAACTATAACACAATCCAACAACAAAACCCCAAATTAACACAAAAAACATGATAAAGTTTTAATGTGTGTAACAAATCGTAACAAAATATGATATAATAGGCTTGTTAAAATAAAAGTAATGGAGTTTACTATGGAAATCAAGGACATATTAGAAAAGCTATCGGATGATAGTCAAATGGTGGATTTTGTGAAAGGTCTTAACGACAAAGCACAAAATGTTGAGGGGCTAACTACAAAGGTCAATGACTTAGAAAGAAAATCTACAGAAGCAATTGAGGGTCGACAAGCTCTTAAAACTTTAGTTAGAAATACTTTAGGGGTTGACGACGTTTCGGAAGATAGCTTAAAAGCGATATTGGATAATAAAGCTAAACCCGACGAAAAGTCACAGTTAGAGATAGATAATCTTAAAAAGATGATTGAAACTCTCAACACTGAAAAGACGCAGATTCAGACAGATTCTACTAAGGTTATTCAAGATTTTCACTTGACTAACAGCATTAGGGACTTAGGAATCGGACAAATGGCTTCGACTAAAATCGCGGAATCGCAATTAGTGGATATTTTAAAAGACGGTGTTACTATCGAGAATGGCAAAGCAGTTTATAAGAGTGAGGACGGTACTACTCAATTCCATAATGGCGTTGAAATGAACACTACTCATAAATTAGACTCAATAAAAGCTAATCCTGATTACGCACACCTTTTTAAATCTTCAACAAATAGTGGAAGCGGAACAAGTGGAACAAATGGCACTTCTAATACTAGCTCTAATATGGGCGGTACTAAAGAAGAAAGAACAAAGTCTATTCAAGATAAAATAGACGCAAATAAATAAGGAATAAGAAATGGCATTAACAGATTTTAAAGTATTTAATCAGTATCTATATGAAGCTACAATCGAAACAGTAGCACAAGAGATTGATAAGTTTAACGCGGCTTCAAATGGTGCAATCGTATTATCTGCCGAAGGTTTTGACGGGGACTTTATGCGTGAAGCTATGTTTAGTTCATTACACACAGCCCAAAGACGTGTAGATAGATATGCGGCGGCTTCGACTCCTTCTGAAACTCCACTAGCACAAATTCAAGAGAATAGTGTTAAGGTAGCGGGTGGATTTGGTCCTATTGTATGGCGACCTGCTGATATTGCATGGATTCAAGAAAACGAAGCACAAGCTGTTGAGTTAATTTCTAGAAACTTAGCAGAAGCAATTATGCAAGACCAATTAAATACGGGTATCGCTTCATGTGTTGCGGCTATTTCAAATGTTGCGGGATTAACTAATGATGTTTCGGCTACTACTGCTGTTACTTATGTAGCTATGAATAACGCTCATGCTTTATTTGGAGACAGAAGTGCCGCGATTATCGCTTCAATTATGAACGGTGCAACTTATCATAACTTAGTAGGTCAAAACCTTACTAACGCAACAAGACTTTACGAATTTCAAGGCGTATTAATTGTTGATATTTTAGGTAAGCCGACAGTTATTACAGACGCACCCGCATTGTTAGAAGCGGGAGTACCAAATAAAGCTAAAGTATTATCACTAGTTGCGGGTGCTATCGTTATTTCAGACGCGGGAGACTTAATTACTAATATTGAAACAAATAACGGCGAAAATGTTATTAAAACATCATTACAAGCTGATTATACTTTCGGTGTAGGTCTTAAAGGTTATTCATGGGATATTGGAAACGGTGGAGCTTCTCCAAGTGATGCAGAGTTAGCAACTGGTACAAACTGGGACCAAGAAGCAACAAGTGTTAAAGATACGTCGGGTGTTATCACTATCGGCAACGCAGACTTATAAGGAGTAGCGAATGGCAAATGATAATAGAAAAATTTGGTTAGTGGTTTTCCCCACTTACCAATACAAAGAAGACGTTAAGGTTTTAGCTAGACAAAAGAATCTTAAAATTGTTGATAAAAAACACGGTAAAGGTTTTGACGAGAAATTCTTAGCCGCAGATTCGGAATGTCCTAAACTGACAGTCCTAGCAAAATATAAAAAAGAAGAAACTAAAGCGTAGTTTTGTAGAGTCCTTATTTTTATAAGGGCTTTATCAAGATTATAAAGGATTTTTAAATGGCTATTACAATTTATCCCGATACTGGTTATGATAGTTTTTCAAGTATAGCAGACGCAGACGCATACTTAGCATCAAACGTGCCTAGCTCACAACGTACATTATGGGAAGCGTTAGTCGATGCAGATAAAGAAATCTATTTGCGGCAATCAACTACATTAATCGAAAATAAAATAACTTTACCTGATACACTAGAAGAAAACTTACAAAATGCTTGTATTTACTTAGCTAACTATTCTGTAGGCTTAGACATGCTTAATAGTGACGGAGAAACGGGAAATATTAAAGTCGATGAAGTTGTCGGAGTTGTTAAAACTGAATATTTCGGAGCTTCAAAAGATAGTGATTCTTTTCCTTCTATTGTGGATTTATTATTAGCAGATTATGGATTAGTTACAGACGGCTCATTTAGTTTTGAAAGAAGCTGATTATGTCTAAAGCAACTAATACAGTCTTAAAGATTGAAAAAGCCGTAGAGAAGTACGGAAGTGCTATTAAAATAAGAACAATCACAAAAGGGGCTTACGACCCACGTGACCCAACGGGAAACGATACAGTCGTAGACGTAGCCGCAAAAGGTATATTTAAAAAGAGTATGTCTCAAGACTTAAAAAATATAGTACCCGAAAACATACTACAAACATTTGAAAAGATAATTTTAATTAATGCAGATTTTGAATTAAGTAAAGTTGATAACCGTATTTTATATGACAATGTTCCTTATGAGATAGTTTTTATTAGTGACCCAATTTTGCAAGACGTAACATTATATTATGAGTTGTTAATACAAAAATAATGGCTAGTTTACTAAACGAATATAATAACCTAATAAGTGACGTTGATAAAATAGTCGCTAGGGTTGTCGCTGATTTATTCGCAGAGTTGCAAAGAAAAACGCCAGTCGATACGGGTGCTTTACGTCAAGCGTGGGAAGTTACACAAAAAGGCGATACATGGACTATATCAAATAACTTAGTCTACGCTTCCGTTATCTTCGACGGCAGACAAATAGTAAACGGTAAGGCTCAAGGAAGTTTACAGCTAATAGAGGGTATCGTCCCAATATTAGACAAGTATAATAGGGTATTAGAGATAGAATTAAGAAAGGTTTAAAATGTCAACAGCACAACTTGATATGTCAGCAGAAAGTGAAATTTATTTCCTTGCAAATTGGACGGATACATTAATAGATTTACCCGAAAAAGCATTAGCTACTGACGGCTTAATAGAATGGATAGCATTAAATTATCTATCATTACCAAGTGATTTAATCGGATTTAATGGAACTACTACGGGGAGAATTGAATACACGGGGACACTATACGTAACTTGTTATAACAAATCTAAAAAACTATGCTTAGGACTTGCGGGAGACGTTGAGGACTTCTTTGAGGGCTTAGAATTACCGTTAGGCATTACCGTAGGAATTGCACAGTATGGAGAAATGCAAGACCTCGATAACAACTATTACGGTATTGATGTTTCTTTTCGTTTGACTAAGTGTTAGGAGTCAAAATTTAAAGTATGCTCTAAATTGTTTTCTCTTACATAGTTGTCATAAGAGTAAGCCGCGGCTAATCTACATTTAAAAGTACCTAGATAAATACGCTTATTGTTAACTGTAATTTTACATGACCATTTTCTACTATGCTTATGCCAACTAACTCCTCTGTACCCGCTAGTATTAGTAATTATTAATTTTCTTGTATTTTGAGATTGGGTGGATTTTGTAGTCCATCGACAGTTATTATGATTATACCCTTTATCATTATTTTCCCTATCAATAGTTAAATCTTTATGGTATCCATTTTGCAAAGCCCAGTCGTAGAATATTTTAAAATCATTTAACCATTCGTCGCACATTAAAATTCCACGTCCACCATAATCCTTATATCGTTTATTATTTTTATTATAACACCTACTTTTAATATTATGAAATATTATATAAAGCCTATGATTTATTAATCCGTGAGTTATCTTATGTAAAGATTTTTTATTTATACAGCCACACGATTTAGTGTTACCAGTTTTTATACTGTTTATTATTACTTTAAATTCACTTCCGCAGTGACATTTAAATATTCCGAATCTTACTTTATTTTTTGATGTTTCTGTGGCATATAAATATCCTAAATCTTTTATTAAAATAGGCTTCATTTGATTTATCCTTAATCGTGATAGTTTCTTAATCATATAAAAGCGAGAGGCTCATGACTTCCTCTCTTTACGATTAAGTAGTAAAATTATATCACTTTAATGTTTAAATAAAACTTTGTTACGATTAGTAACACTTAAAACTATTTTATGATATAATAGGCTTAATATTTTCATGCATGAGAATAAAAAATTAGAGAAGGAAAAAGATATGGCAAAAATGAACACAAAGAAAAGTCTTATGTTGTTATTAGACGGTGCTGTTTTACCAACGGAAACGGATTTTCTTGAACTACAAGAGCCTTTAATTGTAAACCCTAACCCTACGGTAGAGGAATACGACAGAATTTCGGGCAAACTAGGTACAAAAGACACTTACGCTGATACGTGTCATACTGTATTTACAGAGACAGTCTCTCACAAAATGAGACAACAAGACTCGGCACAAACTACGCTTAACGCTACTCCCGAATATGCGGAATTGCTTAAAATTGGTGGTTTTGAATATGACGTAACTAGTGAAACATTAGTGTTAGCTGACGCTTCGGCTGTTACTTTAGGCGAGACAATCACGGGCGATACTTCTAGTGCGAGTGGTACAGTTATCAAAATTGACACTACTAATGACATTATTACTTTAAATGCTGTAACTGGCGCACCTTTTGCAATTGGTGGAGAAGCACTAAACACAGCTTCATATACTTCTACAAGTGCGGGTTACAGTCCAACATTTAAGAATACTCAAACACCATCACGAGGTAGTGCAAAAATCTACTTAGACGGTAAGAGATATAACCTTACAGATACATTAGTAGCAGATAATACATTAACTTTTGAAATTGGAAAAGCGGGTGTAATTAGTTCAGCTATGAGTGGATTTATTGACAATAACGGTATTGCAGTAGACGAAGCAAATCCCGCAGTTACTTTATCTGACGAGCCTTGTATGTTAGTTTCTTGCCTTGATGTTATTACAGCGGGTGGGACTGCTTTAACAGCTGATACAATTACTATCACTACAAACGCAGACATTCAAGAGTTTTACGCACTTAATCTAAAAGAATTTTCTATGCAAGATTACGTTATGAAAATTCAAGCTGATTTTTACGTTGATTCGGCTAACTATGCCGACGCTATGACTAAGATTAATGCTCAAACAGTAGAAGCGATTGACATTAAATTAGGTACTAACGCAACTGGAAGTCTTATTAATGGTAAATCGGTACACATTACGGCAGACTTAGCAAAAGCAAGTGCGGTTACAGATTCAGACGATAAAAATGCTGTTAAGCGTTCTTTCACATGGATTTTAAATCTTGATTCACAAGATACAGCGATACTAATCAAAAACGGTTTCTTCGCTTAATAAACGGTAATCCGTGCGCAGTCGTCGGGGTTGTTTTCGTCCTTGAAGCAACCCTACTTAAGACAATCAAGGACACACATTTTTCAAGGACATTAAAATGGCAAAGTTTATTACAGAAAGACCTTTCTCAATAGAATTCGGAGAAGAAACATTATTAGGTATGTATAGAGAGTATACAAAACCCGAACAAAAACAAATCATAAAAGAGTTTGAGTCTGATTCGCTGCAAGAAAAAGAATTAAACAAAATCAAAAAGAGACATTCAGAACTACAACTAGAGCTAAAAATTTATGAAGATGATAAAGAAATGTTAGCCGCAACTTATGAAAAATTCAAACTATGCACAAGAGACTTAGAAGAAAAAACAAAAGTCGTTGAAGATTTAAACATATCTGAAAGAGGTATGGTTAAAAGATTTGAAATGTGTGTAACTTCTGATAAAAAAGACAGAATTAAAGAATTAGCGGAAACTTACGGATACGAATCTATATTTAAAACTATATACGAAGATTTAGAAGAAAAAAAGAAAAAAGACTAAGAGATTTAATCGAGTGGGCGGGTCAATACGCGAGAAAAGATGATTTTTCGACATTAGACGAGAGAGACATTGAAACTTGTAAAAACGACCCGCATTCTACTTACGTCTTTTTTGATGATAACGACCACGAAGCAAAGTTATTAATACACACCTTTAAAAGTACAGATTTTATTTATAATCCAATGTCGGGAAAGCCTACGGGATTTAATTACGATATGTTGAAAGATAATCTAAAATGGAAGGGATTAAAGCCTAAATATTACGTTAACCTTTTAACTGCTATGCTAAGAGATTATATAAGACATTCTAATTAAGAATTTTAATAATCTTATCCCTTATCTCTTTAGCTATTTTATATTGTTTAGAATTCTCATTGCATTCCAATATAACACTATCGGCACTTCTTTTTACGTTGTAAATAGAAAAATATATCTTTTCTGACATTTTTTCTTTTACTATTTTTTTATGTCTTTGCAGACTTTCTTGTAGTTTATTGGTGTGATATATACAATCAGCATATAAAAAACCCGACAACATAATAAATATTAATAACTTCATTTTAAATTCCTTTATACTATATTTTTTGAGTGCTCTAAATTATGCTCGTCAATGTAATTATTATACATAATAGCACAATCAATAGCACAATTACTCGCCCCAATAGCAATAGTTTTATAATTTACTTGGATTCTAGAATAATACTTTTTTCTGTCTTTTCTAAAAATAACACCTTTAAATCCAGTGGTATTATTGCTTCTAATAGTTCTTATATTTCGTGATTGTGTGCATTTAGTCGACCACCTACAATTATCAGGCTCATAGTTCCCGTCATTTTTTTCTCTATCTATTGTTAAGTCTTCATTATACCCGTTTTTTAAGCACCAGTTATAAAAAGCCATAAAATCATTTTTCCATTCATCGCAAATAGTTATTCCACGACCCCCATAATATTTATAGTTTGTATTTGATTTTGAGTTGCATCTACTTTTAATACCTGACCATATATTATAAATTCTATTTCTTTTTTTATTAATTAAAAGTGATTTTCCGTGAGTAGCAGAACTTTTAATTTTACTGCATTTTTTACATATACATTCTTTTTTAATAGATACATAATCTTGTCTCATTGTAAACTTGTCCCCACAGTTTTTACATTCAAGAGTATAATGCCTTCGCCCATTTTCTTTAAATTCTTTTATTATATCACTCTGTAAGATTTTCATTTTATATCCCTAGTTGTTGTAGTTTCTTAGAAGTTTCAAGCAAGGGGGTAATTAATCCCCTCTTTACAACTAAGTGAATAATTATACATTAAAAACATATTTAAATCAAGTGTAACAAATCGTAACACATAAATCAATATTGTGTTATAATACATATAAAAAAAGGCTTCGCATGGCTGAATTAATTATAGACGTCTCCGCAAAAGGCATTGAAAAAGTTACAAAAGGCATTAATCGGCTAGAAAAAGAACAAGATAGCTTAATAAAAAAGAATATTGCTCTCAATAAAACACTACTTACACTTGATAAAACAAGTGAAAATTATAGAAAGGATAAAGAAAAACTAACACTAGCTATTAAAAAAAATAGTCTTACACTTCGAGAGAATAAAAATAATGTAGTGAATTTAAGGAAAGAACAAACAAAACTTAGAGATTCAACCAACAAGACGGCAAAATCAATATTTAATATGGCAAACGGGGTTAAGGCTTTTGCAAGTGCCTACGCAGTCGTAAAGTTAGTAGATTTAACTAAATCGTTTACTAATATGGCAGACAAAGTAACTCTTTTAGATTCCCAATTAAAATTAGTTACAACTTCTAGTGAAAATTTACTAAAAGTTCAGACGGATTTATTCGCACTCTCACAAGACACTAGGCAATCACTAGAAGCTACCACGAATTTATACGCAAGAATGGCGAGAGCAACAGAATCAGCGGGTACAAGCCAAGAAGATTTATTAATAGCTACAGAATCTATTAACAAATCCCTTGTTATTAGTGGAGCTTCTGCAAGTGAAGCGTCAAGTGCGATAACTCAACTTTCGCAAGGTTTAGCAAGTGGAGTGCTAAGAGGGGAAGAATTTAACAGTATTACTGAGAATGGTAGTCGTATAGCTATGGCGTTAGCAGATAGTTTAAAAGTAACGGCGGGAGAATTAAGAGCGATGGCGGCAGACGGGAAATTAACGTCAGAAGTCGTTCTAACCGCTTTAATAGACCAATCTGAAAAAATAGGAATAGAATTCGAAAAAATGGGGGTAACTGTTGGTCAATCTATGACCGTTGCTTCTAATTCTTCATTAATATTCGTCGGCAAATTAGACGATTTATTGGGCGTTACTGATTTACTTTCAGATGCTTTTATTGGTTTAAGTGGAACACTAGACACTCTTACAAAAAAAATGGACGGCCTCCAAGAAAGAGCCGCAAAAGTCGAAGAATTTGCATTAATAAAGCAAATACAAAAAGCAAGTAATGAGTTTGATTTATTAGATAAAAAAGCAAAGGCTTCTAGGACAGACGGTTTTGGATTTAAAAGACACGCTCAAGATGTCAAAGAAGCACAAGAAGCACAAGAAAGATTAAATACATTAACAGACCAATATCTTGTTTTAACTGGAGCAGTTAGCGAAAAGTCTGGAACAATAGCGGTTAAAAATAAAGAAATTATAGTTAGTCAGGAAAAAATAAACGCCTTGCTTTGGGAAGCGGAACTAGCATCTAATAAGCAACTAAAAGGGATAATATCGGTTAATGAAGAATTTGTAAAATCATTTGATTTATTGACGGGATTTGGAGCAAGTCAAGAGGAGTTAATAGAGCTAACGAATCTTTGGGGAGCATCTCTTGATAGCGTAAATGATAAGTTTCCTACTCTTGATGATACAGACCAGTTAACAACATCACTAGACTCATGGCAAGATTATTACAAGTCAATAGGAGATTTGTCGAAAGCTTGGTTAATAGAAGAATCTAAGTTGAGAGAGAAGTATACAGACTTAGACGAAGAACAATTTGAAAAAATAGCAAACATAAAGAAAGAAGAATTCCTAGAAAGAAACAAAGAGCAAAAAAAAGACCAAAAAGACATTGTCGCGGGATATGGTCAAATAGCGGGAGCATTATCGGGACTATTTGAACAAGGCTCAAGAGAAGCACAAGCCTTTATTATAGTAGAAAAAGGTCTTGCCGTAGTTTCCGCAGTTCAAGCTATTTTAACGCAAGGAAAGGGCGACCCATATACAGCGTTTGCTCGAATGGCGGCTATGGTAACTGCAACTGCGGGGCTTTTAAGTTCTATAGGGGTAAGCGGTGGAAGCGGAGTAAGCGGTGGCAGTGGAACTGATTCATATCAAGAAGCAAGAGACTTAAACGTAGGTAATATCGAAGCTCAATACGACCCTATTGTAAATGAGCTTGAAAGACATACAGAATTGCTAGAAGCCCTTAACTTACAAGGTACAGCAGGAGCGGCGGGGTTACAATCAAGTGATATTACTTTTGTAAGAGATTTTAAAATAGCTATTGAAGATATAATCGCTGAAAACTTATCAAGATATACAAAAACTTCATATACCCGTGTAGTTGACGCGGGGGGAATTGAACAATTTATAGAAAATATGGAATTATTCGCGCAGACAATGGGCGAAGGGTTTGACTTTTTACCCGAATTAGCACTAGACGTTGAAGGTAAATTTTATTCAGATTTTGACCAATTAAGAGAAGCGGGAGACTCTTTAGACTCATTCCATTTTAATATGCTTAACTTCTTAGCAACAGCGACAGAGTTAGAAGACTATAGTTTATTCTTAGGAGACGAAACAGGAGCGGCGGGGAGACTTGAAGATTATCAAGAAGCCGTCGAAACTATGCAAATTGTTAATCACGATTATATAATAGGATTGATTGACATTACAGACAGCCTAAGTGACGCGGGAGACACTTTTAAAGATGTGTTTGACTCGATTACAAATACAGCACAATTTGCGAGTCGTGACCTTACAGCCGCTTTTTTAGATGTAGAAAATATTATAGGTACTAATACTTTTGCCGAATATTTAGAGCAACAAGTTTTAGCTATAGAAAGTATCGAAGCACAATTAGACAGCGATTTAGTAGCGTTGTTTTTAAGCAACGACCCTGCAGACTTAAGAGAACAAGCGATAGCATTACAAGAATTAAGCGAGTCTACGGGATTAGTATTTGCAGACGGAGCAAGTGACGCACTCGATTATCTTGACTCAATAGAGCTAGTATCCGAAGCTATGGTAACATCAAGCGATAATATTAAAGACTTTATCGACAGTTTCAAAACAGAAGAACAATTAGCGCAAGATTTAGCAGATACAGTCGGGGTTGATTTAGTAGAAACTTTTGAGGATTTAGAATCTATATTCGTAACAATGGCGAGTGATGTAGAAGGATTAACAGATATTGAAGCTGAATTCTTAGAAGCAAACAAAGCCTTAATCGAAGAAACTCACGACGCGAGAATGGACGCTATAAACGAAGAATTAGACGCTACCCGTTCGTCTATCTCAACAGTCGAGGGAATATTAAATACATTAGATTCAACTATCAATAAATTAAAAGGTAGTGCATTAGGTGGAGAAGCTACATTAGACAGATTCTTTGCATCATTAGACGAAACTGTATCCTTATCAACAAGCGGAGATAATACGGCGTTTGCAGATAGTTTAAAACAAACAGTAGCCCTAAGTTCATCTTTAACAGACGGGACAAACTTCGCAAGTGGCGAGGATTTAAAATTCGCACAACTAACAGCGATTAACCAATTTGAAGCCTTAGAAGTAGTTGCAGAAGATGAATTAAGCGTACTAAAAGAGATTGAAGAAAATACTAAATTGTCAGCTATTGCATTAGAAGCACAATTATTTAATATCGGCGCGTCTATTTCTGAAATAACAACAAGTCAACAAACAGCACGGGCGGCAATTCCAACAACGGGCGAAATATCAACATTTATAACAGAAGTTTTTGACGTATTAAGCAGTGACCACGATAGAGCGCAGTTAATATCTCAACAAATGACAGCAACGGGAGTTAGTGCGGCAAGAATAGACGAAGCTTTAGGACTTGCGGCGGGAACAAGTGCGGACTTTTTAGAAATGCAAGGATTCGAAAGCGGTGGATTTACTGGAATAGGTGGAAATTCAGACGTAGCGGGAATAGTTCATAAAGGCGAATATGTAGTTAATAACGAGCAATTAAGAAGCGTAGGCGGTGTTAATGCCCTAGAAGGTATGTTAGCGGGTAATACGCAAATAGCTAATCAAGCGTCGAACACTAACGGATACGAAAGACAATTATTAACAGAGTTTCAAGCGTTCAGTAAAAAATTTAATCAAGTTACTGGCTCGGGGGAATCTATGTTGGTAACTTTAATAGCTTAGTGTAACTTTTTGTAACAAGTTATGATATAATGTCAAATAAAAAGGATATTCATGCGGCTTTGTCGAAATTTAATTACTGATTACTTAACAGCAAATTTTACAGAAGACGAGCCAGTATGGACGGGCGACCCTACTGTTTATAATAATGGAGACGAAGCACGAGAAGACCATATTATCTATAAATACGCGGGAATAAGTGGAACTAATACAGCTACTACCCCTTCATTAAATCCCGAAGATTGGTTAGAGTATAAGACTTCTAACTATTACGCTATGTTAGGCGAGAGAACAATCGACCAAACCATAACAAGCGGAGATTTAATAATTGAGATAACATCACAAAATTACGATACTTTATCTTTATTAAATGTGGTTGGTAGTCAAATAGATATAGAAATGAAAGACAGTATGTCTAATATAGTATTTACGGATAGTTACGATTTAAATAATAATATAGAAATTGTAGACGCATACTCATATTATTTTAACCCGTTTGAGTTTTTCACGGGATATTATACTCAAATACCTATTTACCCAAATTCTACTATTAAAATAACAATTACTGCGGCAAGTGGAACAGCCGCAATTGGTCGTCTAGTTTGTGGTCAAGGTTACGGATTAGGTATAAATTTATACGGAGCTACTTTCTCATTAGAGAGTTTTTCTCGTACAGACTTTGACGAGTTTGGGAGTGCAACACTAATACACCGTGAAGCCGTTTATAATTCGCAATATGTTGTCGTAATTCCTTCTGTTAATGTTCCGAGACTACAAAGAAAAAGAAAAGAATTAGACGCTATACCGATTCTATTTATCGGGGACGAATCAGAAGAAAGCGACTACGAAAATTTACTAAGTTATGGACTTTGGCAAGGTGCGGATATGCTATTAAGAAATCCCGTAAATTCTGAATTAAATTTAACAATAAAAGAACTTTTATAAAGGCAAAATATGGCAATTTCTCAAACTATACCAACATTCACAACGACACCAAACAGAAACAATCCCGTTACATTTAGTGCGGATACAGACACATATCACACCGAATTATCGCCGTTTACAAGTGCAATAAATACATGGTCGAGTCAAGCTAACGCGTTAGCTGCTACTGTTAATGCCGACGCAACTACGGCAAGTGACGCGGCGACAAGTGCGTCTAATTCTGCAAACATCGCAACGGGACACGCAAATTTTAAAGGCGATTGGGTAGCGGGATATGAAACTACGGGATATTCATTAGGTTATAGCGTTTCATATACTGACGGATTCAATTATGTATCGAAATTAAACAATAACCTTATTGAGCCTACAACATTAACAAATACTACCGAATGGGACTTCGTGGAAGCAGTAAGCCCCGCAGATTTAGCATTAAAAGCGGATAAAGAAAGCCCTAGTTTTACAGGAATACCAAAAGAGGAAGTCACAGCGGGTACATTAACATTAGGTGCAAATTCATCTATTCAAACGTACACAGCTACGGGAGACTTTACAATCATTGACGATTTAGTAAGTGGCGAAAGTGTAGAATATCAATTAACTAATGGCGGTTATACTCCAACATATCCGACTATGACGTGGGTATCAGTAGGGCAAGTCGAGCCAACACTAAATACAACGGATATAATCAAGTTTAAAAAAGTGGGAGCAGTTTTACAAGGCAAACATACGGGAATAATAGCATGAGTTTCTTAGAGGGTTTTGATTCTGATTTATCGCTTGATTCAAGTGGTGGAGTAACCCCACTAGGTATATCATTTGACGGAGATACAGACTACCTATCAAGAGCAAGTGATTTTACTGGTAATGCAGATAGTAGCACTTTTACTTTTAGTTGTTGGGTTTACTGGACGGGAGTCGCACAAGAGTATATTTTTGAGATTGGAACAGTCTTAAGGTTTAGTATAAATATAGGAGCTAATGGCAAAGTACAGGTTTTTGGTACATCATCAGCAGGGTCATCAAGAATAAATGCAGATTCAGGCATAGCAGTAGCAAAGAATACATATACTAATTTTATAGTTTCTTGTGATATGTCAAACGCCAGTAATAGAAATATGGTTATTAACGATATTGTAGACCCTTCACCTGCTTGGGGAACGTACAACAGTGGTACTATTGATTTTACTCAACCAAGGCACGTATTTGGAGCAAGGTATGATTTTTCATCTCCTTCAAACCTTAGAATATACGGAGCATTCCTATCAAGAGAATACATTGACTTATCAGTAGAAGCTAACCGAAGAATCTTTATCAATGCAGATGGTACAGCTAACACTAACTATTTAGCAGATTATGAAGCAAGTTATGGAAGTGTTACATTTAGTTTCCCTATGAATGATGCAAGTATAGCACATATCAACGAAGCTGGTACAGGAGATATGGTACAAAACGGTACTTTAGATACAGCAGTTGTTGGAGCTAATCAGTTACAATGTAAGGCTAGTTATTTTGATGGGAGTAATGATTATTTGAGTAGTACTGGACTTGGTGCTAGTGATGAAAAAGAGTTCACTTTGTCAATGGTATTTAAACAAGACAGCTCAGTAGGTAATCAGGTTTATTCAGGTTTTGGGAACGGAACATCTTATTCGTTTTTTATTACTTTTAATATTTCCAACTTTAACATAATAGGTAAGTCGTCTATTGGAGGGACTACAGTGTTAGACGTTACTCTTAATAAGGGTAATGACTTTTTTGACTTAAGAACAAACCAAGTGACAATATCAGTTGACTTGACAAATGCTTCAAATAGAAAGATTGTTGTAGATGGTATAGATGAAACAGTAAACGCTACATGGTCTACCTACACAGATACTGCTATTGATTTTACAGTACCAGAATACAATATAGGTTCATTACCACAGTTTGGGAGTCCAGTAGGAAAACATAGTCAAGGAGAAGTTTACTTCGATACAGTATACGAAGCAGACTTAACACCTTTTTGGAACTCCGACACAAACAGACCACGAACAGCAAAAGAAGCTAAAGACCTATTGATAAGTACACCTTTAATATGTATGGCAATTTCAGCAGATGACCCCGAAGATAATTCAGAGGGTAGCGGTGGAGATTTTACATTAAATGGTGGTGGTTTAGTTGGTGCAAGAGGTGCTACGGAATATATTAGTAGAAGTGCTAAGTTTGGTGATGGGTCAACCACTTTAAATAAAACAAACTATTTGGAAAACACAAGTATGACTCCAAGTAGTACAAATTCATTTTCTTTTGTGTGTTCACTTGAAACTAAAGATTTTACATTAGCCACAGATATTTTAATAATGGCTATGGGTGGAACTAATGGAATAGTA
>Ga0255048_10001448_pt1 | contig 16376 bp, 16 predicted proteins | sample JV7_2_2_MG_FD_183619 | JGI IMG/M metagenome (GOLD analysis project Ga0255048, IMG submission 183619) | Seawater microbial communities from Jervis Inlet, British Columbia, Canada - JV7_2_2 | ecosystem: Environmental > Aquatic > Marine > Inlet | place: Canada: British Columbia | collected 2016-10-06
AGAGGCTCAAATATACACTGTGTTAAATGCAGCCAAAGCGACCACTTCAAATAGTACGTTTGTAGGTGCAGGTTTAAAATATCCCTTAGTTGGTGATGCGCTACAGGTAGCAGCAGCAGACCAAAGCCAGTTCTATAATTTCTTAAAATCAATCTACAAGGCGGATGATTTTGGAAGTACAGGCTTACAGGTTATAGGTGATGCACAAATGTCCGCTTTTGTTGAGCAATACATTAATCAAGGCGCACAAAATAGCGTAAATAGCGAATATTCGTTCAGAGGTATCGACTTCTCGTACTCTAACGACATTGTTACAACTAGTGCGACTAGTGCAATTTCTACAGCCTTTGCAATGGCTCCTGGTTCGTTGGGAATGTTAGCACAAGTTAGCCCAGACGCAAAAGCAGGAAGAACATCTAAAAGCAAGGGTATTGAGTGGGGAACCGTTCGATCTAACTTGATGGGTGTTGATATGGAGTTGATGATGTCAGACGATTGTAACGATTTAACATCTATCACCGCAAATGCCTTAGACACAAACGGATATGCTGAATATTGGCAAATGGGGGTAAATGTAGCAATTGTTACACCTTACGATGCAAGCACAAATAGCAGTATCAAGAAAATTGATTTCTTATAAAAAATAAAGATGCTCACTTTCAGTCGGGGTGTGTTCGCTTATGTGGATGCACCCCACTATTTAAAAATGTTTTATGTACGATAATAGTGTAATAGAAGAGTTTAAGAAGGTGGTAGGATTTCGAGACTTTGACGACTTGGCGCAAATTCCAGCTTTAAACCCTGCGCTAAAAGTATCTGAAAGTGGTCGTATTTATCAAGACTTTCACCCTTTGGTAAGGTTGGATTATATCCAGTTGATGTTGCCACCTACAAAGCCGCTTGAAACTTGGCTAGATGAGGCAATAACGGGAGCTTGTAATGAGGTCTTAACAAAGGTTGCTGAACTAAAGAAATTAACCGCTACGGGCAAAGATTTAGTAAGCAGCAAGCTAATACACCAGCAAGTGATTAGAGGTTCTGAAATTACAAACGAGGGGCGTTTTGTTGGTGTTCAATTTAGGGTTTCAGATTCAGAGGGCATACGGGCGACAATAAACCGTGTAGGGCTTTATTTAACCGCAGCACAGCCATCGTTAACGCTTTATCTTTTTAATAGCTTACAAGATGATGCAGTTACCACCGTTGACTATGTTAGCACAAGCGCTAGTAGTTTTCAATGGCTCGAAACAGCTAACGACTTAAAGATTGATTTTGATGATGGTAGCAATAATAGTGGTGCTGTTTGGTACTTAGGTTATTACCAAGACGATTTAGTAGGCAATGCAATTCAGTATAAAACATTGAATTGGCAAAACGGATATTGTGGCACTTGTGGCAATGTTTCAAATTCCAGTAAGTCATACAAGCAAATAAGTAAGTATGTTAATATGCTGCCTTTTTATGTTGCTAGTGGGAGCCTTCCAGCGGTAGGCAAGTTGTTTAACCATGACGATATGGTTTACAATTACACTAATAACTATGGTTTTAATTTTAACATTACAGTAAGTTGTAATCTTAGCCGCTTTTGGGTTGACAATAAAGTTTCTTTTGCGGATGCAATAGGTAAAACGGTTGCTTTGCGAGTGTTGCAAATGATCGCAGCTAGTAGTCAATCAAGCGGCACAGAGCAGAATCTACAGCCTATGGCTTTAAGGGCTTTAGAAGCTGACAGAGAAACAAAAGCAACTACATTCTTATCACAAGTTGAGCGGTCAATAAAAACAATCCACTTGGACGAAGGTAATATAAGCAACAACCCGTGTTTGCCTTGTGCGAGAAAAGGAGGAAGAACGGGCGTTTTATAACTATATTTATAATTATGGCTTTAGGTACTTATGCAAAAGCGCATTTTAGTATACTTGACTCTTTGCGTGAAAAAGTGCAAGAGATTGAAGATATCGTATACCCATCGCTTAGGGATGCTATCAATGCAAATGCAGATGTATTAAAGCAAATACAGACCGAAAAGCAACTATATGACAGGGGGCAAGATAGCAAAGGTATCAGTATAAAGCCAAGCTATGCCGCAAAGACTATAAGCATAAAGATAAAGAAAGGGCAACCAACCGACAGGGTTACTTTAAAAGATACAGGTGACTATTACGAAAGCATTTCGATAACGGGAACAGATACAGCTATGGAGATTATTGCCACCGTTGACTATGCGTCTTATTTGTCACTTAGATACGGTACGCTTTCTAATACGGAAGGTACTGACTTACTAGGTATTCAAGACATGGAATTTATAGACTTTTACAACCAATATGTAGAGCCAGTTTTACAGGAAAACATTAACAATATAATCGAAGCAGGACTATGATAAGCTTACAAAATCCAAGTATACCAGTACAGCAAGACCCTGTTGAGATTGATAGAGTCATAATTGACTTACAAACTGTATTATCTAATCAATTACCTTGGTTAACACAACCTTATGGACGTGCTTATAAAAACTTAGATGTATCAAATGGTACACGTTTTTACTATCCACAAGTGTATATTGGGAAAGACAGAGGAAACCCTAAATACTTCACCGTAACGCCCGACAATGACAAGCAAGGGCAATGTTTCTTTTTAGTAGAGCGTGAATCTTTAAGCGAGCAACAACAGGGGCAATACGGTTTTTTGTCGTACAATGTTGCTGTAATATTTAGCGTAAATTTAGAGCTAATTAATTCTACATTATTAGAAACAGACCTTTTCACGGCTAACTTAGTGAAAGACGTAAGGGAGGTTTTAAGACAGAATCTAGGCAAAGAGTATCAATTAAGAATAACAACAATTGATTACCTTATGGAGCGTGTTTTTGCTGGCTTAAACGTAGAGACTCAAACCATCGAAAAAGCTCCATTGCAACATTTTAGGGTTAATACTACTATATTTCTTCCAGAAGATTGTAGCGATTTACCCTATAATTCGTGTGATGTCCTTTTAGCGAATTTAACAGAGGATCAACGAAATAATTGTATTTTACCGTCTTATGACTTTAGCAACACCGTTACACAAGACGCAACAACAGCGCAACAGCAAATTGATCTATCAGCGTGGCTATGTGGTACGGCTCCAGAAGTTAACCGTTCACTTATACTAAACGGAATAAATCAGTACTTATACTCACCCGTTACGCCTGTTTATGACTTTGAATATAACACACCATTTACGCTTAGTTGTTGGGTAAAGATAGAGACTTTAAAATCTTTAAATATCTTTAACCATATTGACGCTACTACAGGTAGAGGCTATTTTTTATTTATGAATACTAACGGTGGTCTTCAATTTGATTTAAGATCAAACGGCAGCACTAGGCTATCAGTTGCAAGTCCAAATAGTGCGGTTTCTATGAGTCAATGGCATCATATTTCAATCACTTACGATGGCTCTGTAACTACGAGCGGACTAGATATTTACTTAGATGGGGTTGCCTTAGCAAAGCCTACAACTTTTAACAACCTAGGCACAAACTCAATAAAAGCACCTAGTTTACCCTTAGTTATTGGTGCTGCTCAATTAGGTAGTGTAAACTTATTAGATGGCTTGGTTGACGAGGTTAGGATATGGAATAAGGCTTTAAGTCCTGCGCAGATACTTGCCGAATTTAACGGCAAAGGCTCAACGTCACCCGTAGAACCTTTAAGCCTAATAGGGCAAACCGACATTAACAACGCCCAATACGGAGCGATTGATTTTTTTGTGCCAGATTCAAGCGGTACGGTTACTGGTTTTCAAACTAAAAACGTTTTATCAACGGGGCTATCTTTAGATGTTCCACTATAAATATAATTATGAGTGAGCTATTGGGTTTTTATTTTTTGTTTTGGTGGGCTATGCAGATTTTCTATAAGATCACGTCTTTAGATCAAGAAGATTGTAAAATAAAGAACAAGGTTCGAAGAATTAAGAATAAGTTAACTGGTGACTTTTTAAGCGAATTGGTGGATTGTCAAATTTGCATGGAGTCACACATAGGGCTAATTGTAAGTATTCCTATTGCTTACCTATATTTTGATTACAAGCTCTTACTATTGGGTTATTCAGCAGCAGGACTAAATAATATTATTTACAGAATAATTAATACAAATGAGTGAGCAACCAAATGTAGTTTTTTATGAAGACATAGAAACGGCACCACACCAAAGGTACTTTAAGTTTAATAATTACTTAGCAATGGCAGCCGAAACGGGCGAAAATTGGGAGGACTTAATGACTAGAATACAAAGGGCAAATAAGTATATCGCAAGTGACGACAAAGAAAGCGCCTTTCGGGAAAACTCGAATATGCTAATGGCTTTTAGTTTTATCAAAAATGAGTTTTCGCCTACTGGGATGGCTTATGCTGTACAAGTAAAAAGTATAAACGGTGTTGAGCGCAACGATATTACAGAAACGGGATTACTCGAAACACTAGATGAGCTTAATAAAATAGGCATTTCTTTTTCAGACTTTAAGCACGAAACCGAGCGAATAAAAAAAAAATCTTTAATGAGTTATCTATATTCTTTAAAGAAACGTTTTCTGGATTAAATATTTCTTTCAATGCGGCTTTGCTTGCTCAAATGAGCGCACGAGCAAAGAGCTTAATAAATAAAGAATCCGCAAAGGTTGGACTAGATAAAGCAACAGCAGAAATATTACGACTTTGTAAACCCAATAACTGGAATGTGCATATAGAGGGAAACGCAACAGTACAAAATGAATTAGACTATGGTCTTATGGTTCTTTCTATGCAGGAACACACAAAGAAGGATTTAAAGCAGCTTACTATAATGGAGTTCTACCAACTTAAAAAGTGGATAGACATTAAAAACAAACCCAATGCCAGAGGATAAAAGTATAATTGATTACGATAACATTATAGGACGTACAGATGTTTTTGAAGAGCTAGGCGCAAACTTAGATTCTTTAGAAACTCAATTACGTAGAATGGCGAAAGAGTTTGATAAAGGTCTTGTGAAGATCAATGTTAATGATACGGTCGCAATAGAAAAACAAGCCCTTGCACTTCGTAAGCTTGAATTAGCAGAGGAGAAGCTGAGACTCAAAAAAGATGCTCTTGCTAATGCTCAAAAGAAAAAGATAGCACTTACGAACCAAGAGTTAATACAAGCCCAAAAAGAGAAGATAGCGCAACAAGAAAGAATAAGACGGGCTAAGCAATTAGCTATTATTCAAACACAGCAAGGGAATACGATTAAAAGCCTACGTGCTCAACTTTCGTTAGTTAGTTTAGATTGGTCTAAGTTAACAGAAAAAGAAATAAAGAACGGACAAGCTGCAAAAGCACTATCAAAGCGAAAGTTAGACCTTACTAACCAATTAAAGCGTCTGGAGAAACAAACGGGCGATACTAGGCGAAATGTAGGAAACTATACTGATTCACTTAGTAAGCTTGGGAAGACGGCAGCACGGGTTTTTGTTGGACGTAGTGCCGTTGATTTTTTTAGAAAGATCGTTTCGGGCGTTAGCTCTCTCATTGAAGCCAATAAAGAGGGTAGCCAATCAATAGGCGAACTGGACGATTCTATAGGTAAGGCGGGGAATGCTTTCACAAGGGTAGCGGTTACAATCTTGGAGTTAGTAGCCCCTGCATTGATTTTTCTAATTGATACAGCTACTTCTGTTCTTGGGATATTCTTCGACCTAAACAAAGGCTCTAGCGACTTTTCCGAAGCAAGCGAAGAGTTGACTCAAAAAACAAAAGCTTTAAACGAGGAGTTTAAAAAAGAAAAATCAACATCAGATTCTTTATTCTTCTCGCTTGGAAAAGTAACAAAAGGAAGCAAAGAGCATAAGGAAATTATTGATAAGATAAACACGCAATACGGGGAGTACTTGCCTAATTTACTTACGGAAAAATCAACTAAAGAAGAAATATCAATTGCGCAAGATAGGATTAACGAAGGGTTAAGTAAAGAGTTTTTGCTTAAATCAAGGCAAGCAAAACAATTGGATTTGTTTAACAATAAAGCAAAAACAACTGTACAAGTATTTGATGATATTAGCAAAGTAATTGGTACGGGTTTTACAGGTGAATTTGATTTATCTATTAATGAGTTCGAGGACTTTGTTGCAGAGTTATCAAAAAGTGATGAAGCTTTAGAGAGGTTTAAAAACCAACTTAATGACTTTAGGGGGGCAAGAGAAGGTAGTCCGTTAAATACGGAAGTTGTTGTTGATTTTGTGCAGCCAACAGCCGAAGAGTTTCAAGCAGCGCTTAGTAATTCGGGAACGGTAGATCTGGACGTTACACCTACAGTTGATTCAAAGCAAGTTGATAATATTTCAACGGAGTTAAAACAAAGGATAGATAAATTTTCAACGGCAATAACCTCTCTTCAAACAGGTACAGCAGCAGATGATTTTATAAGATTAATAGAAGAAGCGAAGCTATATAATAATGCAATAGACGAAACAACAAAGGATATTGAAAGTTTGCAAGGCAGTATTGTTAAGTATGATCGAACCGTAAAATCTAGCACCTCTACAACTAAAAGTAATACTAAGGCGCTAAAAGACAATACAGCCGAAAGATTAAAGGCTATTGAACAGCTACAAATGGAGCTTGGCAAAATTGAAGCTGAAAACATTGAAGACCGCCAAGAACGGGCGTTAGCTTTAGAGGAGTTGCGCTTTAATGAAGAACAAAAGCTAAGAGAGCAAAATTTTGACTCTTTCATACAATTAGTAGAAGACCAAGAAAGTAATTTAATTGATGTTTACGGAAAGAATGACAAGAGAGTAATCGCTTTTAGAGACAAAGCTGGTAAAGAGCTTTTGCAAATAGAAAAACTAACGCTAGAGCTAGGAGAGGAACAATTGAGGGTTTCAGAAGAAAATAAAATAAAAATACTAGAAGATTTTGACAAAAAAAGAGAAGAGCGAGCTTCTAAAGCCGTAACGAAAGCGCAGGAATTGATTAAAAAAGATGCTGACGATTTTGCTAAATTAAATAAGGATATTCTTAAAGATCAACAAAAGTCGATTGAATTAGAAGAAGAGACAAATAGAAAAAAACGTAAAGAAGCAGGGAAAAAGAAACTCGAAGATCAAAAGGATTTATCGAAAAAGATAATAAGCCTAACCGCTGAAACCTCAAAAGCTATTCAAGGTATATTTGACCAAGAACTAAAATCCGCAACCGACGCAGTAGAAGCACAAGCGACTGCCGTATCTAATGCCGAAGCAAGAGCGCAAGCAGGGCTTGAAAATAGTTTAAAATTTGAGCAAGAACAGCTTGCACAAAAAGAGCTACAGCGCCAACAAGCAGAGAAAAGAGCCACGCAAGCAGCCGAGGCACTAGCTTTAATCAATCTAACGGTTGCCGCTGCGCAAAGTGGTGACAAGAACGCAGTTCAAACAGGTCTTGTACAATTTGGTGTACTAAAAGGTTTAATAGCCGCAATAGGTAGTTTTTACCACGGTACAGAAGATACAGGAACAGTTGCTAATCCTTTAGATTCAAATGGGGGGCGTTTAGCTGTTTTGCATAATAATGAACGTGTAGTTACGGCAGCAGACAATAAGCGCCTTGGAGGTATGAGTAAGGAAGATTTAGTTGAAAATGCTTTGCGTGGTCAAGCTATGACCGACTTTAGTCAGCCTTACATGCTACTTGGTTCTAATCATTACCAGCAACAAACGAGAGAGGTTTTAAGTGCTTCTCAAATTTCAGATACAAAAGTAGATTTTAGTAAGCTAGAGGAGGAAATGAGACAAACAAGGCGAGCGATTGAGAAAAAGCCCGTTGCAAGTGAAAACATAAGCGGTGTTGTTGATAATGTACTACATATTATTCGTAAGACTCAAAGCGGCAGAATGACAAGAACGGAGCTAATTAAAAAAAGGATATGACAGATATAAGGCATTACGCAGATGGGCGGCTAGTTAATCCATTAAACCAGGAGCCAAACAAGCCGCCAAAGGTAGAGATTGAAATGGATTGGCTAGACCGAAAGGCACAAGCTATGATTAACATTAGTAGTGTTGAATTTGAAGGTTCAGACGGCACTATTATTCGTGATCGCTTTTTAAATGGTACACGTGGCGGTGTTGGTGTTTTTGAAGGGATGCCGTATAATATCCAAGTAGGGGGACAAGTTGATTATAAAAACTTTGAACTATATTTAGATTTCACAAAAAGCCCTATATTTTTTGGCTCTTGTGGAGTTAAAGCAAGCTTACAAACAAAACAAGGCTCAGACTGGTTAAATGATGTAGCAGGTGCCGTAAGTTATCGATTTTTAGAAGACGAGGGATTGATAACAGATTCCGATTTTGTAGATATTCCCTATGTGATTAACTTTATACCCGATGGTATGCAATTGCTTATATTGGGCTTATCTACATTCTCATTAGTTAAAGAATTGATCGAAGGCGTAAAAGCTTTAGCGGATCGCATAGCAGATTTAACCGATGCCGCAACGCCCGTTATCGGTGTTGGAGTTGGTGCTGGTGCCGTTGCGGTTACCGCTTACGATATAGGTAATATTATTATGGCAGCACTAAAGCTAGTCGCTCAAATTGCTTATTTAGTCGCCATCGTTGCTGCTCTGGTTAAATTAGTAGAGCAAATAATTGAGGAGTTGATGCCGCCTAAAAGGTTTCATCGTGGAATACCTATAAGAACGCTATTTCAGAAGTTTTGTGATTATAAAGGTTTAGGATTTTCGAGTTCGTTACTAGATAGTTTAGATGTTAGTGGTGCTAAATGGTGCTACTTGCCGCCCAAAAGACAAATTAAAGGTGTTATTTACGCTGCAAGAACTACACAGTCGGGTGTGCCAGATGTTGGTAGTGTGATCGACACACCCGCAGGAGTAATAAGAGAGTTTAAGAAAATGTTCAATGCAGATTTTAAGCTAGTAAATGGAATGCTTTATTTTGAACGAAAAGACAACTTTAGGACACAAAGCCCGTACATAATACCAAATACTTTTACAGACCAAGAGAAGCTACAAGATTTTAATGGCTTTAATGTTGATGAATTACGAGCTAATTACAATATATTCTGGAGTACAGATATTCAAGATCAAAACACTTTAGCAGATGTAAACGGTTTGAGTTTTCAAGCACAGCTTAGCCCAAAAGTTACGGACAATCCAGAGCTTACTAATTTAACAGGTCTCGAAAGTGTTGCGCTTCCATTTGCATTGCCAATTAGAAAGGATAAATTAACGGCAGTAGAAGAAGCGGTTAAGGTTTTTGCAACGCTTGTAGATGCTGTTACTGGTCAACTTGGGAATCCACAAGGATTAAGCGGCAAGATCAATAACAGGATAGGTGTTTTGCATTTATCTAATCATTTCACAAACACGGGCAAAATTGTAGTCTTAGCAGGGAATAAGCTCGCAAAGAATCAACGTGAAATTTTAAGCGCCACGAAGCTTTGGGAAGACTACCATTTTATCAATAGCTTTGCGCCTATTGATGGCGTACACAACCAGTACTGGACGTACGAGGAACAAGAAATTCAATTTTGTTATGAAGATTTTGTATCTTTAGAAGGCAATAACCTTGTAGAAACACAAAGCGGTGAACCTGCTGAAATTTCCCGTTTAGTTTGGGATGTTTGGGAGAATGTCGCAACTGTTAGTTATAGAGTAAATAGATTGTACGATGATAATTTTGTAATTAAATATTTATAGGAAATGAGCAACGCACTAAACGAAGCCCTTGCACAAGCAGGGGAGTTATTAAAGACCGTTAATACGATGATACCACAAGCCGAAAAACTTGTAAATGCAGGTATTTCAGAGGCAGCAAAAACGCTAGAAGGAAACGACTTAAAGTACGCTCAAAAAAAGCTAATGCAGATTAAGAAGTTAACCAAGGATGCTAAAAGCGGTCTTAATATCGAGGCACAAGTAAAAGCCCTAACAAAAGAAGTAAGAGTAAAATATAAAAAATAACAATGGGAGTAGATACATTAGTAAGGAGGTACACACACCCCGAAAGACCAGGCGACACTAATATAGGTTGGCTGCTTGGAAATATTGGAGTATGGCAAAAGATGAAATTAACGGCTTCAATAGGCGCTGTTATAGAGTTTAGCCAAAGTAATACGCTTTTTATGGAAGAGCCTAATTTATTTACATTAACAAATGGCGCATCCTGGAGAAATGAGGGTTTTGATATTGGCGACAATTTTACCGTACAATGGACTACTTACAATATAGGCGGTGGAACTACTACAGTATCTACGGTAACGGGTACAATTGTAGGGATTAATAATAACGAAATGACTTCAAGCAATACCACGCTTGGGGGCGGTGCACAAGTGTCTAACATCTACCCTGTTCAATTAGCAGACGATAAAATACATAGTGTATTTATTGCAGCAGACAAACAAGCGCAGGGTTTAGAATTTCAACCAGCACACCTAACAAATAGCACTATAGACAGCTTAAATTTAAAAAGCTTCATAGACGGAAGTGATACCGTTTTTTTAGCCGAGGACGTAGATTTAATGAGTTTAGGGCAAAGTATAGCTTTACAGCCACAAGGCTTGCAAAGTGGTATGAGTATAGGAGGGGCTTATCTTACTTATTTGGGTGTAATTACGGGCGGTTCTGCTCCATACGTTTATACAAAATACATATACGGGATTGATATATCTTATATGATAAGTGCCTTTTATGAAGATATTAATAATCTCGACACCAATACAAGTCCTCCACAAATGCTAGGCAAGGAGTGTTTAACGGATAATTATAAAATCATTGCATACCCACAATTTAATAACCCAAATGTTAGTATTTCAAATGACTTGAATAATACAAAACAATTAGGTGAAACAGGTTGGTTTGATGAAAATTACAATGGCGGTGACGATGATTTTACAATAACGTCTTTTGAATACAAGAACTCAAACGGCACCGTAGTAGATCAATTAGATTATCGAAATTTAGTTTCTTTTAAGTGTGTTATTGATGGTGTTCGAAATGTAAGTGGGCAAACTATTTGCTCTTATGGTTTTCAATGGAATCCAACGGAAGAAATAGACTATAAGTCATTAACAACACCTTACCACGAAAATACTAAAATAAATACGGGCGGTTCTTATTTGTCAGACTTCTTTCCCGTAAGCAACGCCATTGATGCAAGTTTAAGAGCAGGTTACAGTAATGATGGCGCATCTATGGACGTTCAAAACGTGCGCTTTCAAAATACGGGTGTAAATCAAATTACTTTTGAATGCGATTTCATACCCAATGCAGCTTTTGAAACTTTTATGCACCAAAGGGCTATAGATGACAGGAACTACACTATTTGGGTGAATATTGGAGATCAAACATTATTGACTAACAAATCAAATAGAGTTTGTAAGAAGGTTGATTTTAGAGCAATGGATACATACATAGAACCGATAGGAGAGTTCGATAATATGGATATTGGATTTTTGACGCATCCACAAGACGAAACGGCAACGCCTGTTCCATGTGGCGCAAGCGTAAAAGTTGAAGATGATCTACTTGCAAGGGTAGAGTTTTTAATTGATGCCGCAATAAGTCCGACTATCCCTATCGTTACGGGCTTACAGTATGGTATTATGATAGAGCGTGCGAGCGATGGCTACAAATACCTACTAGATAAGTATTCTATCGACTTAACGCAATATCCAAACGTAACACAATATAATTTTAATGCCTCACGGGGGTTTAAATATGTTGCAGGAAACAGCAAAAATCTTATTGAAGCAAAGTATTACCCAGCAATTGACACGGGAACTAAAAGAGGGGTTTTAGGTTTCTATGGTTTTAAGGTTCGTTGGGAAGATTGGTTGGAAAGATTTAACGTTCCTACTGATGTAAGAAACGAATTTTACGATAACGGTCTTCGTTCTGATGGCTTGTCTAACGACTGGTACAGGTACCTTAACACAATAGGTTGGAATGTGTATTTCTATGTTTTTACAAATGCAACTTTAGACGGCACAGCGGTACAGTATCAAAATAAAAAACAATTACTTTTTGAAGATTACGACCAAAACGCAAACATTACAACAACATTCACTTACAAGCGTGAATTAGATTTAAGCGTTTTAAGTGGAGGCATTGACCCTATAAGTTTAAAGCCTTTGGGTGTGATTCTTTCAAATGAGAATGTAATAGTAGAGGTAGAGTACACAAGATTAACGGGGACTTGGTCAAGCGTAAATGACGTATACAGCTTAATAACTATTGGTGTGCGAGATGGTGCAGGACAAGCAGAATTTAGGCAATTGTCTAGCATTGTAGGTTCAGAAGCAGACAACCCACTAGAACCAATTGTAGGGGCTACGCTTTTAGATTTAACCTTAGTTTCATCTACTGTGATTCGTGCAACTTGCTTAATAAACCCAAGCAAGCTAATTGACGCAAATCAATATAAAATAACTGGTCGAATTGGCTGTAAATAATAGATATGTTTAACTACGATTTAATTTCCTGCAATAATTTATTATATCCAGACATTTCCTGTTTGGGCTTCAATAATAGGCATCCACAAGAGGGGCTTGTTGTTTTTGTAGATCAAATATTTCAAGGGAATGCGAGGGATGCGCAAAAAAGTTACACCTTAACGTATTTAGGTGTAGATACTTGTGTATTTAGCGATTATATGCCAAAATTAGGCAATGCAAATGGTAACGACTGTACGCAGCCCTACACAGGGTTTATGTACGAAAATTGCGAGACAGGAGAAAAAAGAGTTTTTGGCTTCCCTTCTGGCGACCCTATCGACTTAGTTTTTAGAATTGATGGCGAATGTGAATGCTGGGTTTATATATCAGAAGATAACGACTCTACTCAATTGGTAGACTCATTTACTGAATACAGTTCTTGTAATGAGTGTTTAGAGTCAGTAAATACAGAGCTTTGTCCGACAGGAGAAAGAACGCTAAGTTACGCTGTTAAAGTCAGCTTGCCCGACCCCGTGCCGCCCAATAGGGGGTTTAAGGAGTGTTGTTATATTTCAAAGGTTTTTGGAGATCTAATAGATAATGCCCCTTACAAAAATGACTTCACAGGAGTTTATTATAAACGCCCAACTTCAAATAGCGGTGTAGTTTTTAAGTTAGTAGATACAGCTACAAGTACAGAGTACACCTTAAACGATAACACTTACGGCACCTTTCAAGATTTTGGAGGAGTTCAATCTGAACTTAGCTTTATGATTGTAGAGTGGCGAAAAGTTTTATCTTTACTAGGTGCTGGAAACTACCAGATAAAACAAGAAGTTAGCACAGTAGGTGTTGCGCAAGATTACTATACGAATACCTTTACATTACAACCATTTAGCATTAATGCCGCAGATGATACCGTTAGAATTGATTGCACCCAAGAGGGCTTTTTGGTAGATAAAAACGTAGATTTCAAAGGCAGCGGTTTTAAAACTTCACTTAGGGTAAGTGGCTTTTTTGGAAGAACAGAACGGAGTTATGAGCAAAAGAATCTATCGACTAGAGACTATAAGAATGTGCAAATAAATTTTTCAATTGAAAAGGAATACAAATACCAAGGGTTAAAATTACCTCAATGCGTAGCAGACGAATTGATGGATTTTATACTAAAGGGGAACGAGCTTTTTGCAAGCGATTACAACAAAAATAACCACGATTATAATTTTGTATTATTACCCGTGGAACTGCAAGATAATGAAGGGAGCGACTATAAAACGTTAGATAGAGGTGTTAATGTAAATTTACTCTTTACTGACAGATTCAAAAACAACAGAAAAACAAATTGCTAAGATGGCATTAAAAGTATTTCAAAGAGGTAATTTTATTATCACCGACAACGGACAGGAGAACTCGATCCCAATTGATAACTTTGATTATCAGTTTATAGATACAACCTTGAAGCTAAAAGACGTTATTGAAAAAAATGAGGTCAGCGATTCGATCGCTAATGTACAAGACGAAAGCGGCTCGGCTATTGGAGACGAATCCGCAATTAAAGCGTACTTTGCAACATTTATTAAGCAAGGGAGTGGCGCACCCGCAGTAGGTGGATCCACAGCAGCAAATCAAGCAATCTTAAACGACCAGACCGCAGCAAAGCAGATAGGTTATGTTTTAGATATTACCTCGCAGGGCTCACCACCTCCTTATGAGGATCTAGTTGTACTGGAGCAAACAATTGACGGAGCTGCAAAAAGCTATGCTATTGCAAACCTCGCAGCCGCAAAGACTAAGGATTTAGCACAAGTATTCAACGACCTTCAAACTGATGTTTTTTATGCTGCTTTAGATGCAAACTCGTTGTATTTCGTGCCTGTTTCGGATGCAGAAGTAGATGTATCTAATATCAGTTTTGAGGATGGGAACGAAGGTTTATTATCGTTTGACAGTCCTTTTGTCGAAACCGTAGACGCACCTACGGGGGCATTGCATCAGTTAGTTACTTTGATGCAAAAACAATTACAAATCCTTAGTAGAATAGATCAAGGAACGATCACTTTAGAAGCTCCTGTAAGCTTGTCTTATACGGGTAATGCTGTAAAAAACATAACCATAGATGCAGACTTGGACGGTAATACGATTCCTGTCGGACGTTTTGCAGATATAACAATATTTGCTATTGGTCAAGACGCTTATTTTGCTTATGACAGTCAAACGGTTTTTCCTAGCAATAAGTATCCAAAAGTAAAGAAAGACCGTCCAGTTTATCTTAAAAATGTAAATTTAGATACATTCCGAGTCGTTGGTTCTTCTGGAGGTGCGGAATATGCTTTATCTATTAACCTAATCAAACAATAAAAAAAATGGCAGATTTATTACTAGCAGATGTTTATGCTTGCACGAATGGAATTTATTTTAAACAAAACTTAACACCTCCATCACCCTTAGATATTCCTAGTTCGTCTCAGGAGTTTATTAAATATTCAGATGTAAGGTCACTTAAGCAGTTTTATGATCCAAACGCTGCAATTCCATCAGAGGGCGAGCTTTATGCCATTTTTGATAACGGTGATTCTCCTTTTGATTCTTTATCACTGGGGGATAGATTTAATACAGGTGATGATGTGGTAGTTAATTTTTACCCTATGGGTTCAATAGTCGGCACAGTACCCACGCTAATAAGGACAAACAGCGAGCTTTATAAGCAGATAGCATTATCAATGGGTGCAGATAATGCGGCTATATCTTTTTAATAATAGTAAAAAACTTTATATTTACAGAAGATAGGTTATTAAAGTAGAATGTTTTAAATTTGGGTAGTATGGATAATTTTGGGGCGTGGTTATATCTGTTCAGTTGTTCGCTGTAATGGTTCAAAACCTTTGGAGAATAGTAGCAGATTGGGGACGACCTCATCCTATTACTACAATAGAACTTTTATCTTTAATTGAAAGTTTAGGATTGAGTGCGAACGATGTTGAGGCGGCTTTAAAAAAGAGTCACCTTGAAATGAAGGTTTTTATTGTCGAGGAAATGCGTAAAAAAGATAAGCGTGAGTTTGATAAACAATTTAATGAGAAAAGAGGAGGGGAAAATGAAGAGTAGACTATATAATTTTTATCAAATAGGGCTTATTATTTGGGCTTTAACCTTTATTTTTTATTCAGAACCGATAGAAAGCAAAGCCCCTGTTGACTTTTCGCCCTTATATCGAGACGCAATAAAAGCAGCTGACCCATTTGAAGATATAAAGGATGGCATTTATGATTATGTAACATTTTAAAAGAAAAATAATGAATCAATATTATTCAGTAAACGATGAGGGATTTCATAGGTTTTACAACCCAATCATCGGATTAGAGGTTTTAATTGACGACAATACGGGAACTGTTAATCACGTAGAAAAACAAGAGTTTTATACCGAGCCTTTACTAGTTAATGATGCTATAGAATTAGTTAAATCTATGCAGATTCCTGGAACTGGCTTGGGTATGCTTTTAATAAAACTAGGACGTGCTTTTAGTCGTGCTGCTGGTGCAGGATCAGACGCAAATTAATCCTATCATTACAAAAAAGCCCCGTTCTCGTTTGAGTTCGGGGCTTTTTGTTATTCTGAAAGCTTTGTTATTACCTTTGAAAGTTTTTCGATTTCAATAAAGTCCATATCCATACTGGCGTTTGAATCACGAAGCTTTAAGATTTCTTCTTTCAAGTGGCTTATTTCCATGTCTCGCACTATAATTGTTTGCTTTAGCTCTTCAATGTCTTTATTTGAGCTTTCACCCGAAAGGCTTCTAAAGCTAAGTAAACGCTTTCTTTCGTACATCGCAACGCTAACGGAATTGTTTTGGTTACCGCCTAAGATGTAGATGTCTTTTTCATCCATCGAATGCAAGAACCCGACGTGACCCTTCCAAGAGTCCTTGGATTCACGCCAAAT
>Ga0255048_10001449_pt1 | contig 16370 bp, 26 predicted proteins | sample JV7_2_2_MG_FD_183619 | JGI IMG/M metagenome (GOLD analysis project Ga0255048, IMG submission 183619) | Seawater microbial communities from Jervis Inlet, British Columbia, Canada - JV7_2_2 | ecosystem: Environmental > Aquatic > Marine > Inlet | place: Canada: British Columbia | collected 2016-10-06
GTCGTCCAGCTGCCAGTGTCGGCGGAAAGTTCAGAACGGGCGGAGGAGCTGGGCCGAAAGTTGCAAAAGGCAAAGATGGAGGGTAAGATGAATGAGCAAGAACTCAAATTACTCCGACCCTATTGGGCTCAAAGAAAGGCAGAATTGGGAGGTTAGGCTAAGCGGGTGGTTTAAAAAGTCACAACGGCGGCGAGAATCGCACGCCATACTGGATGAACAGATCCTGCATTACCTGACCTGCACGGACAACGGGAAGCAACTACTCAAAAACCTGACACTCTCGACGACCGAAAGGTACATCAGAGAGGCCGAATCCCCCAGGGAAGTACTGGTGGTTATGAATCCCGATGGCTGGGTAGAGGTATTCGCCAACCATCGAGTTCGCCCTTGCTTCTACACAAAGGCCCCGTACGATGGAACGGCGGAGGTGAGGCAGGCGGCAGAAAAGGTTCTGGAAGAACAGCTTCCCCTTTCGCTCAAGCGGCTACATTTTCCTCACGCCACGGATAAGGGGCCCGGGAGAGTGGGCGCCTGTCAGGCGATTATAACGGACTACCTGCCAGTCAGAAATGTCCATGGGGTCGATCAGGTTTTTACCTGGGAGGCATGTACAAACCCGTGGCCAAAAGACGAAAGAAGCAAGCCAAGCGACGGCAATCCAGAAAAAAGCGAAAGAGCCGTGAGTTCAAACGAGAAGTAGATGGGAGCAAGATTCGATTCTCGCAAAAACGAGCACCATCCTTGGAGACGATACGCAAAAGGTGCCTGGAAATACAGGCTGGCTGGAGCAAGGAGACCGAAAGGCGCAGGCGGTGTCCAGCATATCGCGACAGGCCTATTGATTTGGCCGTCGTCTCGGCGGATCAACTGCAGGATGCGATAAGCGAGGCACAGCAAGACTGGGATGGCTAAAAGGAGGGGCACTGTTCCCTGAAAAAACATTCGATTTTTACAAGGTAGACAAATAGCGGAATGGCCAATAAGAAGCCCAAACTGCGAGATCGGACTTACCCCACTCGTGAAACGCTGAGAGCTTGCCGCGAGCGAGGTTGGGTGTGCGAAGTAGTGGAGAGATGGAATGCTCACGCCCATACGCGACATGACATGTTCGGCTTCATCGACCTCGTGGCGTTACCCAAGGGGGAGATCCTTGGCATCCAGGCGACCAGTCGGACCAACATCTCCAGTCGAGTAAAGAAAATCATCGGCCCATGCAAAGAGAAGGCCCTGGCCTGGTATCGTGCCGGTGGAGCCATCCAAGTATGGGGTTGGGATAGGTTTGATGACGGGTGGAGATGCAAGGTCGTGGAGATAAACTTTGACAAGTCAGACGAACCAGTAGCAATGGTCGTCTTCCTAGGGGAACTAGCAGCCTCCTCACGTTAACGGTGACGTAACTCATGGAAAAGTTAACAGTGGGTAGCCTATTCGCCGGTATTGGCGGTATCGAATTAGGCTTGGAACGAACCGAACATTTCAAAACCGCATGGCAGATGGAAAATAATAACTATGCGACCCAAATCCTCGAACGACATTGGCCAGACGTCAAGCGATGGGGAAACATCACCACGAGTGTATTTGGCGGCATCATATTACGAACAACGAGCACTAGCAGCCCTCTCGTGCTAACGTCCACCCTTTAGCATGGTTTTACTAACAACTGACACTTAACAATGTTGACTCTGTACAAAACCAACGAGAGGGTTGCTTTTTAGGAGGTGACAGTATGCGTATCTACGTTGCAGGGCCGATGAGAGGCTACGTCAACTGGAACTTCGCGGCGTTTGACAGAGCCGTGGACATGCTCGAGCGGCAAGGGCATACCGCTATCTCTCCAGCTGCACTCGATCGAGTGCTTGGCAGGAGACCGGATGACTCAAGAGAGGCAACGGACCCGTACTTTATGCGTCACTGCCTGGCTCTTGATACCCTCGTTATCACCCAGGAGTGCGACGCGTTAGCCGTATTGCCTGGCTGGATGGACTCGCTCGGCGCCCAGGCGGAAGTTGCCTTGGCCTTAGCCATCAAGCTGCCAATTTATCACGCTAACCAGTTTACTGCGAACGGACGTCTCAGGGAAATAAATATCACCGGTTATCTCAAGGAAGCCCCCTCTTCATAAGGATTGCGACAATGTTGGTTCTATCAAGAAAACTTGACGAGCGGATTTTTATTGGTGATGACATCATAATCACCATCGTTGGTATCCTTGGCGACAAAGTTCGTATTGGATTCCAGGCTCCTGAAGCTGTGACGATCCACCGCGAGGAAGTATACAAGAGCATCAAAAATCGAGGCTCGCACAAGTGACTGGTGCGATGATGTGCTTACTGGCGATCTCTTATATCCCAAGGGATGTGCATATCCCAGTGGACGAGGTGGACCTAATGGAGGTCAATCATATCTACGACAAGAAAGGGGAGACCCAACTGGATCAAGTCATCTTCTGGGAAATTGTGCGTGATACGCGATTCGCCAAGCCTCAGTGGAAGGTGGTATCATATCACATCTTGCGGAACTGCAGGGAAAGCTTGACGATAGGGGAATATGCGAAGAAGAATCAGTCTTTCCAGCGGGCATGGGACAGGAAACACCCCAAGGCGAGAATTATCCCAAATTACTCTCCTAAGTGGCTGGGAGGACAGGAAGTGCCATATCGTTGCCATCGCACAAGACGGTGGGTCATGCAATATAAGGACCGCCAACGCGGAAAGATTCGCAGGATTGCCAGCAGGGCGTACATGGTAAGTTGGACCCAGTACGACCGCGAGGTGGAAAACAAGCAGCTCTACCCAGCGTCATCGCGCCGTGGTTTGTGCCAGAAAAAGGTCCAGCCAGGGAAGGTCCAATAAGGTGCAGAGTCGTCAACCATTGTACTTCGTGGCATACTTGCTATCTGGCCTGCTTTGCCTCGGCGGAAGCGGTGCCCAACCAAGTGAAGACCCAAAGTTCCATAAGACATCGCTCACCCTCAATAGTGCACCAGAAATGCGTGGTGGCGATCGCATTACCAATGTGCACGAATGCACCCATGGGGTGAATTCCAAGTTGCGACAGCGGCACGGAGGAACCGGCAAGGTGAACTGCTTTTTTGTGATGGACGGGAAGTACACTGTTTTCAAGGAGCCTCGCAGGATTACCCTTCAGCAGATTGCCACTCAAGTGCGTAAGCGGGGGAGCTGCTACAATCTGTACCTAATCCAACAGGGGAGATGGTGGAACAACGAGCCATTATATTTGTTTGACGAATGGGTCGCCTACACCAACGGGACCGTAGTGGCGTGGCAGGTGAACTTTCGCGGGCATGACAGCACTTTGGAGTTCGCCCTGGAATTCGCTCACTATTGTGCCACCCTCGTGAAAATGCTGCCAGCCTCTTATGCGGAGAGGGATGAGTTAATTCGATTCTTCTTATGGAACGCCAAAAGGCTGGATGCTATCGCCTACCAGTCAGAAACTACCGGTCGGATGAAGCGGCCGAATAATGCCGCCTGGCGACTAGAGATGCACGCTGCGGCAGGGCGATTACGGAAATTGCTGACCAGTGATAAGGAGGGGTGACATGAGCGAGCGACCAATTAGCGATTTGGCTGAAAAAATCCGCACGGTTAATTTGGCCAATGGCTGTATGGCACGCATGGCCTAGCCAATCGGCTGAAACGAATCGCAGTGCAAACGGCATCCGCAACCGACGCGTTGCTCCTGGCTGAGTACTGCCGTCGGATGCAGCGACCGAAACCGTCTTGACTTTTTGCAACCTTACCAAAGGAGACTGAGATGGGTGAGTTATGTCTGTATCATAGCGCAGACCTGGACGGTCATTGCTCGGGTGCTATTTGCCGAGCGGCTTGTCCTGACGTGGAGCTATATCCCATTGATTATGGCGAGGAAATTCCATGGGACAAGATCAAAGACTCGCATCTCATTGTGATCGACTGGTCCTTTCAACCATGGAACGAGTTTATCCGGGCAATGCGACTGGCTAAATCCATCACCTGGATTGATCACCACAAGTCAGCCATTGATGACTTTCGCACAAACGAAACACCTGGAGACGCGTGCTCGCTTTACACCAAAATATCTAGCGAGTATGCGGGATGTGAGTTGGCGTGGGACTACTTCTTTCCCTGCAAGACAGTGCCTCGTGGTGTCCATCTGCTTGGACGTTACGACATTTGGGATCATAGCGACCCAGATACACTTCCGTTTCAACATGGAATGCGAATGTTATCAACAGACCCACTAAGAGGTGATCCAGAAGTGTGGGAGAAGTTGTTTTCCGGTCCCGTTGACGAAGACGTCTGGTACGGCCAACGTCTCCAAGAAGGGGAACTGTTGCTTCGGCACCAGCAACAAAGTGACGAATCGCTCTGTAAGAAATATTGGTTCCCAATGGAGTTTGCTGGCAAGAAGTGGCAAGCGGCTAACCGACTCGGAACAGGATCATCGTTTTTTGCCTCTGTTTGGGATTCAAGCAAATTCCATGGGATGCTGTCGTTTGGATGGGATGGAAAGCAGTGGGTCGTTGGTCTTTATTCAGATCGAGAAGACGTTGATTGTGGAGCCATCGCAAAGTCACATGGCGGTGGAGGCCACTTGGGTGCGGCAGGTTTCAGAACCGATCATGTACTCGGGTATCGTCATTGTGTATACCCCTCCGCAAAAAAGATGCCGTAATCATCCCACATCGGCTCATTCATTCTGGTTTCAAACGCATCTGGCAGTGTCTGATTAGGTTTGATGGTTAATATCACGCAACAACATGGCTTTTTTTGCCTTGGATACTGAGGAGCCTGCGCAATGACAACACTAGCGTGGCATTTTTCCGGGGACAAACTCCGCGACGGTTCGGACGTTCCGCCTGTTGGCGAGTGGTTGACACATGATGGCGAGTTGAGAATGTGCCATTCCGGATTCCACGCGTCTCGGCATCCGTTGGACGCGTTGCGATACGCACCCGGCCGGTTGCTCCATCGGGTTGAATGCGATGGCGCGGTAACCGAAGACAACGATAAATTAGTGTGCTCCAAGCGACGGATCGTTGCGTCACGAGACGCTGGGCGCCTACTTCAGCGATTCGCAAAGGATCAGGCGCTCACCGTTGTGCACTTATGGGACGCACCGCAGATCGTAGTAGAGTACCTACAAGGCGATGACGATGCCGTGAATGCCGTGAATGCCGTGAATGCCGCGAGGGATGCCGCGTGGGATGTCGCGTGGAGTGCCGCGAATGCCGCAGGGAATACCGCGGATGCCGCGTGGAGTGCCGTGTGGAGTGCCGCGAATGCCGCAGGGAATGCCGCGTGGAGTGCCGTGTGGAGTGCCGCGAATGCCGCAGGGAATGCCGCGGATGCCGCGTGGAGTGCCGCGAATGCCGCAGGGAATGCCGCGTGGGATGCCGCGAATGCCGCGAGGAATACCGCGGATGCCGCGTGGAGTGCCGCGTGGAGTGCCGCGTGGGATGCCGCGAGGAATGATTTCGTTTCACGGGTTGACGCGTTATTCTTGACGGATGTTATATAATGCAGCGCGACATGTTCACGACCTGGGACGAATCGGAGCGGGTCCGGCTGCGGACCTTGACGATCAAACCAGTGTTGGTGTCCGCGATTTGCCAAGCCATAACGGTCATGGAGGGTTTTGAAGCATGAGCGAGACGAAGTTACAAAAGTTACAACCGATCAAGTGGCACGGTGGCAAGAGCTACTTGGCGAAGCGGCTCATCGCTCTCATGCCGGAGCATACGCACTATGCCGAACCGTTTGCGGGCGGACTGAGTGTTCTGCTGCGAAAGAGTTGCGAGGGGATCAGCGAGACGGTGAACGACCTGAACTCAGAGTTGAGTAATTTCTGGAGAGTATTGGCTGATCCACAGTTGTTTCATCGCTTCTACCGCATCGTGGAAGCTATACCCCTTTCGCAACAGTTGTTTGATTGCGTAGATGCAAGCGGTGTTCTGTGGATGTCTGATCACCGGAAAATATCGCGGGCAATAAAGTTTTTTGTTCGCGCCAGGCAGAGCCGACAGGGGCTCATGAGGGACTACACGACACCCACTCGCCGCACCCGTCGCGGCATGAACGAGCAGGTGTCGGCCTGGCTAACGGCCGTCGATGGGTTGCCTGACGTCCACCGGCGATTGCGGCGCGTGGAAATTCGCAATATGCCAGCAGTGGAGTTCATCCGCAAGTACGACCACGCCGGCGCGCTGTTTTATTGCGACCCGCCGTACCTACACCAGACGCGCAGCAGTATCGATGAATACGCGTGCGAGATGACCGAGGAGCAACACGAGGAGTTGCTCGACCGCCTGCCGTGTATTAACGGCAAGTTTCTGCTGTCGGGCTATCCCAGTGAGATGTACGACGACTGGGCGGGTCGGCATGGGTACAGATGCGAGCGATTTGAAATCGACAACAAAGCAAGCAGCGCGAAACAGAAGCCGGTCAAGACGGAATGCGTTTGGATGAACTACTGAGGGAGAACAAGAGCGATGAGTGAAACAGTAATCACCGGGTGGCATTTCACGGCTGACAGGTTACGCAACGGCTCGCCAATCCCGCCAGTGGGCGAGTGGTTGCAACACAACGGATCCATAGTGCCGTGTCGACGTGGGTTGCATTGCAGCGAGCATCCGTTCGACGCCCTGCAGTACGCGCCTGGCAGCATACTCCATCGGGTAGAGTTGCGAGGTGATGTGCAATCGCACGGCGACCCTGTCGATAAATACGTCGGGCGCGAACGACGAATCCTCGCGACGGTTGATGCGGAAAACCTATTGCGTGATTTCGCTCGCTGGTGTGCATTGCAGGTAATCGACGATTGGCATGCGCCTCGCGTGGTGCGCCGATGGTTGGTGCACGGCGGTGAATTCATTCGCTCGGCGGCTTACTCGGCGGCTGACTCGACGGCTTGCTCGGCGGCTTACTCGGCGGCTCGCTCGGCGGCTCGCTCGGCGGCTTACTTGGCGGCTGACTGGGCGGCTCGCTCGGCGGCTGACTGGGCGGCTCGCTCGGCGGCTTACTGGGCGGCTGACTCGGCGGCTCACTCGGCGGCTCGGGAGCATTTCGACGGTGTCGTGTCGCAATTAGCAGCGGAGGGCAAGAGCGATGAGTGAGCTAGGAAACGAGTCAGAGGCAGGTGAGCCGATTGATTGTCGGACTGGTGCGGCAGAACTGCGAGCGTACATGCTGAAGCAGCGGTCTGAGATCAAACGGCTGCGCGAATGGGTCAATGACTTGCAGTCGGGGATGTGGATCAACTGCGTGTACTGCGGGCACCGATACGGCCCACGAGAAAACACGCCGGTTGCTATGGCGGACGTGCTCAAAGAGCACATTTCCAAATGCCCCAAGCATCCGTTGTCAAAGGCCGAGGCCAAGATCAAACGGTTGCTCGCCGGCAATCTCGTATTGATCCGTAAACTCGAGGTAGCGAACGACATGCTTCGGTCGCACCAGCAAGAGATCGAACGGTTGCGTGAGGAATGCAACAGGCGGCTCTGTGCTACATGTTTCGAAGAGCATCCCATTGACACGATATGTGCGCATGAATTGCATAGTGCACCAGACTTGGAGGATGAGGAGGAGGGCGAACCTACTGTCCAGATTACCCGTGAGGCGTTTGACACCATCGTTGCAACTGTACAAGCCGCCGCCCGCTGGCTTTACGACAACCGACGCGAGCCAATCAAGGTGCCGAAGTGGATTGAGCGACAGGAATGGCTGAAGGACAAGACGGAACCAACCGCAACGGACAACAGCGACAAACGCAAACGTGCGGGCGAGGGGCTGCGGGGTGCGGATGAGTGATCACGAAGGGGGTGAGTCATGACTCTTAATGAACGACGAGCAGAGTTCGTTTATGAAGCGGCAAGAATTGCGGCGATTGCGGCGAAGGCACCGATCATTCCAGAGCTGTGGAGTGAGCGAGAGGAACCGTTTCGAAAACAATTCCTTGAGATTATCAAAAAGCAATGCTGTCACGAACGAGAACCATCGGCCGAGGTTTTGCATGAAAGCTGGGTGCAGGCGTACCTCGACATGGGTTGGGTGTATGGTCCAGTACGTAGCGTGGAGCAAAAGACGCATCCTGACTTGGTGCCGTACGCTGAACTCGGCCAATTGGAACGCGACAAAGACGACGTTTTCGTTGCTTTGTGCGAGATTGCTCGGCTGTACATTTACAAATAGCGAAGGTGAGTCATGAAACGCCGAATGTGCGGACTTATTCGTGGAGTGGCTTGACGAGCGATTAGAGGAGTGACATGTCGACGTTATTAACCAATCGAGAAATGGAACTATTCCGTGTGGCAATCCATTGGGCGATGGAGTACAGCGACTCAAACCCGGAGGTTGGCTTTGGCCTATCAGTCGAAGCTGTTGCTGAACGGATCACTAAATCTTTGTCGTTTGAGATCGACGAAGACGATGTTGCGGAATGTTGCGAAACTATCACAGGAAGTTGAAAGGAGAGCGAATCATGAAGATTGTTGGCGCATTGATGATGTGGTTGGTCGGGACAACGGCCAGTGCTGCCGGGTTCGCGATGAGCGACAACTTTACCGTGTTCACCGGACCCTCAAGTGATATGGTCGCGGGCAGTAACGAGTTTGCTCAGCAGGTGCTTACCAAAGCAGAGGAGATGCGGAAGACCATTGCTTTGGAGTGGTTGAGTCACGAGCTATCAAAAGGTAAAGGCCGAACTACGATCAAGGTTTTTCTCAACAGTAAGAAAACTAGCGGGCTCTTTTGGGCGAATACACGTGGAGACCACAATATCTACGTGACAACGCCTCTTGCCAAACTGGATGAAGTGCTCCAACACGAGATGGCACACGTCGTGTTGGCTACCGCATACCCGAACCCGAACCGCTTGCCTCGCTGGATTGAAGAAGGAATTGCCTGCCGGTATGACACGATGCGACGTGACCCTGATAGCTGGCAGGTGAAAGCTATGAAGCGGATGGACGTAATTATCAAGCGGCATGGCAAATTACAAGCGATACAAAAAGCACTGGAGGTGAGTAATGGCGAGTGAATCAATGAGTGACCCAGAAAAAGAACTGATATCCAGGTTGGAACGATTGGCAGAGCAATTAGAGGCAGGTGAGCCGATTGACTGCCGGACGATTGGTGCAATGGAACTGCGAGCGTACATGCTGAAGCAGCGGAGGAAGTTGGAGCAGGCGAGAGCATTGCTTGCTGCCTACCGCAAACCACCGGAGCAGTTCCAGCATGAGACGATTGTGTTTTTGGTGGAGGTGGCGTTCAAGGCTGGCGAAATTTCGCACAGCCGAGCGTGTGAGTTACTGGAAGAGAACATGGAAGATTTCAAGGATCGCGGCTGGGTGCAAGGTGCGGGACTTGACGCGGAACTAGAGCAGGTGATCACTGAGCAAGATCGTCGCATCTCGAAGGCTGGCCGCACGCTGGACCAAGCCCTAGCCGAACGCGACGAAGCACGGAAAATGGCACGCAAGATTCTCCGGCATCTGTGAGTAATCAAATTGTCGAATTGGACGGCGACTGTCCGTGGTTGGATGACGGCCTTCCTAGTTTGTCTGATATCCGAAAGGTCATCAAGGAGAAAGCATGATCACACTAACACTAAAAGACATTTGCGAACTAGTAAACGAGAACAGATCCCATTCGTTCGTGATTTGAAAGGCATACCCGATTCGTACTGTTACCATGCATTACACTGGACGCGCAACCCAGGTAACCGATAGCGATGTCCTCCTGAAAGAAGCGGCGTGGAACGCCGACACAGGTCGATTTACCGACAGCCTGGTTAGCGGGGTATTCAGCGAAGTGGAGCCATGCCCTGACCAGGTTGCAGTATCCAGGGGAGCTATTGTCGATCTCTGCGAATGGACTCACGCCCTGCCGAGGGACCAAAAATGAACACTGCCATTTTGCAGTTAGGGCATGAAATAACGATCTCGAGATCGAGGTCGAGGTCAAGGTGACCTATCCCCTCCAATTCGAGCGACTCGAACCGCGCACAATGGTGGCATCAACCACGATTGCGGTCAACTTGCTGGATGTCCCGTACGATACCGTTGAGGTTGGCCAGTCGTTCTATGTCGAGATTACGGCCAAGGAATCGCACCCGTTGGCTGCGGGGCTCGGTGGCGTCGCGTTGGACATCGATTGGGACCCCCAAGTTCTGAATGAGATCAGCGAACCGTTCGACCCGCGAGATCCTGACTTACTATTAGTCACGTCGGATTTCCCAATCTTCCGAAACGGCACGCTCGACAACGAGGCCGGCGAGATCCGCAATCTTGCTGGGGCAGCGTTCCTTGCGTCGGGCATCGGGAGAGCGATTGGCGCCGTGCATCCGGAGCGTTTTGCGTTGCTGGAGTTCCACGCGAAGCGAACTGGCACGACGGTGATCGAAATCGGCGAGGGTCGCAGCGGGATTGTACCGGTCCCGGCGTTTGGGTTGCGTGATGACATCCTGTTTGAGCGACGGGAGGTGTTAGTCGTGCCGCCACTGTCCGTACCGTACTCGCTGACGGACGCGGAGGTGGCCTGGGAAGTGGCAAGCGAACGACCACCTCTTGAACACTACGGACCACGGGAGACAACAAAGTGACTTGGATGTGGCTGGGATTCATTGCTCTATATTTAGATCGCGCCTTAACGGCTGAAACAGAGGCGAATTGACTAAGGCAAGAGGCTAAAGGGATTGGATGATGACGAAAACACGTGGATTTCAAACAAGGAGCAGGCTGAATGAAATCAAACACGAAGGATCCTCCCGCGACACAGTTTAAGGATGGCGGAGACAGAACCAAATTCCGCACCGGTGCCCAGCGTGACACTCGGGCCGGTAAAGGGCGGTTTGACTTATTGCCGGCCGACGCTATCATGCAGCTGGCAAGGGTGATGGAGACTGGGTGCGAAAAATATGGCAATCGCAACTGGGAGAGCGGCATACCCATGCACCTGTATCTGGATTCTGCCATGCGTCACATCCACAGCTACCTTGCCGGAAAACAGGATGAGCCGCACCTGTCCATGGCAATGTGGAACCTAGCGTGCTGCATTCAGACCGAGGTGTGGACTCGCCAGGGACGGTACGACTTTTGCATTCGCGAGGAGATGCCGCACCCTGTCCGACTGCTCGAAACCGATGATTTACAGCAATGGGGAGATGATGGGCCAAAAAAAGAAAAGGATCAGGCGTAGGCGGAAAGCAGGCCGATACTGGAACACATCGTGTCCAGTCTGTGCGGATCTGTATCCTGCCAAAATCAAATGTCCTGACTGTCAGGACAGCCGCGTCAACTACAAACCAGAAGAAGCGGAGATACTGGAGCTATGCAAAAAGATACAAACAGGCTGGAGCGAGGGGGAGAGGCGGTCCCGAATGGGGCGTACACGCGACTATCAGAGTCCCAATCCGGTGCCATGCATTCGGAACAGGGGGGACTCGCAGTGGACCGAGGCAACGATTATCAACCAGATACACCCCCCGAATTTGGGGAAAGGTTAGTACGATTGATGCTGGAGGGCATCCGCGCCTTCCAGCCATACGATATGGACATCTGGAAACGAGCCGTCGTCTTTTGTCATAACAGAGCCAGTCAACAGGTTGATAACACGCGGCTGGTTGGCGTTACCCTAGGTCCCAGATACAGGATCTTCGTCGCAACGGCTCTGGAACAGGTGCGATGCCCCCCACAATACTGGGACTGGAAGAACTTTCCCGGTGTGGGACCCAAGTTCCTGGCTCAACTGAATGCCCTGTTTGCCAAGTTCACAGGGTCCCAGGCCGTTACAACCGCTACAAGGCCTCCAGCTTCTTCCAGGAGAGGCGTACACTTGGAGACCGTGAAAAATGCCTGAAATCACCAAACTCTGTGAGGAGGACGCCTGGGAGCTCCTGGAGGTCCTGAGCGAGGAGGATGATATTCTTGACTTCTGGGTGAATTATCGAGCTTACCTGAATAGCCGGAATGTCGCCAGTGGTCACCGGATCATCCTGGCACACGCTGTTGGGCGAACCATTTCGGCACTGGAACAGGACAAGAAGGAGCCATGTTCAACACAGGGGGGGATAAGATGAACGGTAAAGAAATCGAGCAGATCTGCCTGCATTGTGGCAATATCAGTGTTGGTGGCCCCCGCTGCGGAAAGTGCCGAGAGCGGCCTGGCCCGCTGGATAAGCTGCCAGCAGATCACCGAGTTATCTTCCTGGACGGTCCTCGCGAGTCAACTAAGCTTGCTATTGACCTGACGCCGATGAAGGCGATGCGAGCAAAATGCATGGATTGTTCTGGTGGCAATGCTGGCGAGGTCCGGCGCTGCGTGATCCCCAACTGCCCGCTTTATCCGTTTCGAACGGGCAAGCGACCCGTGTTCGAAGGGCATGAGCCGAAGCGGCGGACGATATCGGAAGAACATAAGGCCAAGCTGCACGGAAAGTATCCCCGATAGAATCGATTCTGGTGCCTGAGCCCTTCTCTTTACAATGGCTCGGCGCCTCGGAACGGGCTAAATGACGTGTGGGTCACAACCCACCGGCAGGAAGCCCCACCATCAAAGGAATTCTTTACCAACCCCCTGACGGCGGGGTTGTCGGATCGATCTAGATTGAGCAGGATAAACTTATTCGGGAGATCCGTTCATCATGCCAAGCAAGGATTACGCCGATAGCGATGGCCAGCTATATAGCATTACTGGTTTTATCGAGCAGGATGGGCACTTTCTTTTCCTGAAATGGAAATACGGCACAACAGAACTTCCAGACAGTCAAGGACTCGCGTATTTCCGCCTCATCCACTCGCTGGATTGGCGGGGGACCCTGTTTATTGTGAGTCGAGAGTACACATCGTCCCCTCTTGTGAAGCTCAGCGATGCCATTTCACTCAAAGTGGCTACCTGCCTGGAGGGGGAGCTCAAGCGAACCAAGGTGTTAAAACTGCGGAAGAGCGGCCTGCAGTGGTGGCTCTCAGCATGGTCAAAACACGCAGCCGGCGAAGAAAGCAGGTTCATTCCCATGTTCCGTCGGTTTATGCTATAGTACAGATATCCAGACAATTCGTTCGGGGTGAGAAGGCTGCATGTACCCCATAGGCTCCTGAGAGAGTGCAAGCCATGCAGTGTCCCTTATGCAGTCCGGGGCTCGGCGGCTACATGTGACTGGAGGAAATTTCGGCAATGATTGCCACGGCCTCTTGGTGATGAGGATATCGCCACTTGGTCCATGGGTCTGCGACAGAGTGGCAATTGCCCTCTGTCCCGTCCGCCTGAGGGGATCTTAAATCTGGGAGCAGGAATAACTGTCTCAGAGCTGCACCACCCTGGATAGGAAGCAGTGTCCCCCAAGCCTACTTTCTGTAGGGGGCTTGGGGGACACTGCGCACCTATCCTGACGGAATGGATGTAATGCCTTTGAAAGGGGTGTTAATCCCTTGAAAGGGGTTCTCCCCCTAGAATTCCTCTAGGTTTTCTGGAGTTTCTCCTTCTCTCAAAATTACCACCCCCTCCAGGGGATTACCTACCCCTCAAAGGAACAGACAAGGATTCTTAACCCCTCTTAAAGGATCTCAAAGGGCTCGAATGGAGCGCATATGAAAGACCGCAGGTCATCTTACAGACTTACAGAAGAGAAGAAATTGCATGTTCTAGGACTTCTACAGGCGCCGGAGACAAGAAAATGAGACACATCTACTTCTGGACCCGGCTATTCCGGATGACCAGATATGCGATCAAGTGGTGGTGGCAACGCCGACGGCGCGGGTGGGACGATAGGGACGCATGGGACCTAGCTGGCGCAACCGCTAAATTTATGCTACCTAGACTGCGACACTTCCGCAGGCACGGCACAGGCCACCCGTTCGGGGTGACGCCGGATGAGTGGGATGCTATCCTAGGGGACATTATCTACGCCATGCGGGCGTCTGCTACGGAAGCTGGCTGCAAAAAGGACGTGCTCAAATCAATAGACTGGGACCGCGCCAACCAAGGATACAGACTACTAGGCAGGCACTTTCGAAGCATGTGGGATTAACCATTAACCACGGTGACCACGGTAAGGCTGCCACCTTCGTAATCCTCCCTTTTCCTTCTGTGCTGGAGGCCGCTCAGCGGGGCTAGGTGGCTTGCTGGCAGCGTCAACCCATGGACCTACTTGAGATCCGGGTGCGATTGTCTCTAGGAATCCTCGCTTGGACAGGAGTGACTCCTTCGCTATTTTTCTGGCCTCGCCCCAATCTTGCTTATCCCCTGTCAAGGCCTGTCGCAGTCGGTTGATCTTATTAGCCTGGATCCTTTCATTGGGAAACGCCAAGCCAGGATTTTTGAGAAGCTGCCAGCCGCTCTGCGGGTACTCCATCATGTCCTTATCCTGCGCCTCCATGTACTTCACCAGGTGCCCTTTCTCCTCCCTGGAGAACTTGCGACTGGGTTCATCATCCGCCAAACGGCTCATGAAAGACTCCATTGTGGTCTCATAGTCCGCCTTATAGGGAACTCCGAGCATCTCCTGGACAAACTGATAGCTCTGGCTCTGCGCATGAGTCGCCTTCTTCTCTGGCGTATCCAGTGGACCCTCTGGCACTGGGATTGGACCTTCAGGCAGGGGCGTTACCACCTCGCCATATCGATCCAGTGTCGGCGGAGCGGCCTCGGCTTGGGGTGTGGCACCCGCACCAACTTGGGCTCTCATCGCCTCGGCTGTTGCCCGCTCCTTGTCCGCTTGAGCCCTTGTCAACTCCGATTGTGCAACGCCAGCCTGTCCTTGTTGCCTCATCGCCTCCCAGCCGAGCCGGTTCTGCCCGAGCTGACCCATGAATTGAGCCCGCTGCCCTGGAGCCATGCCCATAAGGGCACCCTGTAGAGGGGTGGGGCCCGACTGTCTGGCTTGTAGACGCTCTCGCCTTGCCTCGGCCTTCTCTGCCGCATTCTCCTGCACAGCCTCTCGGCGACCTGCCCTGGCCTGTAGTCTTTCTCGGTATTGGGCCTGCTTCTCCTCCTCCGTCAACCCAAAAGAAGCCTGTCTTTCCCGGGCGACGTCAATCGCTCCAGTCCTTTCCTCCAGGGACCGCCCGCCAGGACCGATTTGACCTTCTGCTCGCAGTCGTGCCATGATGTCTCGCAACTCCCCTTGCTGGCTATATAGATCTCCCTCTCTGGCGGGGGTAAACGGCAGTACCCCCCCTCCAGCGATTCCAACCTCGATCGTTTCCCCTCTTGGTGCCGAGCCATCCGGGAGTCTGGGGTCTCGGTAGGTGGGAGTTTCGCGACCTAGATCACGATATCGGCGAGGGGCCTGCGTGGCTCTCCGCATTTCCATGGGCGCCCCTGCTGGATCCGCTGCTAGGGATTCACGGATCCCGGTGACTTGACGCTGGGTTAACGGGTCCGGTGTCGGACTTATCCCGCTCGGTTCTAGTCGCCTGGCGAGCTCACCCTGCAAGCGGTTTACCTGCCCTCGCTGCTGTGCTTCTGCGACAAGCCGCTGAGAGCCCGGAGAAAGCGCCTGCGGCTGTGGCGGCATGGCAACCGGCACATCAAACGCGCTGGCATTATTCGCCGGGGTCACCCGTGGAGGCGCTACTCCGGGTTGGATTGTTGCCTTGGCCTCGGTCCCCAGGCCCACAGGGTCCTCAAACGCCTGCCGGATGCGGGATGGCGAATATCGAGGCCTCTGGCCGCTTTCCTGTGGTGCTTGCGGTTGCGCAGGAGTTGGCTGAGGCACGGCGACGGGCTCCTGGGTGAAATCTTGAACGCCCTGATGCCGCACCTGTGCAGTACCTGTCTGCACCTGCGCAGGAGTTGGCTGAGGCTGCGCAGGAGCTGCTTGCGGTTGCGCAGCCTGGGGCCTCCCCATATACCCGGTTTCCATAAGCACCTCGCCAAGCTTGGTCTTCTCGTCAAACCCAGCATTGTCCCACAGGTCCTGAGCCCACCGCTCGAACTGCTGCTTCTCCGCAGGACTGGCCGCGCCGCTGCGCATACGCTCCAGCGCTCGATTCGCGGCCTCGGTGGTCGCATTCGCCGGCGTGGCGGGGGCAACCTTTCGCTGTGGAGTATACCCATCCGGCTGCATGCGTCCCTCATCGTCCAGCAGCAACTGCTCTGGAAAAGCCTGAGGCCCCTGGCCTACCGCCCTGGAGAGGGGCGTAACACCAACCGTTTGGCCTACTCCGCCCGAGGGGGCCCCTGCCACCCTGGCGCGGTTGTCAATCCCCTTCGTCGGCACATGCGTCTTCTGGGAGATCGCCGTGTTCAACCTGCTCTTTCCGAGCTTGGGGGCGACGTTGTGGGAAGCGACGCTGCGTGTAGGGTTTCCGGATTGCTTGTGATATGGGTATGGCACGGCAGACTTCCTTTCGTGGCAGTAACTCTTTCCGC
>Ga0255048_10001451_pt1 | contig 16364 bp, 20 predicted proteins | sample JV7_2_2_MG_FD_183619 | JGI IMG/M metagenome (GOLD analysis project Ga0255048, IMG submission 183619) | Seawater microbial communities from Jervis Inlet, British Columbia, Canada - JV7_2_2 | ecosystem: Environmental > Aquatic > Marine > Inlet | place: Canada: British Columbia | collected 2016-10-06
GAGTCGATCTTGGATTACGGGTGCGCTCGGGGCTACACGGTCAAGGCGCTCCGCAGCCTCGGATACCCAGCCGAGGGGATCGACATCTCGGCCTGGGCGATCGAGAACTGTGATCTGGAGGTCAAGGAGCACGTCAAGGTCGGCGGCTTCCCGACGGTGATCTACGACTGGATCATTGCCAAGGATGTCTTGGAGCACGTTCCGCTCACCGACATCGAGAACGTGACCCGCAACCTGATGGGTCGGGTGACCGAGGGTGTGTTCGTCGTGGTGCCGCTCTCGCGATCCCCCCAGGCCCCCTACGTCTGCGCCGAGTACGAGCGCGACCAGTCACACCACATCCGGTGGCCTATACATGAGTGGGTCGCGCTGTTCGAGCGCCACACCCAGTCACTGGAGAACGCCGGGATGTTCTCGATTGAGGCATCCCTTAGAATCCCCGGCGTCAAAGACAATTACGCCCAGTATCCAGACGCTAACGGGTTCCTAACCCTCAGGAGAATTTGATGCCGCCAAGTATCGGGATGGCCTGCAACATCTACAACGAGTGCAACGCTGTTCACGGCCTTCTGGAGACCGCCTCGCAGTATTTCGACGAGATGGTCTTCTATCACACTGGCCCGGATGGGGTGTACTCCAACGACGGCACCATCGAGATCCTTGAGAAATGGGGCGTCAGGCTGGAGTTCGGCAACATCAACGAGGGGTTCGGTAAGGTTCGCACCGATCTTGTACGGAAGTGCAGCACTGAGTGGGTGATGATCATGGACGCCGATGAGCGGTTTTATCCGGTCGTCCCACGGCTTTCATGCCATGGGTCCGAGGTGTACCCCAAGCACGAGAACCCGAAGCTCGAAGTGGGCGACCAGGGCTCGTTCCTGAACCAGGGCGCGATCATGAAGGATCTGATCAGCAACGATCAGTTCGACGTGATTCGGACTTGTCGGCGGCACTGGTTCGATCACTCGTGGACGCGCCCCACCCAGAATTGGTGGGAGATCGCGGACTGGCAGAGTCGGGTGATCCGCAACAACGGCGCGATCGGGTACAACGTCGGTCACCGGATGCACGAGGGTCTGGTCGGAGGCTCTCGGGCGTGGCACGGCAACGCCACCCACGACGGCCCGTACCACGACCACTTCCACTGTTTCTACAAGCCCATGGAGCCGGAGCAGCGCAAGCAGGACATCATGATCTATGATCGGCTTTCGACCGACGAGATCGACATGACCGACGTTCATGCGGCCATCGCCGCCGAGCAACAGTCCAAGGTCTCCGAGCCCGATCAGGAAGCACATCAAGCACCATGACCGGGGACTTCCACACCGACGTTGACACCCTGTTCCATGATTGGAACTATCGTCATCCCCGCCTTCTCCACGGCCTGATCCGCTGGCTGGAGCCCGACGTGGTCGTCGAGGTTGGCAGCTTCCGGGGCTACGCGGCGGCCTGGATGGCCAGAGCGCTCTACGAGAACGACAAAGGGACGCTCTTCTGTATTGATGACTTCTCGGCGGAGCACCAGTACGGTCGCGACCCGTTGGAGCGTCGTCGGCACATGGAGGACAACCTCAGCAAGCTCGGGGTCTCCCATCGGGTCGAGATCATCGAGGGGCAGAGTCACCGGGTGCAGTGGCCGAAGAAGGTGGACATGGCGTTTATCGACGCCCATCACAGCCGCCGCGCCTGTGTCCATGACGTGAACCAAGCACTGACGCTCGGGGCTCGGGTGATCGCGGTGGACAATACCCGTGACATCCACGGCCCACGGTGCTGGGCTCAGGTCTTTCGGGAGCTATTGGAAGGTGGTGGCTGGTCGGAGATTTCTGTCGGGTTTCAGGGTGGCATCACGATCGCCATGGAGGCCCCGTGCGAGCACCCACCCGGGACCGAAGAGGTCCCTGACCTGGACCTTTCGATGGCCACGACCGAGTATGGTGAAGCCCGTGGTAACGGGGCGGTGGCGACTGATGCGATCGGCATCATTTCCAACCGCCGTCTCGCTGACCGCTCAGACTGGGGACCCGCAAATTGAACTTCCAAATCGAGACCACCAGCTTCTGCAATCTGACGTGCCCGGAGTGTCCGAACTGGACCATGGAGCGGGCTCGGACGATGATGAAGCTGGAGACGTTCGAGGCGATCCTCACCAAGTACGTCATCCCGTACAAGCACATGAACGAGCACTGTCCTCCGACGGTGATCATGCACAAGGACGGTGAGCCCTGGCTCAACAAGCGGCTGCCGGACATGCTGCGGATGGTCGCTGAGAAGGACCCGAGCCTGAAGATCGACATCTACACGCACGGCCTCCAGTTCAAGCGCGAGCACTGGGACCTCCTGGAGAGCCTCCCGAACAAGGTGCGGATGCTGGTCAGTTTCCACTTCAACAACCACGACGGCACCACCAACGACTACACCGAGGCCGACAAGCTCCTCCGTACCTGTATCGCGGACGCCAAGAACGTGGAGGTCATCCTGGTCAGCCACCTGATCCGCCCGATGACCCAGGAGCAGCTCGACGCCTGGAAGGCCACCTGGACCAGCCAGTTCCCCAACCTCGTGGTCCACACCAACGCTCACATCAATCCGTGGACTGGTCGCATCGAGGAGCCCGGTGCCTCTCACTTCCTCTCCTGCCCCTACGGCGACTTTGGTCACATGTTCTTCGGCGCGACTGGTAACGTCATCGCGTGCTGCATGGACCTGGAGGAGGAGATTGTCTTCGGCAACGTGTTCGATGACGACCCCGCCGATATGGTCGAAAAGCTCGTCGGCTTCTATGCTGACGTGACCGACAAGAAGCTCGATCATCAGGTGTGTCGTTACTGCCTGGGGGTCGAGCAGAGACCAGAGGGTGCAACAGCGAGCGCTGGGGTACAGGTATGACCCAGAAGGTTGTGGTGGCCATTCCCCATTCGCATACTTGGCTCTGGACCCAGACGGCGGTCGCGGCGTTGGCCAAGTATCCCCCGGTGGCGGATGGCTGGGAAGCCGAGATCATCGTGGTGGACAACTCCGAGTGGAGTCCGGCCATTCGCGGGGTCACCGATACGCGGCTCGGTGATGGTGTCACGGTGGTGACCAACACCAAGCCGGAGGCGTTTCATGGCTCAGCCCTTGATTTCGTAGTTGAGACGATCGACTTCGATTATTTGATGGCGATGGAAACCGATGTGTGCCCAACCAGCCCGAAATGGCTGGAGTGGTTCACGGGGCAGATGGAGCCCGGTGTGTTCGGGGTTGGGTACTGGCACTATGAGCAGTTCCTGAACCCGAGCTGTACCCTGTATGACGGGGAAGTGTTGCGGGCGATGTCCAAGTGGTGCCGTCAGAACCGCATGGATGTCATGCGGTGGGGGGATCGCTTTGAGAAGGCCGAGTGCCTCGACAGGCGGCGGTTTTGGAAGGATTACCTACCGGCTGAGTATGTTGAGAGCATCGCCGGTCCCTTTGCGGAGGTGCGCGGCTGGCCCGAGGGCACGGTTCTAACTGAGCGACCATCTGGCCAGAGCAAGGGGCCTGGGTGGTATGAACCGGGGCAGTCGCTGTATCACTGGGCGGTCGAGCACGGGCATCGAGCGCAGCGGTGCGTTGCGGTGACCGCCAACGCTGATGGGATTCCCAGGGGGACGTTTTATGGTTGCGAGGCCCCGCCCCCGTGTGACGACTGGGGGGCTATTTGCGCCTCTGAAGCGGTCGCGGTTCATTTCTGGGGCGGTACGCGATCACTTGACATGGTCAAGCGGGATGTGACCGACGAAACGACCCGGCGGTATGCTGAGACCTGGATTCGGCGGGAGGCCGCGATTTGGCGGCAGGTGGTCCCGGCTGATTTGCAGGCGCAGGCGGTTGATCTCATGAAACGGTACGGGTGGCATTACAGGGACTGGCTGACGGGTGGTGATGTGCAGCCAGAGCAGCTTGCGGGGGTGGAGACGGTCCTTGGCATTTACAGGTCAGCGGGGGTTCCGATCTGATGTGGTTACAGCCCGGCTCGCAGCACGAGGATCATCCACTTGCGGCTTCCACCAGGATGGGGGAGCGGTTCGCATATTGGGGATCAGACAAGTCTACGTTCCACGCCTACGATCCAATTTACGAGCGACTGCTAAGTGATCGGGTTGATGAGATCCAACTGGTGTTGGAGATTGGGGTTGCAGACGGTGGGAGCGTGTTGGCGTGGCGTGACATTTTCCCGTCAGCACACATCGTCGGGCTGGATCTTGCGCCGTGCAATCACCCAAGTGTCACGACGGCGGATCGGCTGGAGCTGCATGTTGGTGACATGCGAGACCATGCCACACTCCAGCGCGTGGCGGCGGGTAGGTCGTTCGACCTGATAGTTGAAGATGCGTCACACAAACTGGATGACAACCTACGGGCGTTGTTCGTGATGCTGCCGATGTTGGCATCGGGTGGGCTGTATGTGATCGAGGAGTTTGATCGTCAGGCCCCTGTGCGTGAGAACCTGCTTGAGTGGCGGCCTCATATCGAAGCGCTGGGCGGTACGGTCTACGACACCGTGGCGCGGGGGAAGGCCCCTGGTGGGGAGGCGTTGTTTGTCTTCGCGGGTTGATGTCTGTATCGCGATCAATGGTCCCCTGGTAGATCCGATGCTCAGGATGTGCCTTGGGAGCCTTGAGCGACTGCTGGCCCAGGACACATCGTCGTCACGGATTGATCTTCACCTCGTGATTACCGAGGGGGAGCCGGAGCGCGGTGACCCGGATCAGAATGTTCAGATAGCCCAGTCCTGGGCATCCAAGATGTCGGTTCAGGTACATGTGCATCGTCCGGTGCTTCCCGTAGCACTCCATAGTCCGAGTGGCCTGAACATCACGCGATACACCGACACCAACACCGCGCTGATCTGTGAGTGGATGGTCGCGAACTGCGGGGTCGGCGAGTACATCGTAATCTCGCACTTCGACCTGTTGTTTCGCGAAAACCTCATCCGTTGGATGGTGGATACCGCTGACGGCGATGCGAATATCGGGATGATCGGTGCGCATGACCCGATCATGCTGCTTCGGCGGGCCGCCTACGCTCAGACGCACGTCGGCTTCCGCAACATATCTTCGATGCGGGCGTATCCTCACCACTTACGCGACCGCGCTGGTGAATATCGGATTGCGATTCCACCCGTCAATCCTGAAGATGGCTGGCCTTATCAGAAGGGTGGGCACGAGGGGCTGCCGATTCATGGGTTTGACGTTGGCGAGCTTCTACAGCTCAATGTGGCGTGGTGTGGCTGGCGGGTGGTTCCGGCTGGTTCTGTTATCGAGTCCAAGGCGATGCACCTCCGAAGTGGGAGCGGGTATCATGGGCCTGGGATTGATGATCTTCTCAGAAGAAACGTCGAGCGCGTGCTACAGAACGAGGGGTTATGAACCTGACCGATAGTTACACCAGCACAGGGGCCAAGTTCTTCGCCCACGAGGAGGCGATGCGGAACCTTCGGGATGGTCAGGGCCAGCCGATCGTCACCCACCTGATGCCGACCGACATCTGCAACCACACCTGTGCGTTCTGCTCAGTCCAGACGCGGGACGGCGACACGCTGACCATGGACGTGATGATGGGTTACCTGGACATCCTGCTGAAGCGGGGGCTCAAGGCGGTCATCATTTCCGGCGGCGGCAACCCGATCCTGTGGAAGGACCCCGCGAATCGGGCCATTGACTTCAACGATCTGGTCGCCGCCATCCATAACCGGGGGCTTGAGATCGGCCTGATCACCAACGGTCGCCCTCTGGAGGAGGTCGCCGACGGGCGGCAGACCTGGAAGGGCATTCGCCCCGAGACGCTCGACAAGCTCACCTGGGTCCGAATCTCGATGTCAGGACTCGATCACCGGGAGAATCAGGTCTACGTCCCTGATCTGGCGGGGCACGTCCGGCTGGGGTTCAGCTATGTACTGCATGACATTTACGAGGAGCCCCTGGACAAGAATCACGGCAAGGTCTCCCGCCCCGAGGACATCGTTACCAAGGATCGGGTGCTCCCGGTGCGATGGGGTTTAGACCGGGTGGAGGATTTGAATCACCAGATCGGCAATATCGTCAAGGAGCACGATCCGGCGTACATCCGGTTGCTGCCGAACTGCCTGGAACCCCGAAAGATCAATGACAGGGTGGAGCTGCTTCAGGGCATGGCCAACGTGATCAATGAGGGCAAGCCGACGGCTCCCGTATTTGTCCAGTACAAGCCCCCGAGCGCCCCCAGTAAGTGCTACCTGGGCTACGTCCATCCGGTGCTTAACTCGGACGGCTACGTTTACCCCTGTGACTCGTGCGTCCTCAATGAGACCGCCGACCATAAGTTCGCAAGTCCGTGGCGGGTCTGTAGATGGGACGAGGTGGACAAGATCTATCAGGAGCCGATCCGCTCCCTGATCAAGGACCCGAGCGCCCAGTGCCCCGGCTGTGTCTTCCCCGAGACCAACAAGCTGCTGGAGGGGATCGCGACCGGTGCGGTCCCCCTGGGCGGGGACCTCGGGTCCGGTCTCAGTGACTGGTGCGTTGATCAGGACCATGCCAATTTCGTCTGAGACGCCATCGGGTGGGGTCAACTGGCGATTCCTGATCTGCTGGCTGAGGCGTCTGGTCATTCGTGATCGGCGTAAAGGGCACGATACGATGCCGTATGTGGTCAAGACGTGGGCTTCTGGGCAGCCTCAGACCATTAAGGGTGTGTCTTGTCGGCGCTGTGGCCGTGTGCGTACTCATAAAACCGAGCGAACCCCGCTGTAAAAGCCAGTTGAGAAATCTCGACTGGAAGTTGACCGTTCGCCAGATCATCGCTAATCTCGTGGTTAAGAACCTCCCAGTTCTCCTATGTGGCTCCCCGGACAATCCGGTGACCACGAAGCTCAAAAATAAGCCGTCTGCACTGGTCGAGGTTTTCGACTCCAGCGAGTCCGACATCTCCTGGGAGATCCTCGAATCGCAGACTGGCAAAAAGCAACTTTGGCTTGAGTCCATCGTCCAGCGGGCCGATACCCGGAACCGTAATGGGCGGGTCTACCCGCGTGCTCTTTTGAAGCGCGAGGTGGAGAGCTTCCAAAAGCACATCGCTGAAGGCACGTCCTACGGCGAGGCTGATCACCCGCAGCCGGGAAAAGCGCCCTCCGTTCTTCGACAGGCGATCCTGTGGAAGTCCATGAAGATGGACGAAGACGGTGCGGTACGCGCCCGTGGAATCGTTATGGAGACCGATGCTGGCAAGCAGGTCCGGGCGATTTTAGATGCTGGCGGCGCGGTTGGGTCATCCAGCCGTGGCCGTGGTTCCGTGTCCTTGAAAGCCGCAGGCACTGTGCCCGTCACCAACGCGGACCCGAAAGAGCAACTGGAGGTGGTCAACGAAGATTACCGGATGCGTACTGTTGACATCGTGATCGACCAATCGGTGGAAGATGCGGTCTCCAGCCGGATCAAGTATGAGCAACATCTCATTGAACGGGAGTTCGGTGAGTCCCTACAGGAGGAAGAGACGATGACGCTCAAGGAGCTAAAGGAAGAGCACCCGGAGGTCTATGCTGCCCTCCTGGCGGAGGCGAAGGCTGACGCGGGTGTTGATGAAGCCGCGATCCAAGCGGCGCTCGGTGACATGCTCGCTGAGAAGGAAGCCGAGATTCGCGCTTCGATCATGGAGGAGTTGGAGGACGACGGCGCTCTTCTCTCCGAGGAAAAGGCGGCGATGGCGCTCGGTAAGGACGCTTTCATCGCGGTCGTGCTCGAAGCGGCCAAGGAAGCCGGTCTTTTGGAAGACCATGTCCTGGCCGAAGGTGAAGCCGCTGAGGTCATCAAGGCCCAGAAGGATGAGATCGCATCGCTCAATAAGGCGAACGCGACTCTCGAAGCCGCCAACGCTAAGTTGCGTGAGCGGGATGCGGCCAGCGAGGTTGAAGAGGCTGTGTCCGAGTTCTCGAAGGACCACGTTCTGAGCGAGGCTCTCACCGAGAGTTTGCTTGGGGAGTGTTCCGACATGGACACGTTCAACGCCAAGAAGGACGCCATCAAGGCGCGCTTCGATACCTTGGCTGAGAGCATCTCGGCCCCTAAGGGCAAGGGTAAGACGTACCTCAACGAGGACGACAACCCTGCGCCGGGCGCGATGCCCAAGAACAGTGACAAGGTGGAAGAGTCGGGCACTTCGACCGCGAAGAAGTTCCTTAAGACTCTTGCTGGCTAATCAGAAACCTGACGGCAACGTCGAACGCAAGGAGACATGGAACCATGAAGCTGAAGGACGCAAGGGGCCTGTATAGGGGCTCGGGGTGTTCACCCTTCCCGAACGCTGATCGTCAGGAGCGGTGGGGTTTCCTCACTGAGAACCTGAAGGAAGCGTGTACGGGGGTGACCCGCACAGACGCCGCTGCGGTGGCAGAGAAGCAGATCATCGTTGAGAACTGTCTTGACCAGATGCTCCGCTTCCACGAGATCGAAGGCGGCGATGGGACCGCGATGGCGCACCAGGATTCCGTACAGGGTCTGTACGAGGGTCTCATGGGCGATCTTGAGTCGTCCCTGACCGAAGACACGACCATGGGTTATACGGCGACGGGCTCGACTCCATCCACGGCAAAGGTCTTTACGACCCAGAGCCTGGGCATGGTGCGTCGTATTTTCCCGCGCATGATCGCCACGGATCTCATTTCGGTTCAGCCGATTTCCCAGCCGACCGGTAAGGTGTTCTATCTCGACATCGAGTACGACGCCAACGCTGGTGGCAACGTGGACGCTAACGACCGTGTGGACGACAACTCCGCATGGGACTACAGCGGTGAGCGCGACTACGCGAGCTATACCGGCAACGCGGGCGTCAACACCAACGAGGCGATCGTTGAAGGTGCCACGGCTCGTGAAATCAACCTGGACATCTCCAGCGTTGATGTGACCAGCATCACCAAGAAGTTGGCGGCTGAGTGGAGTGTGGAGGTCCAGCAGGATCTGCGCAGTTATCACGGTCTTGACGCGGACGGGGAGCTTTCGGCGGCTACGTCTGGTGAGATCACCCGTGAAATCGACCGTACCTTGATCGAGTTCATCCGCACCACCGCCCGTGACAGCGGCGCGGGCGTGACGTACTGGAACAAGAACGGCTACGCCGGGGCGGTTCCGTCCGAGCAGAAGGCGTGGGACGAGACTCTTTGGGACGCGATCGAAGACGGCGCGGCCCTGATTGAGGGTGCTCGTTACCGCCGCCCGACGTGGCTGCTCTGCAACCACAACACGGCGTCACGCATCCGCAAGTTGAACGGCTTTCAGTCGAACGCAACGGGCAATGACCTTCAGATCCAGACCGGTGGCCGCCGCCTGTTCGGAACTCTCCAGAACACTTTCTATGTGTACGTCGATCCGTGGTTCGACGAGGACGTGATCGTTTTGGGCTACAAGGGCAATGCGTTCTTCGAGGCGGGCATCGTGTACTCCCCGTACATCCCGTTCTTCCGCACTCCGCTCTTCACCAACCCGGTGACGTTCATGAACCAGCGCGGCATCATGAGTCGGTTCGCCCGCACGGCGGTCATCGGCGACATGTACGCTCGCGTGGTCATCACCAGTACCTGATCCTGGTATCGGCTTGGTGTAAAAAGGCCCTCCGGTGCTTTGGCATCGGGGGGCCTTTTGCATTCCAATGGGCTATAGTCTTACATGACAGAAGGAACCATGCCGGGTATGTATGTGAAGTGCCAGATTTGTGACGACACGCTTGAGCCGAGTTTCCCTGGACCGTTCTGCGCCTCGTGCGTGGCTCGGTTGAGCCGCCGTTCGCGGGAGCCCGAGGGCATCGTGCTTCTGATTCTATTGTTGCTGTTGCCCTGCACGATTGGGGCGTTTACGGGGCTGAGATGGGGCCTTCTCTCGGGGACACTTCTAACCTTGTTCACGTTCGTAGCGGTAGTTCGTAGCCGACGAAGTCCATGAAGCAGCTTGAAGGGGTTTGGATGGAGGTGGTTGCCCGAACGCAAGTTCGGATCTCGTGTCCGGGCGGCCCGGCGGCGTTTGGTCCCGGTCAGATTTTCAACAGTGCGGCAATTAATACTCGTAAATCCGTGTCATTAGTCGGACCCATGGCGGGGGTCGTTGAGGCCATTGATCTCAAGAAAGCGGTGCGCCAAGCTAAGGTGCTGTCGATCGTTCGTCCCGGTGAATTGGGAGATGTATTAGTAGCGCTTACGGCTTGCCGCATGATTAAGCGTGCGATGCCCGATTTGCAGGTTCAGTTGATGACTCATACGAGGTTCCACCCTGCGATTCAGGGGCAGCACGAGGTCTCAATTCACCCGCATTCCATTGGGAAGCGCAGTACCTCAGAGCGCCTTGTAGTGGATTTCACCGGGTATTTCGAGGTTGATCACGAACCGGGCGCGGCGCACGTCCCAAGACTGTGCCGGGTTCTGTGGCCGCTTGGCTTTGGGGTGCCTGGGTGGCCTGCACCGGAATGACTCTGTGGACAAATCTCTAATCGGTGTGATGTATGTTGGGCGGTTCGGAACCGTTAACGCTCGTTGGCCTGAGCACGGGCTTTCGATGACGTTCGAGCACGGTGTCCCGCGCTTTTTGGAGCCCGATATTGCGAATTTGTTCACGCCTAACAACGACTGGGTAGTCGGGGTTCACCAAGGCGTTCACAACTTCGATGAGCCGGGTGAGCGGCATATGCTTGTCCGGCGGAGGGTGGCGCTCGGAGATGTGCTTAGCACACACGGCGCTCTTCAGGGGGTCATGGCGGCTTACCCTGGTCGGTACGCCATCACATACCAAGTGTCAGATCAGTACGTTGAGGTCTTGCGGGCCACCGGTTCATATCGAGATGTGTTGTCCGAGCGATGTAAGGTCGTAGATGTTGAGGGTGTTGATGGGTTCGTCAATCTCGATGGTCTTTTGGAGCGTGATCACAATGTTGGTGAAGCGAAGATCAACCGCGTGGTGCGTGCGTGGAAGCACTTTTTTGTCGCTAAGCCGGAGTTGCTGGACATGAGCGTACTCAAGCCGGTTTGGGACTTGACGATCCCAGAAACAGATCGCGCCTGGGCATATCGCGAACTCGACACGCGGGGCGTCTTAGAGCACGCGGCTAAGGGTAAGCCGGTCGTGGCGGTAGCGGCGCGTGCCGTTCAAAAGCCGCGTAACATGAAGGAAGGGGCCGTTCCGAAGTTCACCGAGATGCTTGTGCGGGAGCATGACGCGAAGGTGATTCTGATCGAGCATGACCCGGCGTATATCTGGAGGGGTCCCGGTATCGAGGGGTTTCCGAAATCGACAGTGCTCCAAGCGATGGCGCTCATGCAGCACTGTGACGTGCTTTGTTCTATGGACTCCGGTGCGATGTGGATGGGGCACTGTATCCCGATTCCAACTGTCGTCTGGTTTGGTCCGACTCCCCCTGAGACCAAAATCAACATGCACCCTTACTACCCTGAAGGGATTCGTGGGCTTCGGATGTGGGAGTGGGTTGGTTGCCCTGAGTCGTGTTACGAAGCGGCGTCGTGGTGTGAGTATGCTTACAAGTGCGTGAAAGACCCACCTGAAGCGACGTTTATCGAGGCGTCCATGAGGGCGGTTATGGAACTGGTGGAGTGGAAGCGTGGCCAAAAAGCGCAGTAGCAAGGCTCAGGTGCCCCCCGAGTCAGTTGTATCCGACTCAGTTGTTGCCGGAATCGCGCAGCGGCGGCGTGAGGTCGCTGAGGCTGTGTATACGCGGCTTCAGAAGATTGCGCTCGTCATGATCGAGCGTTGGGAAAACCGGGTGCTGAATGACGACGGTTACCAGCCGACGCCGAAGGATCTGAAGGACATTTTTGAGACGGTGCGTGAGATGGAGGAACTCATGATCTCTCACGCGGGCCTTGATCGGATGTTGGCAGACTTGAAGCGGGAGACTGCGCGGATTGAGGAGAAGCTCTTGAACCTTCTCTTTCAAGAACCCGGCGGGTAAACTGATGATGGTGGTGGGCGTCGTGGGAGCGTAGGAATGCCCAGAATTAGCCGAAATCATTGGAAAGCTGTTCATCGCGGTCAGGAGCAGGGGTCTAACTTATTGTTAAAGGCCGCACCGGGTGCTGGCAAGCGACTTGGGATTACGAAGGCTTTCATGGCCCACAACGATCCCGACGGTGCGATCCTTGAGCTTCATTGGGGTTCCGGTACGAGTGACCCCGATAAATCCGCGATCAAGACTGCGATTGCCTACGGATACCCCGCTACATTTGAGTTTGGCGAAGTAACGTCAAACGAAGGCCCCGATAACGTAGGTCTTTACTTGACGGATGTCGCACTCAACACTTTGGGTACAACCCGTTTGCATGTGTATGTCTTTGGGTACACCGAAGAAGAGGTGTAGCTGATGGCCGACACTGCGCTTGTTCTTTCCGATGTTCGGACCAAGCTGTTCGAGGAGCTTGGGTCACCGGCTCAGGATTTGCCTGATACCGGGGGCGGGATTCTGGACACCAATCTGGAATTCGCAGCGCGGCGCATTCTCCGTTACTTGTCCTACAACGGTACGGGCGAAGACGCCAAGGTCGGAACTTTTACGACCGTTGCGGATCAGCAGACATATGCGGTTCCCGCTGATGTGGTGATTCAGGAGGTGTTCTGGAACCCGTCAGGGCTTTCTGACGTGGACATTGACCCGTATGCGCGTCAGTTTGGTCAAATTCCGGGCAGCTCACTTGCGGCGGCTACAGGTACACGGGGCTACTACTGGCGCTCTGATCAACTGATCGCGGACATGAAAGAGGTTCAGATTGAGAGCCGATACCGCTGGGAGGTTATCGACGGGAGCATCTACCTGTATCCGGTCCCGACATCGGCGCTGACGATTCGCTACATCTACTCGTCAACCGCTGGTGGGGTGACAAACCTCGATATCGAGCACGAGCTTGCCTTGATCTATCTCTCGGCCAGTTACTGTGCCCGGATCTTTGCGAACCGGACCCGTGGTGCGGGGCAGGGGTTTACTCAGATCGGTATTCAGGACGCCAACAAGAGCCAAGAGTGGGATGACTTGGCGTCTCGGTATTGGGATCTGTTCCAAATCGAGTTGCAAGAGTTGATCTGATGCCAGCACCTGTCGGCGTAAAGGTTGATGGTCTCGTTGCAACGAAGCGGGCGTTTACGGCGGCGATTCGTGCCTCTAAGCCGAAATCTCGGGCTAAGAACTTCCGCACGATCATGCAATATGTGACCGATGAGGTGAGAAGAGCGACCCCCGGTTCTGGCAATTTGAAGGCCGGGTGGGATTACACCGGGAAGTATCGGCGAACCGCCGACGGCTGGTCTTTCAACGCCCAGGTTTTCAACCGTAAGGCCAACACTAAGCTGTGGTACAGATCGGCGTTCTCAGGGAAACGGCGACCCAAGCTAAACGCGAACAACAAGCAGCAGACTTACGCAGACATTATCCCGATCTTGGATCGCGGTTCGAGGCCGCATCGGATTTTGCCGCGCCGGTATTCTAAGTTGGTGTTCCGAGTCGGCAGACTCCGGTCGCGGATTGTGGTTACGGATGGTGTCAGTCATCCTGGCACCAAGGCTTACGGGATGCTGACCGAGACGGCTCGCAAACTGAGGCGGGTCGCGCTTGCTGCAACGATCTCGCAGGGGACACAGGTCATTCGCGCTTGGGAGTCGCAATAAATGGCCAGTTACACCGCGCAGCTTGACGCGATCATGCGCGCCCTTCGGACAAATTACGCGAACATCACTCCTGCCAACGGGTACACCACCACGGTTGTCTTGGTTCATGAGCGTGATGATGTGATCCGTCCTAACGATGTGACTGGGGCCATCGTGAAGATTACGGACCTGACCGAGGACTTTTCGTACTTCACGGCGCAGGACTCGCAGTCGGATCTGTCTTATGCTGTTGAGGGCTTCCTTTACGCGACCACAGCGAGTAGTCTAAGGACAGGGGTTCGGTCGTTTGTTGATGACGCCATGAAGGCTCACAACTCGGACTTGTACCTTTCGGTGGCGGATCTTGCGAATGGCGGCGCTGGTCAGAGGTTGGTAATTCAACACTTTGTCCGAAGGGTGATCAGGGAGTACGAAGCTCCCCATGGTTACTTTCGGATGGAAGTGGACTGTCAATACCGCTTTAACCGGGGGGACTAACCCGTGGCGCTTTTACAAGCAGAAGGCTCGCGGTCAGCGCTGGTCTACATTGAGGAAAACACGGCGTGGGGGACCACGCCGAGTTCCTCTGCGACGTGGACCGGGCTCGACTTCAACAGCGAGAGTTTTGGGATAGATATCAACTCATTCGAGTCGGCTTCTATCCGCTCCGACCGGATGACGAAGGCTCTGTTGCGGGGGAACCGCAATCCGGGTGGTGATTTCACGTTTGAGTTGGGGCCGAACAGCCACAACTTGCTGATCCGTCATCTGTTGGGCAGTGAGATCACGCAGACTGGCTCGGCCCCTTACGTTCACGAGATCACAGGTAACTCATCGTTACCGGCTGGCGGTTTGTCGATTGTGAAAGCGTTCACCGACATTCCTTCGTACCTGACGTACTCGGGTGGGCGAGTTGACTCCTGCTCATTTGATTTCCCGCAGGAAGGTATCGTCACTGGTTCGGCCAGCATGGTCTACAAGGCGGAGGCCGCCGCGACCGCAGTCAAGCCGTACACCAACCCGCTGACGTATCCAAGTGGAGACCCTTACGAGTCGGTCAACACGGAGATCTACGTTCAAGACTGGAAATCCAGTGGTAGCTACACTTGGACTTCCAGCGAAGAGTTTGGCGTCGGAACGGCTGGGCGGTTCGCGATCACGAATGGCCTCGATGCGAACTCGTTCGTGCTTGGGTCCAATGAGCGCTACAGCATCCCGGCGGGTCGTCGCCGGATCGAAGGTAGCGTCAACTTGCTGTTGAAGGACTTCACGTTCTATAACGACTACATCGGCGGCACGGCGAAGGCGATTCGTGTCAAGATGGTCGGTGGGTCGTTCAGCCATGACTGGGTGTTCCCGAATGTTCGCTACAGTGGCTCCAAGCCGACGCCGCCCATCGAGAGCGAACAGGGCATCCGTTACGACATGCCGTGGCGTGCTATTCGCCACGACACGCTTGGCTATGATGTGATTTGTACCATCACGTCGGACGAGACCATCACTAAGTATTAATCGGCGGTGGGAGGTCTCGCTCCCTCCCATTGCGCGCTCTACTGCACGCCATCCGTTCCTCGAAGACCGGCATTCTTCTTGGGCACTGGCCCCGCTTCCTTGCCATGGGGAGCGGGGCCTTCTTATTTTGGACCTTCCCCTCTTTCCACTTGTTCAGTTAGGATTGGGGATACAGGAGGTAAGAATGTCCGGTTTCCAGATCAATGCGCACGCTGTCAAGAAGACCAAGACGCTGACCAAGCGGTTCGAGGTCGATTGTGTCCCGTTCGATGATTTCTACATGGAAGTTTCGTATGTCAGCAAGCGGACGATCCAGCGATGGGTTGAGCGGGCTACGAAGATGGTCCGTAACGCTGTGACGAAGAAGCGCGAGCAGCGGATTGACGAGACGAAGCTGTTCAAGCTGTACGCCGAGAATGTGATCGTTGGGTGGGACGGCCTTGATGTCGGCAAGCTGAAGCAGATCGTGGCGATGGAGGGGGTTGGTGGCATACCTGACGACCAGGAAGTGGTCTGCACTGAGGCCAATGTCGTTGCGTTGCTCCAGAACGCATTGGAGATTGACTCTTGGTTGTCAAACCTTTGTACCGACCCCCTGGGGTTTCAGGCGGATGATGAGCCTGAAGAGGATGACGCGGACGATGCTGATGGTGGCACGGATGTGCCGTTAGACGAGTCGCAAGCGGCGCAACTCGCGGAGGAAGCGGGAAACTGAAAGAGCACGCTCTGTGGGTGTTAGATGAGAAGATCCCAGATTGTGATTACTGTGAACTGAAGTTCTGGGGCACTCTAAAGAAGATCCATGGAGACCCGCCGTGTTTCAGTTGCAAGATGCCTGATTTGATGGTCGCCAACTTCTTTGCTTGGAAGGTGTTTGCGACGTGCTCATCGCAGATGCGGGTTGTTGGGATGGGCACTCCCATGGGTATCGAGTTTCCGGCGATTGACAGAGCGATGGACTTGGTTGGGATTCCTGACGAAGATCGGGATGAGACCTTCGAGAAGGTTCGCATGGTTGGCGAGGCGTATGCGGAGCATGTAAGGCGACGGCAGGAGACTGACCGGTCGGAGCAGGAGCGGGCGTCTGGGCGTAGCTCGACGCGCTCAGCAGTTATGATGCCGCCTATGCACGGGGGGCGAGATCGTGCCCGTAACCGCGACGTGTAGTTGAGAAATCTCAACTGGGAACCGTGGTAGGCTATGGCGCTGCTTTTAGCTTCAACG
>Ga0255048_10001454_pt1 | contig 16331 bp, 15 predicted proteins | sample JV7_2_2_MG_FD_183619 | JGI IMG/M metagenome (GOLD analysis project Ga0255048, IMG submission 183619) | Seawater microbial communities from Jervis Inlet, British Columbia, Canada - JV7_2_2 | ecosystem: Environmental > Aquatic > Marine > Inlet | place: Canada: British Columbia | collected 2016-10-06
TACCATATCGGCATAGAAGTGAGCTAATTCGTGTTGAGCGTCTCCAGTCACATCATTTACCCCGGCCCCGAAAGCCACGCCATGAGATTCGGAAGAAACATTTGTTGAGCTCCCAAATGCAGATTGGATATTAGAGTTTAATACATGACCAGTACCAACAGCAAAACAGTTATTGCCATCTACGTCCATGTCAGAGCCAGCGACTAAATTAAAATTACCAACCACGTCACTGGTATCTCCCACTACAAGGTTGTAGTCCCCGTCAACTGTGTTTCCAGTACCGCCTACGACATTACCCGGCTCACCATCTGTTACCTCGTTATTAGAGCCAGCGATTAGGTTTGAACCACCTCCAGCAGTATTCCCCGAACCAAACACGGCATTATAGTCACTCCAAAAATAGTTACTTGTACCGCCTACAACGTTATAATCTCCGGTGCCAGTGTTAGACCCTCCTGCCACTAAATTATAACTACCTAAAGCGGTGTGTGCTGTCCCGAAAAGGGCATTATACGCCCCAGTAACATAATTACTAAGACCTGATACAATATTATATGAGCTTGCTCCGGTAGCCACGGTATGAAGAGCACCGCCAACAATATTGGCTCCCCCTTCTACTCTACTCCCCGTACCACTAATAAGGTTAAGGTCTGAGGCAGCAGTGTTGTCGCTACCAAATATAGCATTCTGGTCTCCATCAACATAGTGGAGTTGTCCTCCAACAACATTTAAGTGCTCTGCTGCGGTTATCTCATTAGCGGTCCCCACAACAAAGTTAGAATCTCCTGCCGCAGTGTTACCCAATCCGAACACGGCATTCAAATCACCATCTACATAGTGAGAATTGCCGGCTACTATATTATAGTCCTCCCCTGTAGCGACTTCATTTGCTATTCCGCCAACGATATTCCCCGCCCCTTGGACATTATTTGCAGTCCCTCCTATAAGGTTAATATTTGTAGATGCGGTATTGTTATTTCCGAAGACGGCATTGTAAGCGCCAGTGACGTAATTACTCAAGCCCCCTATAATATTATATGCATTAGCGCCTGTAGCAACCGTGTTTGTTTGTCCGAATACAGTATTTATTGTACCTTGGACATCATTACCTGTACCCCCAATAATATTAAGGTTGGAAGCAGCAGTATTATTTACTCCTACTACAGCATTATAATCCCCGTCAAGGTAGTTACTCCACCCTGATACGAAGTTAAAGTCACTCCCTGAGGTAATAGTCTGTGATAATCCAGAGACAATATTATCGGCACCAAGGACAGAATTCCCTGTCCCCCCAACAATGTTTAAATTACCTGTTATGGTACCATTACTTCCACCAACAATATTATGGTCTCCGTCAACGGTATTGCTCTGGCCAAATACAGCATTATGGTGCTCATCTGTCGTTATGCTATTTGCCTGACCGCCTACAAGATTGTAATCACCAGAAGCAGTATTACCAAAGCCAAATACAGCATCATAGAGCCCATCAATAACATTACCCCCTGTTTGGTACAGAGAACCAGTAGTGCCATCAAAGAGGTTTCTCAATATGTCCCCTGTGACCTCCAATTCGAGCTCTTCTATATAATCGACAAGCTCGTTAAAATGATTGTTATAAACAGGTATCCACCTCTGTCCCTTGGGGGGAGAGAAAGTTTTCCCTGTTACCTTTAGGGTTTTAATGTCGGCTGGGTTGCTAATTTTTCTGTAATAGCCCATTTTATTTTATTTTTTAATATTTAGTCACAATCAGAACACGTCCCACAACCCTCAAAATCACAGATGCGGTTTATGCGTGCAAGAATAGAATTAAGTGCCGTGGTGCTTGAAGCAGCAATAGAGCTCTTAAGGGCCATAAGCAACCCCTCGGCAGTAAGAGCGTTTTGTAATAGTGATTCTCTGGCGGCAGTAGTTATGGGAGTAGTGCAAACCATAGTGGAAAGTTTAGCGAATAAAGCATCCACACAGTTTTGAGCATTACAGTATAGGTAGAATTCGAAATCCGATACAGCCTGTGTCCCGGTAGTAGAATATCTAACATCATATGCCCCGTCTATCCACGTCCCAGTAATACCAGTAAACTCCAAATCCCCAGTTAGGGGGCTTGCTCCGGTAATCTGAGAAAGGACATTGGAAGTTGTATTGGTCCCCGAAGGGCCTGTTATAGAGAATGAGGCTGCTGTTAGAGTGCTAGAAGTTAATCCTGTCCCCCCATCCCATTTTGTCCCATCACCAGTATCAACGCCCGTAGTATCTGTAATGGTTAAGGTGCCGCACTGTCCCTCTATAGTTATACTCAAGGTCGGTGTAAACGCCACAGTATATTGGTTTTATAGGTTACATAATAAAAAAAAACGAGGAGGGAAAAACAAACCCCTCCCCGTGGATATATTTGAGAAGAAAGGATTAAACTGCGATTCCAGAAGAAACCCCGGCAAAACTCTCTAATGTCTCAATAACAGCGTCAGCACCCTCAGTGGTAGAAAATCCTGTTACAAAAGCCAGCATAAGTTGCTTTGGCGATCTCTGTAGCATAGCAAGTCCAGCATCAGCATCATCAAAATAACCTATCTGGAGAATATCATACGCAGCCCCAGAGGTGGCATCCGTCCTAGCAGTAGTATTCATGAAATCTCTGCGATAGTCGTTCCCCTCATTGCCCTGCAAGAAATATTCAAGTTCGGCAATTTGCTCATATGTGCCAGATCCCTCAACGGCAGCAGTGGTATAGGTCGCAACGGTAGTACCGAAATTGTCTAATCCCACTAAGAAACGAACAATGTTGTTTATATGACCCGCTTTCCCTAGAGTAAATGTACGAGCAATACCCGTAAATTTCAGACCCCAAGCCAAAGGAGTATTAACCCTGGCGACATCGGTGGCAGGAGCAGCAATACTAGCACCCTGAAAAGGCACATCGAGAGTACCTACAAGAGAACTCATAGATGTTATAACATACGCAGGATCAGTAGATGCGGCACCAGAACCAGAAGTCCCAATACGAATTGTATCCCCAGCGGCAAAAGTATCACCACCATATTCGGCAGCAGAGGTCCATGTTACACGGTTAGATCCATTACGGCAAGTAAGAATATTATCAGAGTCAGTAATAGTAGTAGCCTCAACCACTCTCTCAACCCTCACGGGAGCCTGTGGAGATAAATTCATAGACCCTGCCAGTGCAAGATGAAGCCCTGAGGCAATCTCGGACTGGGTAGCAGTAAGGTCGGACTTAAAATTACCAGCAATAGAAGGTGCTTGGCCGAATCCCTGCCTGTCGCCCTCCTGGAGCTTCAGTCTTACTTCATAGTTATTACTATTCAAAAGATCAATAGACAGCGAAGTACCGTTATACCCCACGTATGACGCCTGCTGTGTTGCAGCTACATCTGCATTCCCTTTGAAGGACTTTATAGAAGCCCTCTCCTTGATTATGTCAGAATATACCAGCGAGGTACCGCTTCTCTGAACTACACGAATACCACTCCTCAATGTGAGGGTGTCTGTAAGGACAGTCGTAGCATCAACCCTGATATTATCTAAATTTACAACAGCCATTTCCCCGTCAAGCAGATATGTGTCTGAAGCGGCCAGAATTGGCGAACCAGCGGAAGTTGTCGGAGTACCAGCACCCCCGTCTTTAGCAATTAACAATGTCATTACATTGTTTTGAGTGAAAGCATTTCCCATTTTATTTAATTTTTTGGGTGAATATTCAAATTATAATTAATAATCTCCTAAGTAACTCCAGTTGAAGGATATTGTCCCGCGTACAATAAATGTCCCTGTCTCCGCCCACCGAGCAGCCACATTAAGAAACATGTCCTTGGCCGTTGAACATCCGTCAAAAGCAACAGCATCGGTCTCGGCAGCAGCCACTCTCTGATACGCTCCGGGAGCGCCTGCAGTACCAGCAGTTATACCGCCAGATGATCCGACTATAATATCTTCCATAGTGTCCCCTGCACCACCTAAATTCCCCGTGGCTCCTGTAGCCACAACGGTACCTAATCCTATTTCAGCAGCCGTGCTCGACGCAGAAGCCTCAACCTCAAGATCAAAAAGAGCATTAGAAACACGTATACCTCCCGCAGGGAAATCAAAAATCTTTTTTCCAAAAGCCAATCCAGTAGCACCGGGAAGGATTCCCGCTACCGTAACATCCGCTATATTAAGGAATGTCCCCGCAAGCTCTGTGCGGTGATTTACCTCATCGCCGTATTCGGTTATAGTAAGGCCCGATACCGCTGCCCCCGTAGTTGTATAAACACGGTTTTCATTCGTGCTAATTATATCAACGATGTCATTAAATTTCTCTGCATATACAGGAAGAGCCTTTTTGCCTTCTGTGGGAGCGAAATTCCTATCTGTAACCTTATTTACACTTAAAGATACTGGCATGTTATTAAATTTTTAAATATTATTATTCAGTCTTTTGTACTTCTATTTCTTTTACCTGCTCCATCTCCGGTCTCGTTACAGAAACCGCTATCCTGACAGCCTCATTAATTATCTCCCTATGGATACTCGGGTCTAGCTGGCAATCTGCAGAACTTGCTGTTACCGTAGAGGTATCTGCGAGAGTGAATGGAACTATGTCCACCGGCCTGCTCACATATCTCAGCCTGTAACTATCTACCGTATATGTCCCATCGGTTATTAGCTCGTGGCGCTTCTGGTTTGTTGTCCCCGAAACACCTGTGGTAGTATCCTGCCTGCTGTAATCTATCCTCCAAAGCAAATCGTAATATGGCTTGGAAAATGGATTGTTAATATCAGCCTGATACTCATCATGAGTCTTTGGGATCACCTTTCTGTTTGTTATCTTATAGGGAGTGCCCGTACATGTGTACTGGGAATTCGTTGATAACAACGTTATGTCAGCGCTTTCGCTCAAAGACCACATGAAGTTTGCTGGCAGCTTCCAGAAGTTTCCATTAGGGAGGTTGTAACTCCCCGTGAATGCCTCCATGGCTCCCGTAACCCCAAGTGCCGTAGCACCAGTAAAAGAACGTAAAAGAACGCTTTTTGTTAGCTCAGATAAATCCTTCCGCCTCTTCTCTGTCTCCTCTAAGCCTTCGTTATATTTATTCCCCGAAGGGTGATATCTCTGTTTAACGATATTCTCCTGAGCCTGACTCAGGAAAAGACTCCTCTCTGAATTGATATGGAACCCGTCCCCCGCCGAAAAATCAACCATGAGGTCGTACAGAATATCAAATTCCGAAGCCATTTGATTTGCAGTAAGACCTTCTGCCATAGTTTATCCCTCGTTTGCCTTTTCTACCAAGTGAATTATCTTTAATCTATCTTGTTGATACCTGTCGTCATCCAAGTGCTCTATCATGTCCTGTAAGCCTCCTATAGGATCTTTATCGTCCCCGATGAAATATTTATTCTTCCTACGGGCTAAGGCTTTAACATCTACCGCCTTATGAATTAAAAGTATCGTCTCATAATCTGGATCTTTCGCTAATTCAAGGAACCTATCTATTTTATTCTCTACAATATCAGCAACCTGTGTCTGTAAGAACTTTGCTGTCGCCTGCTTTGGCGGCTTCTGGGCATCCTTATATTTAAGGTAATAAATCCAGAGAAAGTCTCTCATCTTAGCCTCAGAGGTCTCCATCCTTCCGTATAACCTCCAAGCTTCTTTATTCTTATCGGCTCTATCAAGTTTCTGATTATCCTCCTCGCCGTCCTCTATTAAAGCAAACTGATATGTGCCCTTCATCAACCTCTCCTCCCATGTGGGAGCAATTTTGTCGGTATCAGAACGCAGCACCGCCCACTTTAAGAACATCACAGGATCGCCTAAATCATAATCGTCGCCATCCCGTGTAAGGGTAATCTCGAATTTCTTCCAGTAGTTTTCCCTTTTCGGGAGATGAATATTAAAAGCCTCTCGGTCCTTTAACCCCATCTTCAAGGCAAGAAAATCTAGCTGCTCAGGGCTCACCCCCTTTAAGGGATTAACCAACTGCTGTGTAGAGGAACTCGCCGGTACGCAAAAAATTCTTTTCGCATCCTGCATCATAACAGATGCTTCATGTTCCGGCGGCAACCATCCGCCACCACGGCGGATGATTTTAACCTTTACTTTTCTTGATACAAAACCTTCATTTCCAAAGAACTTATCCAATACGGTACCCCGCAATAGATCATTAGTCAATACATTCTCCATGCTTACAATCTCCTTCTATTTATATGTTAAAAAACTGCTACGCTAAAACACTCGGGATGATCCTGGCAACCCTAGTTGGGTCCTTAATCATCGCTCCAAGTATAGATGCCCTATGCATCACATAACCGTCCTTAGGATTACCCATCAGGGTATTCTTTCCGTCGGTTGTGAAAGGACTTCTTAATCCTTGCTCATATCCCCAGATATCCTCTTGGCCTTTCTGGAATACCAGCCTAATATTATCTTCTCCGCCTACACGGCCAACATTCAGAATGTCGTACTGATAAGACTTGGCTACGCCTTTTCCACTCGGGTGTTGAGTCTTATTTCTTGCACGGTCATCAAATGATGGATCTACAAATACTGAAAGCCTTGTGCCATCAGGTCCGCGATATGCGATGAAATTCTCTACCAGCTCATAACCGTCTCCAGACTTCTTGAGCATGTCAGTATTCCGCAGAGGAGTATAAAGCTGTGAATAATCCTTAATAGCCTCGCTAAAGTTGTAGGCTCCCCACTTACCTGTCCTCATAACAATCTCCCTGCGGTCTCCGTATCCACGGTAATCGTCAGAAAGGTCCATGATATGCTCACTCAGCCACTTGATATCTAAATCATAGTTGTTGTAGTAAGCGATATTACCGGAATTCATTTGTTGGTCAAGACCAGCGCCCTGCTCTATATGGTACCCGGACTTCCCTTTTTGCGGGAACAATCCTGCAGCCGTCCTATTTATAGTAGCAAAATTCAGGAGTTTATCCTTCATAGAATTAAACTGACGCTCAAATTCCCAGTCAGCATAATCCATCCATGTGGTCAAAGTTTTTTGGTTTCCACTAGCATCTAATCCCGCCCATGAAAAAGCAACGGGGCGGTTAATCATATTACCCGGGCGAACATCTTCCATGCGAATCATAGAGAAAACATTCTTCATGGTGAATGGAGAGGTGTAGTTGGGAGTACCACCTTTTTGTGAAAGGGTCTTCTCAACAATAGACCAGTCCTTGCTGAATCTTTTTCCTGCAGCCAATTCCTCAAAAGGAATAAATAAAGTCTGGTCTCCCGTGAATAGCTCACAAGTGTAATCCCAGTTTACTCCATCAGCGGATGGCTGGTCAACAATGCGGATAGGGTATGTTTCGTTCTTCTCACCAACAATTAAGTTAGTTTCAGAAAAATACTGCTCGGCAAATTGCAGAGTAAACTGAGCGCCCCCAATTCCTACTTGGCTAGTAGCGGTAACCGCAGAGTCATTAACATAAGCTGCTACAAGGGGTATGTTCTTCTCAGAATCGCCCTGTAGTCTCCAGCGGAAGTCATCATCAGTATCCAGGTATAAGGGATCAAATTTTCTCAAAAAATGAGTAAAGTTAAACCCGCCATTGGCCTTGTGCAGTAAGGTGACAAGCTTAGTGGCATCCTGGGGCTGTGTTTGGTAAATTGCGCCAAGGTGATTTTTCACAGTCAACCCTGACCAGTCGGTAGGAAAATATTCCTGTAATGGTGATACTTGTTGCATTTTTATCTGGTTTTAAAATGGTGTTTCTTATATAAATGGCATTTCTATTGGGCCATCGTCTTCTTGCTTTATTTGTCTAGCGGCAGTCTTCCCTGGTGTGTGGCTCTTATTATCCCTCAGCGTCTTCATTATCTTCTCGGTTGCATCGGTATTTGCCCTCTTCAGTACCTTCTCCCATGAAGGGTTTTTATCAAAGAGACCTATTGCGATATAGTAAGAAAGTATTGCCTCATATTGCACTGGGTCTTCCGCCCTTATCTGCTGAGCCCTGCTTATTGGGATTCCATCCCTAGTCTCTGCTGGCACTGTCATAAGCTTTTTCATGACTTGCCTCTCACGGGCAGTAACCGGGATTCCCGGTATAATCTCTTTCGTCCCCTCCAGAGTAGTGTCAATCTTTTTCATCGTCTCCACTCGTCGTTGCTTCTGATCTGCCTCTGCCTTCGCAGCATCACTGATAGCCTTTTCCTCCCTATCTGCGTCACGCTTTTTAAGCCTCCTTAGGGCAGGTTTGGCTTTGGTGGCGAGCTTATCTTTTTCTACAAGCTCTTCGATGGTATCAAGGATCTCGTCATCTTCAAACCCTCTATTTTTCATGTCCTCTGTGATAAGGGACTTGGAAATATCTTCGTTTTCCTCAAGAGAATCATCCGATATTCCGTCAAACCTTTTCCGAGAAGACTTTATCTTCACATACTCATCGAGGTCTACCCCGCTATTCAAAACTTCAATGAACTGTTGGTACGCTGTGTCCTGTTGCTCCACAATACTCTTTACCGTTGCCTCAATCTCGTCTTGCGTACCGTCTATTGTGGCCCTGATGATATCTTCATCAGATTTTCCTTTAAGGGCTTGTAAATCTAAACTAGGGAGAAGACCTTTTTCCTTCAGAGCTGTAGCATGGAGAAAAGAAGGAGATTCCGTCTCTTCGGGTTTTTCAGCCTTCTCCTCAGCTTTAGATTTATCTTCAGTTTCTTTTACTTCTTCCTTTGGGGTTTCCTTCTCCTCCGCTTCCTCTGCCTCCCTTTCTCTGGCGGCCTCTGCATCCCCTTTATCCAAGATGGTGATAAGATCACTATCTTCTTGTATGACCTTTACGGTCTCTGTTTCTTTTTTGGTTTCCTCGGCCTTCGATTCCTCGACCTGTACTACCACTTTTTCTTTTTTATTGACTTTCTCCACATCGGGTACGTCGTCAATATTAATAACGAATCCTTCTTTGTCCATGCTTATGTTTATTTAGACTAAATAAAAACTACAGAATGCAAGTATAGCAAATATATTTCACTATCACAACAATATGAGTGCTAGGTAATAAAAAAAGGTGTGCCGCCTATAGCCGATTATTGTTTCTTAGCTACAGTGCGCTTAGAGGCAATCTTCTCTTGGGATTTACGGTCTTTGGCCTTTTCGGCAGACTCGTGCTTGCGGTCTTTCTCAGCTTCTGCGGCATCAGCCTTTAGCTCCTTCTCCTTCTGCTTGCCACGTATAACTTCCTTCTCAATCTCCACATCATCATCTATGTTATTCCTATTGTCGTCGTTTGTACCGGCAAAGAAATTCCCCAGAAGGCCAGAGTCCAGTCTCATCTTTTCTAGGATTTGCTGATTCTCTATTTTAGCCATCTCAATCCTTTCCTTGGACTCCAACTCATCCTGCTTGGTGGCTCTCTTAACTTCTTCGACTTGCATGGCTCCATCTATCTGCTGTTGCTGCGCCTCAGCGACTTTAGCATCACGGGTCTCCTGTGCTCTTTCCAGTTTACGGATACTAGCGGATACACTCCTCTCACGCAGTACATCAATAAGGTCTGGGAGGTTGGCTTGGTCATTCTGCATAGCAGCGTGTGCCAGTTGTTGTATGGTGCTGATAAGCTGAGTATCATTAGACCCATCAGACAGATATAGTCCAAATTCACTATCAGCAAGCTCGGTGCCGTCTATCTCAAATATTGTACTTGCCAGCCCATCATCTATATATTCTAGCTTTTTATTCTTTCCTCTCCACGCCTCCTGAGCTACCTCAAGCATTAGCTCCATAAAGCGTATCTTTGTATTGTCGTGCAGAGCGAACCACTCCTCGGTAATAAATGATGAGCGAGCTACACTATCCTGTACGCCTCCCAGTGTCTGCCTGTTTTGTTGCTCCCCTGTCCTCTCAGGAGTAATACCAGCAACTTCTGCCATTTCGTCCTTAGCCATTTTAGCAGCATTAAGGTTTAAAACAACAGAGTCAGAATTCCTTAAGTCATAGGTACGATTACCTATTTGCATATTACCTGCCAGTTTGCCAGTAGCGACACCCTTGGTGCCCTCCTTAAAGGAGTCTACCACAAAGTATCCATTCTGCTCAGCGTACATAAACCACATCTCGGGGCTCCACCCCTCGGGCACGCGGGCCATATCCATCTCAGGGAGCACACCCTTATCACGGGCTGCAGCCATGAGGCTGCGACGCATAAATACATTGTACAGATATTTATAAGGCTTAACGCGGTCCATAAGAGATACCGCCTGATTAGAGTTTATTGCATATACCGTGCCCACGTATGGGGGCCTGCAAATAGAAACATTAGATATATGTGAGCCGTATCTCGGTAGAGGCTGTACGCGGATATAGATATCAGGACCTATGCGTGTCCCGGTCCACCATTCGCTCACCCATTCCCATTTAACCTTTTCTCCCTTTTCCTTATCAAGCTTGTAGGTTTCATCTACTGTATCCTTTTGCTCGTCTCCATTCTCATCAAAATATGTCAGCTCTCCTAATTTTCTCATAGATTTCCACACTACTCTTACAACACGGATATTACCATCAATATCGTAAGCACCCCCAAAGGCTTTTGTATGCCTTGCGTCTACAGTTATGAGTTGGGAGTTACCAAGCTCAAACGTTTCTTTCTCCACATCTATAGGTCCAGAAATAACCTGTGTCCCTGCAAGCCTACCTAGCTCTTTCCCATCCTCTATATCCTTTATATTTTTATCAGAAAGGTCCTCATAATAATCATCAATCACACTCCCTACTGAGCGGTACCCGTCCTCTACAATAATATCTGAATCCTCTACACGGTGGCTCTCACCACTGCGGAGGGTAGATATATTAAGAGGGTTACAGCGCCTACCTACGGGTTCTCCCGCAATCTTCTCAGCACAGTATATCTCCTCGGCAGCAATCATAACATCATAAAAGCCCTCGCTAAACATATGCTTTAGCTTTTGCTCATTCCACAGGTAGTTCAATACCCTTGCAGCAGCGAGCTCCCTTAAGTCCTGATATTCGTAATTAAGATATTTGCCCAAATCTTTAATGCGCTTCTCGGCCTTGGCTTCATCAAAATTCTGATTCTGCAGCTCGTCCATTATAATAGCCCACAACTGGTCCTTCTTGGCATCTTCCTTCATGGAGTACGCATCCTCATTGGATGTACGCACGCGCCAGTCAAAGTTTCTGCGGGTCTCTTCACCCTTTAATACATTGAATTTTGGTACTTCTATAGGATAGTTTTGAGTCTTGGCAGGGAATTCAACCCCCTTTATACCCATGGGGTTAAAAGCCTTCTCCAGGTCGGAGTCGTCCATTATCCCGGAAGCTAAATCATAATTCACTCTCTTTGCATTGAAAGTGGTTCTCAGTCCTATGCCCGCTTCCCTAGGTCCTAGTTGTGAGTCGAATTGGCTGAGTCCTATGCCCGCCTCTATATTTTTTATTCCCCACGCCTCTGATTTCTTAGAGAGAGAGAGTTTTTGTCTGGGGAATGCACGAAGTCTTGAAACGCCGGTTGCCATAATGGAGTATAGTTTTACACGCTATTTAGAATGATTCTAAATAACATAATCATCAAAGATACGAAAATTTTTATAAAAAAGGATTCTCTGGAGCAAGATTTTGCTTAAAAATTTCTGACCTCATGAAGAATTCATCTATTAAAGGCTCATCCTTTTCACTCTCGGCAGCTATCTTGGCCATGCTCTCTCGGAGTATCATTAGCACAGATAGAGAGCTTACACGGTCTGCATTTAATTCAGGGACCCATTCTATTAACTCCTTCAACAGGGGGATACACCTTATACGCTGCAGGTTTAGAATATTCCCGCTAGTGGCTTTTACCGCAGGCTCTAACAGCCATGTTTTAATAAGCTCCCTCCCGTGCCTGTTAATAGCTTCATTTACCCTAACTCCTTTGCTGGTATTTCCGAATCCAGACATTTTTGTGAGCTCCGTATCCTTAAGGTATTTTGGGGTATCGGCAAGAAGGTATAGGCAGTTTTTGTTTTCGAAATAAGAAAACATCCCTTTGTAGTTATTTTCATAATTACACACAGCATTATAAAACATCAGTAGCTTACGCACATTTTCATAGTACTCTTTTGCCGTGCGTGGCCTCCCGGTATATTCTGCCACTATTCGCTCCGTAAGGCGGTTAAAAATAAACGTAGAGCCCAGAGAGGTAGTAGAGGACTCATCATCATCATAGGGGTCCGTGCTTCCGATATATACCCCCCATGGGATTTTCTTGTCTCCCGTCCTCTGGGGCATCTCATAGATAACTATACTCCCTTCAAGGTTTTTATTGTCCTTTAAAGGGAAATCATATATAGGGCGTTGGTTTTTATCAGGCACCCACTCTAAATCTCCGCTATCGCTGCTCACACGCAAACGCCCTATTGCCTCATTATCCTTGTATTCTTTAGGGTGTGTTTCTACATAACTCAGGTGGTCCTCTAGTGCAGCCACGGGGAATATGGTGCCCGTGATACGAAGAGTGGCCTCCTCGGGCGTGAGAGGGAGCTCTGCTATGGCTCGCTTAAGGGAGTTGGGGTCGGTGGTCTCTTTAGCAATTACTTTCCTGTCAGCCTCTATAATAGACATTGCCTTTGGTATATCAGAAATACCATCCTTGTCCATGCACCCCTCCATGTTTTTATATGCAGGGACGAAAAAGCCACACACCGAATCAGGACCTGCATTCTTGCTCCATACATTCTGGCAGGGTAAAATGTTGTAACCACGGGGGTTGTAGAACATCTCTTTCAGACCGAGGAACCCGCTACCCTCAGTTCCACCAGTTCCAAATGCAGCCATTAACCCATAAGTGGCATGGCCTCTCTCCACGGACTGTCTCGCTACGTTCCACGCTATCAGTATGTTTGGGCAGGCACCAGCCTCTTCCCACTCAATCAGTTTCCCCCTTCTTCCTCTAGCGGCATCGGGGTTGTTATGGATAGATACCCCCATAACCTCAGACATATACCCCGTCTCTATCTTAGCCCCCTCATGCATTTCCTCAAAGGATGCCCTCTTGTGTAGGTCTGTATTTTTAAATGCCCTGCGTTTTCTCCATGGAGTATTAGCATCTATAAAGTTCATCATGCTCCATGTCTTAGTTAGGAGCCCGTCCTCTATAAGATATTTTTTGTCATCTGCTATTGCGAAATTATTAGAGCCCTTGATAAGGAAATAGTTTCGGTTAAACATATTCCCCCCCTTGTAACTAAACCCCACACCTCGTGTTTTAAGCACACAGCTATGCTTACCTCGTTTCTCTGCTTCATCGAGATACATAAAATATTCGTAGTCCCCATCATAATAACTAGGAAAGCCCTCTACCCTATCAGCCTGTACGCGACCATCCATAGAGATTTTGCCCCGTGTCTCAAGCTTTTGTATTCTCCCGTAATTTAAGTAGAAGTAAAAATATCCAGGAATATAATCCCCATGGTCGGTGTACCCATCTATGGAGCGGCTAATCTCCTCGTCCCAGTACCTTTTTAGAGGCATAGACCCAGCAGGAAACTGAGGATATTCTTTATGCTCCTCAAAGTGTATTGCCGCAGGGCGAAAGCGGTGTACATCCTTTAAGGGCTTAATTTTTCTTGTATCAAATATAAATTCTGCCACTATTTCTCATAGGACCCTACGGCGCCCCCCCCTCGTATTGTGGTCCCAATATTCTGCTCTTTCTTAACCTTATCCCTCAGGTCATGAATAGATGCTACTAGCTTTGGTATCTGAGCCACAGCCTCCATGGCTTTCTTTGCATCAGACACTTTTACTGGTCTCCCCTCATTATCTTTTTTATTGGGGTCGAAGTTTAAGTTATCGAAATAATCTGTCAGCCCAGCTAGGGTTTTATCTACCGCCTTAAGGAGCCTCATGGTGTCTGTCTCTTGTAGTCTATCATATTTTTCCATGGCCGCCCTCACAGTATCATCCTCCTTCCATTGAGGTCTTGTTTTAATAATATCCTTACGGATTTCCTTTTTCCTCTCATCGGTAGGATATGCCCTATAGGGAGACTGGTAGTCAGCCATAAAATACACATATGCAAGATCCTCCACGGCTTGTGGTTTCATCCTGTTGGTAGCCTTATCCCTGCTCCATAGTGCCCTAAACTCTGGTATAAGTAGTGCCTCGGGGGAGGGATAGGGGCCGTTATCCTTTATTGTGAATAGCTCCATCTTTTAGTTTTTGATATTTTGCTTCTCTTTCAGCCTTACGCCCCCGGTATCCGGCCCCTCTCCTGTGGAGATCATCCATCCTACTGCGACGCACCTTCCATGTCCCAAAGCCCTTAAGCTTTACACTAGAGAAAGTTTCAAACTCCCCGGGGGTAGCAGAGCGTATAGAGTCCCGTAAAAACTCATACTGGGTTAGAATTATAAAGCTTATCACCCTCTTGGGAAGATTATACTTCACAGATAGGCGCTCTATTATTCTCTCAGATTGCTTACTCCTCATCAGGCACGTCCACCTTAAGGTCAAACATAAGCCTTATGTCCCGCTCAGGATATATCACATACTGCGCTACAACCTTTTTATCTTTCACTATCCCCAGTCTGCGGAGCTGGGAGAGATATGAGTTGAGGTGGTTATCAGGCATACCAAGCTTCGAGCTCATTTTCACCTTAGTGTCGTAATCAAACACCATTTTCCAGCGAGCATTCTCATCAAGAGCCTTATAGGAGTTGTTGTAATAAAGGAGTTGCGCCAGGACCTTCAGCGGTATATCGTTGAGGTGGGTCTCCTTCTTGTGGATATGCGTGAGCACCGCATTTATATATGGGCGCTTCAGGCGGAGGTAGTCCTCGAAAAATGATTCGAGGCTACAGTTGTAAGAAAAATTTTCTTCCATGCGTGGCTACGTTAAGCCACAAAAATACTAAATAAAAACCAATTTTCAAAGTTATTTAGAATAATTCTAAATTAGACCTTCCCTAATATCCCTATAATATCGTGGTCAGCTAACAGGAAATATGTTTTCCCTTTATCCCGTATAGGATGTCCAGAGATATTACGGAAGGCCACCCTATCTCCTGCAGACAAATCATTAGCGCTAGTGTGTCCGGTATTCCCTAGTGGCATCTTACCACAGTCAGGACCTAGAGCCACAATAATTCCCTGAAAGGGATGCTCGTAATAATAATCCTCAGGTTTATCGCTACCCTCAAGCAGGATAACTTTTTTATCAGCTTTTTTAACATCTATGACATCTACCAAGACATTTGCCTTTCGTGGCACAAATGTTACCGAGAATCTCCTCCCGCAAGCCTCTTCAGGGGTTTCCTTCTTAACTTCCTGTTTTTCTCCTCCTTTTACTACTTCCATTATTTGCTAAAATTATTTATTATTAAATCTTCTATTGCAGTCCCCAAATTATCAGTTAGTGTTTCGTCGTTATAAAGCTCTGTCTGACCTATCATAAAAAGGATACAGTGAACTATCTCGTGACACAGGGTGTGAAATATCCTTTGCTTTGGGATATCCTCCCCATCAAAATTAGAGCATAGTTTTATCTTGTTGTGATTTATATCCGACTCTCCCAAAACCCCTTTGCCATTACAATAATCATCATCAAAAACTATTTTAATATCCTGATTAAAAATCCTAATACTATTGGGGATTGTTTTCATGTAAGTGGCTGTATATCAAAAGGACAAATCATCTGGGTGGTGCTTCAGGTTGGGTGCCGGACCCGCCCCCACAAAATCATTTACTGCTTCCTGCTGCACACCCTGCTGCTGGGCCTCAGCCCTCTGCGCGATATTGGTGGCCTCCAAAACCTCTATTTTTATTACCTTTAGGGTATTAAAAAACCTCCCTACAAACTTTTCGTTTTTACTCTCCTTGCCCTGGATTACAAAAGATACTTTAATTTTATTCCCAGCCCTAACCCCTACTAGGGCGCTGGTCATATCATTGATGCAATCGAACTCAATAAAATCTTCGAAAATCTTGTCCTTAAACGTACTTTGGTTTAGCAGGACAAACGACTGCTTGGTAAAAAACTTTGAGAATTCTGTGGGGCTTTCATCCACTCGGTGGACTGTCCCGGTTATTTCATAGATTTGGTCTGACATTTTTTCTTTTCTCCTTTTTGCTACATTTAAAAATTAATATCACGGGCGGATAATCAACCATACCCGTTTTCTACATTTAGGGCACTTGCACTTTTGGATACACCTCCCCTTACACGTAAACGAAATTTGGCATTTGGTGCATACAAATTCTGTGGTGTGCTCTGCCACATTAGTTTGTGATCGCCATATTTATTACGGTCCCGTCCGATAGGCAATATGTCCCACTAGAGGGCAGGACGGTGGTCCAGTTGGTGTATGTGGCTGTGGA
>Ga0255048_10001456_pt1 | contig 16311 bp, 23 predicted proteins | sample JV7_2_2_MG_FD_183619 | JGI IMG/M metagenome (GOLD analysis project Ga0255048, IMG submission 183619) | Seawater microbial communities from Jervis Inlet, British Columbia, Canada - JV7_2_2 | ecosystem: Environmental > Aquatic > Marine > Inlet | place: Canada: British Columbia | collected 2016-10-06
TCATGAATATTAAATGGTACACACATAAAAGAATGTATACCTCTTGGTTGGAACTTCCTTATCATATCTGCTTGAAGCTCTTTTATTATCTCTGCACCTGCACTCTGTATCTTATGGTTAGATGCACTACGTTCGATCTGACCTTGTACTGCAAACGCTGCACCAAATAAAGATGACATCGTTGCTCCACTTGCAGATTGTATCTTATCTCTTCTCATTACCTTAATGTGTTTACCCTTATCTACCATGTCTTGTGGTAGCTTCTGAGCAAGGTCAAATAACGCTCTCATTACTTCTATCTCAGCAGTGTAGTAACGTTTGAAGCCTTTGAAAGAATCAACATACTCTTTAGGCTCATCCCAAGTAACCTTACCTCCCTCATCTAATTGCTTAAGGGCACGGTAATCTTCTTGGATAGCCTCTCTTGATTCTCTTACCTTAGGATACTTTTGTTCAAAGACAACCTCTGCTCTTAGGTACTGTTCAACTGATACACCTGCTATTCTAGCAAACTCTGCAGGGTCTTGACCTCCATAAGCTTTTCTGAAAACTATAGTCTTTGCTCTATTATACTTATCTTTCCATGCTTTAGATAGCATTTCTTCATAAGTACACTCATAGATTAGAGAGCCAAATAGAGCATGGAACTTAAGCCCTTCAGCCATCTCTTTATTAAGAGTAGGGTCATCATATACCTTACACATAATCACGACTTCAAATGACTTAGCATCACCTCCTGATAGTGCCATTCTTGCATCATTAGTAAATGTAATACATTCTCTGAACTCATCTTGGCTAGGGATACCTTGAGGGTTAATTGATTCTCCTTTACCTTCCATAGATCCACCAGACAATCTATTAGATTTAGTACCAGATGGCTTGAACTGTACATACATCTTCTTGGCAATCAATAGTTTCTCTAGTAGTCTTACCCATTGCTCAGCGTGTCTCCAACCCAGTATTGACTGAGCTTTAGTCCTTAATAGATCAGCTGATTCATCTTCCTCATCGTCACCTAGGTTAGCGGGTTGACTGTATGCTTCAAGAACAGCCTTGGCAGACCCTGCACTAATGATCTCTTCCTTAATAAATTCTGGCTGTCCCTCGGCTAACCATTTAGTAACTTGTCTATGGGCATTGACATTAACATACTCTTTAGATAGATCAACTATGTCTAGCTTCTCAGCAAATAGTTTACCAGTCTTTTCTAAGTCTATGTCAAAGCCGTATTGATAACTATTACCTAGCATCGCTGCAATGACATCTGTATTACTATCGCCATCTGGACACTTGAAGTATTCATATAGCTTTCTAGTGTAGACTACATCATTTCTAGCATACTCTCTTTGGAATGGGTCATGCTCCCACATATCCTTCCACTCATCAAATACATCAATCCAGTCATCACCTTCTTTAGGATTCCAGAACCTAGTTCTAGGTTTCTTTAGACCTGATAGATCAAACTTCTCTGCTTCGTCTACTCCTAGGATATGCTGTACTATATCCTTAAGACCTTTCTTAGGATTAAAGGGTAAAGTCAGATTAACGAAGTCATTATCTATCCTAATATTGTCTTTCTTCCTGTCCTCAGGTGTAACCTGTCTACCTCTCATCTTTTCATCTGGATGTCTTAATGACCATATATCATTAATCTCCCAGTGATAACCACCTTTCATACCTGCAAAGTATAAAGGATTAAGTTGCACTCTTTTGGTTAATTCTTTTACTAAGTCTTGGGCTAAGACCTTAGGTACTCTTTTCAATTTAATAGGTTTCTGTTTCATAATGGCTTGAAATTCATTCTGTTGACCATAAACCATTAAGTCAAGAGTTTCTTTAGGAAAGAGACAGTAGTCTGTCATCTCTTTTAACTTAAGGAACTCTTGATATTCATAGATATTGAACTGCTCTGATTTAGTAAAGATCCTTGACATATTATAAGTAATAGCTAGGTGATGTATGTCATGAGGTAAATTGAAACCTACTACCTTAGAGTTAATGATCTCTTCTATCAGCTCAGCGTTCTCTCCTGCTGTTGACTTCCACGGTTCATGTAAAACAATATCAGAACTAATATCTGTCTTGGTGTCATAGAACTGATACTGAATTAAACAAGCTGGACCGAGAAGCCCCACAGACTCTGTGTCCATGAAGCATACTTTCATAATTAGTTCTCTTTCCACATACTTGGATAAGAGATGCAGAAGTCATTACTTCTATTTTTCATAATATTAAAAAGGAACTTAGCAGGATCTATCTGCTTTAAGTTATTTAAATGATGGACAGTCTGAACACATATTCCATTCCATATATGGTCAGGAATTAATGCATCGTCTCCTTTGAACAGATACATCTCACCTAGGTGTAAGGGTTGATACTTTTGCTCATATAAATAGTATTCCATCCCAGATACTTCATATGTACCAAACAGCTCATGTTTTCTATTGGTAGTATCAGTAATAGTAATACCTAACTTATGTATCTTAATACCTTGTTTTTCTCTAGCCTCTTTGAAGTGCATTTCTTCATCTTTATTGATAGCATAGTTATAAATACAGGTATCATTATTTATAGATCTATTCATTTTAAGATGCTCCATCTTAGCACCGAGGATACGTCTATACTTTGATAATTCTTTATCTGTCATCTTTATTTTCTGCCTTTCTTAAGAGTACTTCTTGTGTCATTGTTACTTCAATAGCCGTCCATACCTCAGTGATTAAGTCTTCTAATAATATAGGACGGTATCTACTATTGGGGTTATACCTACTATAGTAATTATTAATCTGAGTATCTAAATACTTTATTGAATATTCAAAGTCAGGTCTCATTATATCGTCTAGGTTACCTTCAACTGCCTTGGTTAAGTTGTTAACTAAGTTTTTTGACCTAGTGAATACACCTATGTCTTGTGTTCTATTTAACATACCTAATAGGATAAAGAGATAATTGAATTGATCACCAACCTTCTCATCTATGATTGGATCATAAGCACCTCTTCTAAGTGAATCGGGTGTCTTCTCTGCCTGATCCATTAGCTGAATAACAGAGGTGGTATGTTTAACCATGTACCCCATTAACGTTTGCTCAGGGTACTCATTTAGTATATCAGCACCTTTAAAGAAGGCAAAGTATCTATTACCTTGGTGAGTATACTCACTATTCTTTTTATTTAGTACTGAGTTAGCCTGAGCAACTCTATAACTTATTATGTCTTTAACTGATTTCTCATTAATCGTCATTCTTTTTCTCCTCTTTAGGTTTCATTGATTCATTTACTTCATTTACAAAGTAGTGGTCATGTATATCAGATATATTACATAGATGTGCAGCCTCTGCAAAACAGCAGTCATCACAGTCTCTATGTCCGTCACACCATAGCCATAGGTCTCTTACAGCTTTTAGCTTATCTGTCCTAGTCTGGTTTATAGTTTCTGAGTTTCGTTCCTTAGCCATTTAATAATGCTCCTGACTTTTTTATTATTTCTTTTATTTCTTTATAGGATTCTTTTACCTTTTGGCTATCACCAGAATTGTATACTAATTTATTCCCTTTATCTTTAGGAACTATACCTATTACCTGATCTATATTTATTAGACAAATATCACCCATCTCAGTTGTCAATTCTATAAACATTATTTGGTAGTCCTTTCTAATAGTTTCTTCTGGGAATAGACGGTCAACATGAATTTACTATAACAATCCTGAATAGCCATTGCAAAGTCTGCTCCACCTTCAAATATGAAAGACATTAATTCTTCATGACTCATTTCAGCTATTATCTTATCAGCTTCACCTAAGTTATTAAAGACTTCTTTCATCTTTCTTATTTCAGTATAGGTAGACTCGATTATTTCATTTAGTTCTTTTGGATTTTTGGTATGGTCTATAGTTAAATACTCGATCATATTATTTAGGATTACTTCATTAAGCATTTGATTAACTCCTCATCTGTTAATTGTATTTTATTTTTACTTCTGTCACCTAACAAACTTAACTCTTGCATGAGTTTCTTATTGTTATGTGCATCTAATATTAATTGATCAATAGGCATACAGATATAGTCTAGTATACTAACCTTATCTGTTACTAACTTACTATTCCCTGATAGATTCCTTTCTTGATTCTGCATCCTACTACCTCCAGAACAGGAATTAGAATAGTAATCCATGCTAGGTGCTGAACTGAACTCTAATCCCATTGACCCTGCATCTGATTGGCAGAGTGTTAAGAGTTTCTTTATAGTCTTAGTGTCAGTACTAGCATCCATCTCACTTAAAGCAAACTGGTAGTCACCTAGGTTATCGGGTTGACTACTTTTGACTTCCCAACTACGACCATCAATCTTTAAAACAGTCCAACCTTTGTCAACTGCCAACTTGACCAGTTTATCGATAGTAGCTGTGAAAGCACAATAAACTACGTGTCTACCAATATCCTCTACTTCTTCTAGTCTCTCTAAGAATAGTTGGTCTTTAGCAGTCTTAAAATAGTTTATTGTTCTAGTCTCTTTATCAGTTTCTCTATCGTACTTAGCACCATATTTGAAGCCATCAGCCACCTGCCTGAGTAAGAGTTGTAACTGTGCACCTCTGAAATCGAGTTTTCGAAAATAGCTAAGTGCTTGTAACTGTTCTTTATGTGGATCAATCTCAATTGTGTCCATAAGTACATCAGGTAAGTCAAGACAATCCGCTTTAGCAAAGAATTCAACAATTCCTTTATTCCTTTCTTTTAGAAACTCTATTTCTTCTACTTTAAATGATTCTACTTCTCTGTAAGGTTTAGCTTCCTCACCTGGCAATGGTTGCTTAAAGTTAGCTAATCTAGCTAAGAACCTAGTCTTTGTACCTTCTGCATACCAACCCTGTCTGATTACTTCAATTTGACAGAACCAATCTGAAGGGTCTCTTGGAGCAGGTGTACCTGTTAATAATAAGACATAGTACTCATTCTGTTTATATTCAATCTCCATCTTAGTCACAAGCTTAATAGCCAATTTGTAAGACTGCCCGTCTTCAGTCTTAAGCTTATGTGATTCATCAAAGATTACCATCCTAGGAACCTTAGTTATAAGACTAGCAGGGTCGTCATTAAGAAACTTCTTCATTTCTATAACGAACTTCTGATAAGTCATCTCAACCATGAACCGTTGGAATGTATCATAGAAGCCCCATTTCTTTTTCTCATTCTGTAATCCTCTAAGAGCAGACTTAGGAGCAATCCAAAGAACATCACCTAGGTTAAAGGGTTGACTCCTTGCTCTATCAAAATATTCAGCGTTATCACATATGAGTTGCTGAGTAGGTAGAGTCTTCCCTGTTCTAGGTTCACCAGCCACCATGCACTGCTTTCTGAGTTCCATGTGGGAATACATCTTTTTCTGATGAGTCCATAGATGACTAATAAAATTGCTCTCATTAACCCTTAAAGGACTCTGCCAAGGCTTAAATCTATTGATACCTCTTAGCCTTACGTCTAATACAAACTTATTCCTAGCATTGACATCACAGAGACGATAATATAGACCATCAGTGTCTTTACCATAGTGATAGCTAGTAGGGTGTAAACCTGCCTTTAATGCAGCATTAAGTTTCTTAGAGTACTGACCTCTTAGATGCCATTCCAAGGTATCATCAGGTTTCTTGTTTAATACTATTCCATTATTATCATCATTTGACATATTTATTGAAGACCTCTTCTAATGTTGAGTACTCTGTATCCAGTGTTCTTATAATCGCTGAATCGTTATCAAACTTCTCAGGGTATCTAACATGGAGCTTTTTGATATTCATCTCCATGATGCACTGCCAGTCTTCTAAAGTTAGCTCATACTCCATATTCATTCCCTGTAATAAACAAACAAGGCTAAGAGCTATATCTTTTTCCTGAGTGGTATCCTTATAGAAATACATTCTTTTAATTTGGTCAGATAGTTCAGAAGATAATTGATTAAATGGCTCATCGCTATAATAAAAGGTACTACCCTCAAAAGTATTCTCAATACCACTGGATATGTCAATAGTCATAGCATTTGAAGCTAAAGCTAAATACCAAAGTATATCACCTATCTCTTCAAATCTATTGACTCCATCTGTTGCATTTGTTAACTCTATTAGTTCAGAGTTGATACCTAGTGCCGAGTGTACTAAGTCTTCATCTCTGTTTGACCAGTCTGTCTTTGTTCTAACTGCTAACTGTACATATTCTTTAAAATTCATTTTAACTCCGTAACTTCTAATAAAAAGATTGGTTTATTATTTTCATCATAGTGTCTTAGTTTAGGTCTGATATTGTATACTCTGTAAGGTATGCATCTATCAAATAATTCATAGACCGTTGGACTGTTGGTAATGAACTCTATTCTTAGTCTTTTACCTCCTACTAGTCTAGAGTCATTAATGTAGAGATTGATTACGTGTTCATATACTATACCAAGCTCTTCATGAACAGCAAATGCTTCTTTAGTCTTATTAACAAAGATAGCATTAATAGCATCAGTCTGAGTTAGGACACCATTAATAATAAAGTCCTTTTCGTCAACCCCATCACCTAGGTAACCGTAGATAGATGGCAACTTTATAGTACCATCTATTACATCTTGGTCAGTATACTGAGCCAGTCTTAACCTTATTATATTCATAGAGTTCCTAATAGATTAGCTAGATAGAGGTTATGTTTCTTTATCATTGATACATAGTACTCATATCTAATTTGACTCATAGGAGTACTGGTATTATGTAACTCCATAGAAACATAAGGTCTATCTGTATTCATGTATTCAGCTAGATTACGGTAGCCAATGTTATCATGTACTATATTATTTAAATGTTTAACATCTTTAGGTCTAGCATATTCTAAATTGAGCTTACGGAACTCTAATCTAAACCTTCCTTGATGAGCTTGTGACCATTTATTAGTTCTGGCTTTCTTAATGATATTCTCTTCATGATAGATACCAGATATAATTCTTACTCTGTCCATAGAGATAAGTTTATGGTCTATATATTGGTGGATTAGGTACATACTATAAGCTCCCAATTAATTCTTTGATAATATACGAGCCATTTAAACAACGATTGGTTGTATTTGTAGCATTATACATATTATTATCTTTAAATAGTACAACACAAGTAGATTTATCAACACCTGTCAATTCAGCCATATAGAATCCATCTTTAAATTTTCTAGTATACTCACCAGTATCTATATCATCTATTAGAGTCTTGAATCCTAGGTAGAACTTCTCTAAATCTTGACCCTCATTTCTGTTAAATCCTGATAGATTATTAGAATACATTAACTCATTCTGTTTAGCAGCTTCCACGAACTCTGACATGTTAGTTATTTTCATACTAGTATCCCTCTAAGACTAAGATAGATTTAACTTCATTAGATTGACAGATATCACAGTATCCTTGAGTGCTATCTGGCTCATATTCATAGGTAGCAAGACAGTCACCGTTGGTACAAATAGCGGGTACTATATTACTAGTAATAAAATCAGACACCATATCCATTGGATTATCATAGCCTTCTTTAGTGGCTAATATCTTTGAATAGTCTTTATCAGTCATTTGTTTATCCTTTAAATGTAAAAGGTGCATTTTTCTTTAAGACACCTAGGTTACAGGGTTGACTGTTACGCCATTGAGTAACAGACATTACTTCAAGACTACCTGTGTAGTCGTCTATTAAACCGAGATAGATATAATTTTCACTTTGCCTTTTAGGGTTGGCAATGAACCATTTATTCAAGTTTTTAACGTCCTCTGAAGGAGGAGTTAGTACTGTTTGCAGACCGCAGACAGCAATATCAATCGGAGAGTAGCAGGGCACTAATCTCTTGTCCCCATTATATTGGGGTAAATAGCCGAAGCCACCTGTCATTGACAAGTGGTTCGGCTCAGGTAAAACTAACCTAGGACAAAGCGTAATATCTATACAAGACAAGAGCAATAGTTTACATTGCTTGCCCTGAGGTTGCGTCTTTCCCGTCATCATTACCATACTTCAAAAAGAGTGGTTCATTTTCTAGTACTAATTTATCATGCTCATCACCTGCAAGAGGGATTGGTGAATCACCCATAGGTCTAACATCAATTTCATACCATTTATTTTTAGACTTAACTTTTGTAACGTCTACTTTATTGCCTGGTTCTTGTCTAGTAGTCATATTAATAAGTTTACCAGATCTACCAGTTATAAGAGCAGCGATACCACCTGTCATATCACGGCTACGACCAGCAAGCATACCTTTAAAGAATAATTCTCCTACATCCTGTAGCTTAGGAATATAGAAAAGTATCTTAAGTCCAATATTAATTTTCTTAGCGTTAGCGTGCTTATTCTTAAAGTCTAAGTACTCTTGTGTCTGTGTCCATCTAGCATTCTCTTTAGGGAAGCTGATAGAATCTATCCAAGAGTTACTATCGTCTATAGCTTCTGCATAATAGCAGTGGCTAATGTATGCACAATCAAAACTGTTACCTAAGGATACACCATTAAAGAAGAAGTCTCCTTTAGCAGCTAACCCTTCATCAAACTGTTTACTTAAAGAGTAAGTAACTTTGATAGGTTGTGTAAATGTTCTCTTGCTTTGACCACCAGTAGTACAAGTTGCTTCTGCTGCTTCGATCATTGCTTTTTCTTCTTCGCTCATTACTAATTCATTTGACATAACTGTTCCTTCTACCCGTTAGGGTGCATTAATTATTATTTACATAGGTAAACATTACCTAATAATTCGATAGGCAGGATTCGAACCTGCAACGGCCCAGTCTTACTGCGAAGGTGCTCTACCATTGAGCTACTATCGATCCATCTTTAGTTTCGACGCTAAAAGAGGTAATACAGTGGGAAGGACTCGAACCTTCAACGCTTAGTTTAGAAGACTAATGCTCTATCCAATTGAACTACCACTGCAAGAGTAACCTAGATAAGTTACCTAGGTTACAGGGTTGACTATTTCTCAGCTAAGGCTGCTTGCTCTTTAGCTTTCTTCTCTTCACGTGCTTTCTTACGAAGCTCTGCTGCTTCATCTTTCTTTTTTTGATCAGCGATCCAAGCTGCTTTACCTTCAGCGATAGACTTGTCGTCAGTTCCGAGGATCTCTTTGATAGTTTGAAGTCTTACTTGGTTAGTAACATCATTCTTTTCTTTCACTGCAAGTACAGCTTTAGAATGCATGACTTCTATATCACTCTTTTTCTTAGCTTTAGGTTTATGACTGTATTCAGCTTTCTCACCAGTTATAGACTCTTTCTTAGCTGCTGCTAAGTCATCTTTGATTGCTCCAACTGCAAGGACTAGATCTTTATTAGCTACAAGATCTCCACCTTTACTTGCTCTAGTTACTAACTCATCATATTCATCTTCAGACAATCTGTTTTTGATAGTACTAAGGACATTAGCATTTACTAGGCTAAGCTCTTTAGAATCTAAAAGTTCAAGACCTCTATCGCCTACTTTAAGTGATTGTAAACATTGCTTAAGATGCTTAGGAGAGATACCAGCACGTGCTGCCATTTCAGCAGGTGTTTCACCTTTAGCTCTTGCAATTTTAACAAGTGCTTGTAAGTACTGAGCAGGTTTAGTTTTCTCATGGTTCAAGTTAGCAGATACTTGTTTCTCTAAACGAGTCATAGCATCCATCTGAGGAAGAACGTTTACAGGTATAGTACCATTCCAAACATTGCCTTTACTATCTTTAATCTTATCAGCTTTGAATCCTTGAAGGATTGTTAAACGTCTGTTACCATCTTCAGCAGTATAAGGTAGTTTAGTTTCTTCACTATTAGAAACGTGTACATTGATTGGGTGGGTGAAACCTTGACTAAGAATAGTATTACGTAGCTCAGTAATATGCTCTTCTGTTCCTTCATGAAATCGAAGGTTGTCGTCTTCTTCTTTAGGAATGTAGATTGTATCTACGTCTACTGTTTGGATGTTAATGTTAATGTTAAATTTTTGTTCTGTTGACATTTAGTAATGTCCTCTCTGCCGTTAGGCAAGTTTGGTAATAATATTAAAAAGTAACCTAGTGACTGTTTAGTTACCTAGGTTACAGGGTTGACTGTTTCTGTTTAGTAGGGTTGACCAATGTATATGCTATAGGGTTGACTGATATCTTTCGTTCATAATTTGTAGTGGATTTTTCAAAAGCTAGGAATGTCATATATGTATATATAGTATATATAGTAGTAAGCATAGTATTATCCTTTTCTCTTTTAAAATAATGGATGAATATAACCGTTAAAGATAACCATCACGATAAAATTATAGTTATATTCATCCTACCATTATGTACTAGCCAAATAATAAGTATGAAAGCACTTAATTAATTAACTAAGAATAATATACTTAATGCCTATTCTAACCGCAAGGGTATAAGTACTTTATTTATATAAAGTTATGATTAATTAATAGGAATAGATATAACTCTATGATATAGGTAGAGTTATAAGATTATATAAATTAAGGTGTTATCTCTGCCTATATAATAGTAATAGACGTTTATGGATAGAGAAGAATAATGTTGATAACTTGTTGATAACTTGTTGATAAGTGCATGGTATAGGTTGATCATTATATAGTATATAGGGTTGATAGGATCTAGGTGACAGGGTTGACGGTTACACGGTTGCTATTTGCTCCTTGAAATAAATATAAAAATAAAAAATAAAAATAAATAATTGAACAGCCCTTTGTTTTATAAGGAATTTCTCTTTTTCTTTTCTCTGCTTTTTCTTTCTCTTTTTAAAATTAGTTAGCTCAGTCTATTAAAGTTAGCTCAGTCTATTAAAGTTAGCTCAGTCTATTAAAGTTTATTTTGGCATGGGTGTTGCTAAGTAATTATTATTTTGGCATGGTTGTTGCTATAGCTTTTTTTCTTGTTCCTTCTATTACTATATAGTGTACCGCTCCCTTCAGCTTTATATGTAAACAACCTATATTTTTAAGGTATCGGGTAAATTTACCTTTATCGGAAATAGGATAGGGTATATTTACCTATCAATCGGGTAAAAAGTAAATGGCAGGAACTAGGTAAGAGGGTTGACTAGTCTTTAGAGGCTAGAAACAGTAATTTACACTTTTGGCATGGTGCTTGCAATAGTATTAGAGCATAAGAGAAACGAAACAAAGTAACCGAGGTAAGAGGGTTGATTATGAAAGACACAATAATAGTTGAGACTTATGAAGAAGCATTAAATATAATTAAAAGGGTTGACAACGTTTCTGTATTAGTGTATACTAAAGGAAACGAAACAAGTAAAGGGAAAGAGGCTTAAAATGGATGAACGATTAAAACTAATATTAGGTATAGCAGAGGAAATGGCTTATAAGGTCATGTCTAAAGCAGAGTATACTTCAGAGATTGATGATTGTAATTTTTTAATTAATGAGATAAAAGAATATATAAAAGGGAAAGAGGCTTAAAATGGGAATACTTGAAATAGGTATGGTTTTAGCAATAGTTTTAACTATAGTAATGATAACATTGACGGTAATAGCTATTATCTATATAGTAGCTGATAGTTTTACTTCTCTTAATAGAGAGAGTAATAATATTGATAATGAATTGTATTGGGAGAATATCAGGATTAATCTTAAAGGAAAGGTACTAGTATAATGACTAGAAAATTGATGCCGTTTATAGGTATAGTTCTTATCAATCTTATCTCTTTAGTTGGTGGAGGTACTATTGATGCAATGAGTATAATGTTGTCGCTCTGCTTTGGTGCACTAGTGTATATTTGTCTTAAATTTTAAAAAGAAAAGAGTAAAGTATGAAGTATTTAATTAGTAATCAAATGAGATTCAGCCAAGTACTGGAATATTATAAACAGTTAGACAGAACGGGAAGAGATAGGGAGACTTGTAAAAGTGTACTTAGAAGCTGTATTAATATAAATAGTCTTTGGGATAATGCTATCAAGGTTTCTAGTCTACCTGATTACAGAAAAGGTGACAAGTATCATGAAGTATCTGAAATAGTAGCTATTAAAGAAATAAAGTCTTTAATAAAATTGATAGATATCTTTATGAAAATCTACGGTGAGGTAGAAGAAAGAGCCTTTATTGATAGATTAGAAGAACTCTATGATAGTTTAAGAATATTGTTGCACTCTTTCGGAGTAAAACAAAGTTTACAAAAGATAGAGAATGAAATGCATAGATTAAGTGGTACGTTGAAAGCTATAGAATTTAAAGATATGCTTGATATTCTTGATACCTTGAATAGTAAATGTAAACTTCATAAAGATAAAGAGGAATATTTATTTCTCAATTAGTACCTTGGTAATGGGGTTGACGCTCCCTGAAGTTTAATAGCGTCAAAACTAAATAAAATAAATTAAATAAATTTTAATTATACTACATAGTATAGTAAGGAAAACCATTATGTCAAAATCAATTAAATTACCTCACAACGGACAACAAGTAACAGTTTATACAAGTGTTGAAGAAATCAACGCACATATTAATAGTAATGATGTTTACCAGATTAATAAAGAGCAAATAGTTGATATCAAATACTCTTCTTTCTATTGCATGATAGATCTAATTGAAGAGGGTACTAATATAAGAAAAGATAAGACTCCACAACAAGTAGGAGTACCTCACGAAGAAACAGGGGAAATAAGTAAAGAGGGACAAAAGTTTCTTTCTTTAATGTCTTCACTTAAAAACGGTGGACAACTGGTAGCTATCAAAATAGATAAGAATAGAGTTATATTAGATGGTTATATGCGTAAAATGGCTATTGCTAGGAATGGAAGAGATATATTATTAGTTGAGTTGGATAGAGAGGAAGAGGAATATAATACAGAGGGTAGTGATACTGAATTAGTAGGAGTCGATAAAGAGGATAGTATTAATGGTAGAGAACTTGATAGAATGATAAAGCAGAATAACTTTAATACTACTATTGAAATGAGTCGTAATGATCGGTTACTTATAATTGATAAAAATAATTCTTTATCGGTTGATAAGAGAAAAAGTGCGGGTACTATGGCAGATTTATTGAATATTAGCACTAAAGCTTATTGGGATTTACAGAAGATAGATCAGAGTAACGAAGATATTATGTCATTAGTTAATAGTAATAATCTATCTATTACTAAGAAGCTAACCGACAAGAATTTAATTCATCTTTCAAAGTTTTTAAAAGCTAATAAAGAAGAAATAGATAACGATGAAACGGGAGAGATAAAGAATAAATTCATTGACCTTGTAAAAGGTGGTGCAACAGAGGCACAGCTAGTTGAAGAAATAAAGCTTTTCAAACTGTTTAGACTTGATGGTGAAAGAAAAGAATTGATGCTTAAGAGGGAAGAATTAAATAGTAAAAAGTTTGGTATAGAAGACATCATAGTTAATACTTCAAAAGTAAAAGAGGAATTGATTAAATTGATTGATAAGAGAGATACAGCTGATAAGGCAAAAATGGACGGAAAGAATGGAGTATTATCATTGAAGCCTGAAGAAAAAAGGCTCTTAGAGTTATTATCAGAGATTTGCGGAATAGGTAAATTATCTGGAGAGGAAAGAAGAAAAGCACAGATTAATAGTCTTGATAAACAGATCAATGGTGAGGGTGAAAAGAAAAGCAAATATGAAGGTTTACAAGAGAAGATAATAAATCAGCAAGATAAAACCAGTGCTTATGATAAAGATGGAGTATTAACAGAAGTTATTAATATAGAGGATTAGTTTTAATAGTTTTAATAGGTGCTAGGTTATAGGGTTGACTAATAACAGTCAACTCTATTTATTTTTAATTTAATTGGAGAATAAATAAATGTTAAATGATATAATACTCGAAAAATGTAATAATAGCAATGGCTTGAAGTGGAAACTAATTTCTATTCTTTATAATGAACTAGGTGAAACCGTTTATTTCACTGAATTGATAGAATACTTGAATGATAAATACGCAAGGTGTTATTCTTTAAGTCAGATTAAGGAAGCTATAAAGAGGAATCCGATTATTAGTATAATGGGAAAAGGGGAAACTGTTCTAGTTTCTCTCGATGTATCTGGAGAAAAGTTAAAGGCTTGGTTTAAGGATAACTTGAAAGATAGTCTCTATGAGTGTGATAAATTAAATCAATTGATATTAAATTCTGTGATGGCTGAACCTGATAACCGCTTGAGTTATGATAGATTTAATGAGCTATGGAAAGAGCATAGGTTTCAAATTAATAATAATCAAGAGAAATTACCTAGACATAAGTTCCATGTTGTCCGTTCGTTATGTCAGATCAATCTAGGTTTATATGATTATGAGCAGTTTGGTAAGCTTTTAGTTATACAATGATACTGCCTCTTTTATCTCTGCTATTTGTACCTAAGTAACAGGGTTGATAGACTCACCTTCTCATTATAAATCGAGAAGGTGAGTATCTTTGTTAGCCTTGCCTAACTTAATTGACACAATACCACAAGAAATTCCTTGACTTTCTACCCTGCCTTAATTACTGCTATCCTTGCCTATATGTCAAAATAAATAAACCTTGACTTTTATAAATACCTTGATACCTACTTTTCAATGATTTATTTTATTAAACATTGACAAAATTAAAAACCATGCTATAAGCCAAAATAATTTCGATTTTCCTTGACAATCGTAGGAACACTGTAGGTTAGCCAATTTCAACGACTTATGGATATTAAATAATAAATCAGAGGGAGAAAAGGAGAACAGAGGATATATATAATAATTACGCGACAATTTAAGCGCTTAAATAAAATTTATAAAAATATAGTGATACTAACTTCTCTCTCTCGAATTAGCCTATATTTTCTCTGTAACTCATTGAAAAATAGCAAGTTACACAATTCGCCTGCTATTCGCCTGCAGTTCGGGTTGACTGTGTTGATAAATTGTGGATAACTTGTTGAAAACTTGAATCGTTGTAACTCCACTAAGGCCAGTCACTTACAACTATTTTTATTTACTATTGATTTATTTTGTGGCATGATGTAGTTTAAATGATAGAAATGATAGCGATGCCTAATTTGACTTGGCTTAATATAAGCCGTTTTAAGACCATTAATTAATAAATTACTCATAGTATCTATAATCAATAATAATGGCTAAATCATGTCTCTATGGCTCTTAGAATTGAATATACACCACAAATAATTCCTCATATAATCAATCAATAATCAATAACTCATTCTAAGTCCATCCTAGCCTATTAATTTTTAATGATACTATCATATCTATAATTAATAATAACGGCTAAATCATAGCTCTATGACTCTTAGAATTGAATATACACCACAAATAATAGCCTATATAAATAGAAGAGTAATAAGTTAGTCTTGCCTAACATTTATTATAAAGAAAAAGACTCACCTCTTCAATAAAAATCAAAGAGGTGAGTCTATCAACCCTACTACCTAGGTACAGATTACTAGTTTTCTAGTACTACTAATTTAATTGAATTATGTACCTCGTTCACTATCTCTAATAATCTATCTCTCATAACCCATTCTGTTGTTTTATATAGCATATTACAGATAAATATAGATTCATCATTATTCTTCAATAATAGTGTATCTATTTTCTCTTTGATCTGTACCTCAGTGTCAAAGAGCTGTATCTGTACCTCAGTATCAATGAGTACTGTCTGCATCTTTATTCCTTTTGTTAATTAGTCAATCCCGTTACCTAGGTTACTAATATACTATAAGCATATTATATATTTTGATTTATTTTAGAAGTCAGTAAAAATAAATCAAAATATATAATATCATATTTCAATGTAGTGTATAGCATTATTCTCATATACTAATATAGTCAACCCTAGCACACATAGACAGTCAACCCTCTTACCTAGGTAAGTACATTACATCTATATAGACTATACAAGCATGATACTAGGCACTATTATACGTCATATACTATATAGTAGTGTAAAAGCATAATATCCATTCTCAGGTGCTGAAATAGTAGCCCTAAAAATAAAAAAATAAAAAAAAAGTCCATTTTTTGAAATTTTTGAAAATTTTTTTATAATGTTTGGCTCGCTCGCAAGTACCTCATAGCAATAACCATGCCAACCATGATAAAGCAATAACCATGCCAACAATATATTAGTGTAGACTAACACTGTTTCATATCAATTTAATATATCGTATTGATATAATATATCATATTAATATATGTATTTGATATATCATATTGATATGCATATCATTTTAATATATGTAATTGATATATCATATTGATATAATATTATTTTTCGTGTTCACTATTTTTCGTAGGTACTCCTGAAGCCAACCACGCCGGTTTTGCTGCT
>Ga0255048_10001457_pt1 | contig 16302 bp, 23 predicted proteins | sample JV7_2_2_MG_FD_183619 | JGI IMG/M metagenome (GOLD analysis project Ga0255048, IMG submission 183619) | Seawater microbial communities from Jervis Inlet, British Columbia, Canada - JV7_2_2 | ecosystem: Environmental > Aquatic > Marine > Inlet | place: Canada: British Columbia | collected 2016-10-06
TAGCGTCCGAGCAATCTCAACACGTCAGCCTCGAGCCCGTCCTCGTACACAAAGAACCACTTCTCTTTGCCTTTAGTGAGTAAAATCACGTTGACCGAATCCATCGATTGCCCCTCCTTGTATGATCAGATCGGAGTCTGACTAGAATAGACTTCCCTGTTCTGGCGGATCGTCGCCTGTAGCGCTCTCCATGTGTCTTACGGCCTGCCGGTAGTATGCTTGCTTAAGTTCGATGCCAACCCCTCTACGGCCGTTAACAACAGCCCCATACACCTCCGACCCGACTCCCATAAATGGAGTCAATACTGTCTCGCCTGTATTAGTCCATAGATCGACCGCTCGACTTATTACGTCAAGCTGCAATGGGTGCATGTGCCGCTCGTCGCCCTCTACTTTCGTTTCCTTGTACGCCAGAACCGACCCCTTATCCGCCTTGGCATTCCCCATATTCCCTCGGATATCGTCCCATACCCCAGACGCATAGTTTTGCCAAATCCAATGAGAGTATCTATTTTCCGTTTGCTTTCCTTTCCATCGCCTGAACCGCTTTAACTCTTCCGGTATTTCACTGCTCCCGTGATACTCGCTAAAGCCTGTCGGATGCGTAACCGGAATGGGGTTATCTCCTTTCTTCCTGAACGGTATCAGGTAGTCCGAAGCAGCTACGTTTACCTGACAACAGTCGTCTACCGTTTGCCGATGAGCCAGGGCTTTCGTCATAGTTCGATTGCGGACCGCTAGAGGCTCTTTCCATATGCAGATTCGAGGCGTGTACTCAAATCCGTGTTTCTCATGCAGCTTGATGATGTCGCCTGGGAAGTCTTGATACCCGCAGATATTCGCGCCATCTTTGGGAGTGTCCATGCAGTGAACTGCGGATATGCGGCCAGGTAGAGTCAGCCTCGCGATCTCCGAAACGATAAACTCGTAGTGATCGAAAAACTCCTCATATGTCCGACAGTTCGATAGGTCGCGATCAGAAGACGAGTAGTTAAACAGGCACCCCCCTCCGTCGCTGGCGAACGGCGGCGAGTAGATGGAAAGATGTACCGACTCGCTAGGCATCGACTGCAATACTTCGGCCGAGTCACCGTGAAATATCGCGTATTGACCGGTGGCGACCTGATCTAACGTAGCCATTCAGGAATCCTCTCTTCTTCACCGGCATACTGAGTGCGGCTGATTCGAGTTTCTTCATTCATAAACTTAGACAGTGATCTAAACATCCCCTCCGATTGCATCGACTTCCGTTGCAAGTTCGCCAGAACGCCACGGCCGCCTTCGGTCGTGATTATCTTAATCGTCACGTCGTGAACTTGGCCGAATCGCAATGACCGCCGGACTGCCTGGTAGTACTGCTCGAACGAGTCGCTAGGGAACATTACTTGATGATGGCAGTGCTGCCAGTTGAGTCCCCAGCAGCCTATCTTAGGCTTGGTTACTAGGGTCTTAATCTCGCCTGATGTGAAAGCCAGCAATCGCTCTTCCTTCTGGTCATCCGGCATAGAACCGCTAACCTGCACCGCATCAGGCACCAGTTCCTCAACTAGGTCAGCTTCGGGATTCAGATGGCACCATGAAAGAGAATATCCGTCGTGCCCGATGATCTCCGCCGCCGCTCGCTCGCACCGCTCTACCAGAGACTCCCGACGCTCAAATCTGTGCTCTCTCATGTTAGTAGGAGGCCGAGCAAATAGATGTCCAGGCATGGGCTTATTGCAGTCGATAATTATCTCTCGCTCTTCCAGTTCCGGTAGAACGAACTCGCCATCCTCAAATCCTAAGTCGGAAGGCTTCCGGCATGCCCTGGCCCATGAGCATACCCATCGCCAGAACGGCTGCCCGGCATGCCCCTTAAATCTGTACTTAACTCTGCCCCATCCACGGTGATCCTTTCCTGTCTCCTGCTTGAAGAATCGGCCAATCATATCCCTGTATCCCAGCTCCCCAAGAGTCTCCGAAGACGTACCTAACTCATGGAAGTCATTCGGTGATGGTGTAGCAGTGCAAAGGAATCGATACTTCATCGAACGGCTAAACTCCCTCACTGACTTAGTGGTCACCGCATCGTCTGATTTAATCACGCTTGACTCGTCGCAAATGAGCATACAGAAATCAGAAGAGTCGAATTTGTGAAGCTGCTGATAGTTCGCGATGACTATCTTGGCGGATGCAGCAAACCTTCCGTCCTTCGCCCTCACCGCTTCAACGCCGAACTTCGCCGCCTCTTTAAGCGTTTGATACGAAACAGCCAGAGGCGTAAGCAGCAATACCCTCCCGTTAGTCTTGCGGACAGTATTCTCAGCTATCACTAACTGCATCGGAGTCTTGCCGAGTCCGCAATCAGCGAAGACCGCCGACCTGCCTTTACGTACCGACCACTCGACTAAGTGCTTTTGAAAGTCGTAAAGAAAGTCAGGAAGCCATATCGGATCAAATCCGAAATCGCCCTCTAGATGAGCCTTTGAATCTAGAAACTCCTGATATATCACTGCTCCGACTCCTTTAGTATCTTCATTATCAGCAAGGCAATCCGCCCGCTAGTTCCCGTCCAGCAGTTACCCGATCCGTATTTAGCGCACCATTCTCGTAATTCGTTCACCTCTTCTTCGCTTAATATCCACACCCGTACAGCCCTCCTTGTATGATCCCGCCACCAGCCCTGCGACAAGCCGAGCGGCGACGGGCATGCGCGTCTATCTCACGCATGTATCGTCAAGTTCATCCTTCGTTCCGTTCGATCCAGCACGCAACGGTGAGGCCAATGGCAACGCCGATTGCAATGGCCGACGACGTAAGAACTAATGGCATCCTGATTGCCTCCGAGTAAGAACCACGCAGCGGGTTGCGTTTGCGACTCCGTCGCACCCGCTGCGGCGTGTGAGTCCGTTCAACGTCCTTGACTAGGCTGCTGGATGCTGCCGCATCGGCGGCAACTCGTCGCGTGCGATACGAAACTCCTGCGGAGCGTCGATGCCCAAGCAGACCTTGCCGCCGCGAATGTTTGAAACCTTGACCGTAAACACCTTGCCATCGATGGCTACGCGGATTGCTTCGCCAGATTTCCTCGTCAGACTCAACATGCTAAGCCTCCTCCTCGTCGTAAAACTGAAACGCGAGGCGCGTCTTGTTATGAGTGACAGTGACCTGAGCCTTTCGGCCCATTCGGTGGGCTCGCTGGTAGATCGACTGCCTCACCTGACTCACTGTCTTGCGAAACTCGATCGGCTTAACTTCCCACCACTGACCGTCGCACCATTTATCCCAAGGATAGATGGGCGACCGTCCGACTGGTGCTTTCTTGAGCACTCTGCCCTTGACTTCCATTTACCGAACCTCCTGAGTAAACGAGACTACATCTTCGCGGCGTAGTCGATGATGTCCTGCCCGCGGACGAATCCGCCGCAGTTCAATCGGTAGCTACTCTTCGTTGCCTTCGAGGAATGCGACGATCGAGGACAGTCGCCTGTTGACTTCGCTAAGGCTGCCAACGTCGGCCCAGTTGATCGTCCGCTCGTCGTCGCCGAGCGCGGGGTCGTCGAAAAGCAGCTCGCCGATCCGTTGCACCAGGTCTTGCGCGACCAAGTGCTCGATCCCGTAAGCGGCTCCGGCGGTCAGTTTCGGTGCTTTGGTCTTGCTGGCGTGCATGTTGTTCTCCGTTGCGTTGATGTCTTATATACACACCTTATCGACAACCAAGCACAGTGTCAACACCATAAACCGGAAGAAACCGGAAGAAACCGGAAGAAATGAACACAAGGACTTCGACAAAAACTGAGACACAAGACACTCGTGTCTCGCATTGTCTGTAAAGCCTCAAGCAGACTACCCAAAAGCCTTAAGACGGCCGCTGGACGCCGATATTGGGGTTCTTCAGTTCTGCGAGGATCTTATCCAGCAAGCCTACGACGCGAGCGTCGCTTGGTGTTTCCGGCATAGGCTTGTCGTGCCGCAAGGTCTTGACTCTTTCGGCTTCGATTCTTTCTATGTTCAGTTTTCTAGCCGGTGGAGGTGGAGCAAGCGAAGCGTCAACTGCTTTCTGCATAGCCTCTTCCAGTTTAATGAGCGCAGCCCTGCTCTTTGCTCGTTTGGCCTCCAATTCCTTCAGTGTGGCCTCGGAAGACGCCACGAGATCTGACGCTGTAGAACCTACCATACCGAATGGCATCAGCCCCGAGAGATATCCGCCTGTCGGATCTGTAGACTCAGCGAGTTTGGCGCCCGCAAGTTGTGTCCGCACGATGGCGGCTTGCAAATTCTCAAACCCGGCGACCGCGAACCCGACTCCCTTGACTATTGCCTGCATCGAGATCAGGAGTGCAGAGAATCCTTCGCTCGATGTCTCCCCGAACGCTTTCCAGTCCACGTCTGCGATTGCGTCACTTATCTCCTTTACAACATTCTTCAGGTTGGTTGTTTTTGTTAGCACTGTGCCAAATTCAGCCGCCGCCTTTTTAATGTTGCCCTTGAGAGTCGAAAATAATCCGTTAAGCGTTTTCGACTGAGCAGACATCGCGTCAAAGAACATCCCGCCTTCGCTAGTTAGTTTCTCAAATGCGGCTTGGATCTCAGGCAGCTTAATCTTGCCCTGCGTAACCATCTTACTAATCTCTTCGCCAGTCTTGCCGAGCGATTCGCCGAGCACCTTATTGATGTTGATGCCTCGCTCAGATAGCCGGTTCAGTTCCTCCATCGACGCTTTGCCTTTGGTCTTTATCTTGCTGTAAATATCGACGATGTCAGCAAGCTCACTATTCGAGCCTGCTGCGATGTCGCCCAGCGTTCTCAACTCGCCGTGAAGCTCACCAGTCCCGGTGCCTGTCGCAAGCAATCGCCGCCCCGCCGCGAATACCTCATCAGGCTCGAACGGCGTCTTCGTCGAGAAGTCGAACAGACCACTAACGACCTTATCGGCTTTCTGGGCTGAGCCAAGCATCGTCCTGAATGCGACTGTTGTCGATTCGAGATCGGCGGCAGCCTTGATCGAGAACACGGCCAGGCCAGCCGCTGCCGCCGCGCCTAATGCGCCCATCTTCAGAGTCAGCCTTCCAGCCGCCTTTCCGAGGCTCGTCATTCCGCGAGCCATAGACCTCATTGCCCCGCCAGCATTGCCGCGAATAGCCCTACTGAATCCGTGTGTCTCCGTTTTCGCCCGCTTCAGCTTCTGCGTGAATGGTCCCGTGTTTGCGTTCACGTCTAGCGTGAGTGTTCCCAGGTTCGACATTATTCAGCCCTCGCCCGTTTGATTGCTTGCCTGATTATCGACTCAATCGACCAGCCCGCCAACCTCGACGACATCAACGGCCATCGACGCCTGATCGCCTCTTGCTGTATTTCGCCAACCAGTGATGCCATTTCGCGCTCGCAACCATCAGGCCCGAGTTGAGTCATGCGGTGGCGGATCGAATTGCATTGGCACCCTGCAACCGGCAGGAATCCCATCGCCGCGAATAGCTCCGCAAGATGCCCGCCCACGCCCTTGATCTTCTTCTGCCTCGGGCAGTTACGCCTGACGCTGGGCTTGCGAGACTCCCAATGGCAGAACGAGCACCGATACAAATCGCCCGTCGATTCGAGTTCGCAAATAGGATTTGTGCGGATCACGGCGCATTCTCCATGTGGCAGAACGTCCCACCTGGATAGTTGCAAGTGTAAATGCCGCCGACGTATGAGCAATCAAGGCAGCCAATCCCCGGAAAGCTGGGCGGCCAATCGCAATCGCCAGCCCTGTAGTTATACGATGCCGGACTGGTGAAGTCGTATCCGGTCGTTAGATTGCAGTCTTGAGTGAATCCAGAATCGGGGTTTCTGCTGGGTGTGCTGTCGATAATTGCCGTGTCAATGATCAAGCCGCGATGGATACTAGGGGAGCCCGAAGCCGGGTCACATTCGATGCGGATCTCTATCTGCCAAAACCACCCAACGCCACCGAAAATGGGCTCGTCGTAATCCATGAAAACGGCCACCCTCAGAACAGCCGTTTCGTCGCATGTGCCGTTTCCGTCGTCCGAGATGCCTTGGATGTCGCCGATGACTCCCTGATATGTCCACACGCAGGGATGCCCTACGTTGCTGACGATAATCGTGCTCTCTTCGGCTTCGCCGCCCCAGAATGTTAGGCTGTACTCCTCTTGCGTTGTGCCCTCGTCGCACATCGCGCAGATAGCCGCAGTGCCGCAACAATTGCAACTCGGCGAGAATTGCATTCTTAGCCTCGAGTATCCGCCAGCAAGGCGATGGCGTAAATCGAAGGCGTAACCGCTGTGCCGGTCGCCGCATCGGTACAGGCGATAGTGATGCCGACATCCAGAAGCGAACCGCCAATGAGGCTCGAGTCCGTTAGCGTGAAATCCTTGCTCGCCGCCGTTAGGCTATTCATGCTCTGACTGGCGGTAGTACATAGGTCCGTTGGAGCACCGTTGAGCGTGCCATCCTTATCGACGAGGAAGGCTGTAACATCTACCGTGCATGATGCATCAGCGACGGTCGTCTGCATGCCGCAAGTCACGCGAACTTGTACCGTCTCATCGGTATCGTATTCGGGCGGTAATCCCCACAAAAAACGAGCGTAGCGGATTACCGTCCCTGCCGCTTTTAGGTCACCCGCCTGAATCATCGGCGCATCGGTTCCATGAGCGCCGCCGACGAGCCCCAGATCATCCGAGGCTGCGGTGCCCGGCAAGACCGTGTGCAAGGCGTCGTGGACTCGCAGATCAGTAAATGGGATCTGAAACTCAGCTAACGCATTCTGCTCGAGTTTGCTGCGAGCGATATCCGCTGTCGCCGAGACTGCTGCATTTGTGATCGTGTTAGCTGGCATCACGCCCATCGTAGCGGCGTCACCGAAAACGACTGTACCCGTAAAACGAGTATCACCTAGCACGTTGGTAGCCATGTCTATTCTTCTCCGTTATTGGCAATCAGCGGACACCAGGGTCCAAGCCCCGGTGCGGTTGCGTTGAATGTGGCAGTAAGTATCTTTCGCGACCGTCTGCGAGTAGATATTTTGCACCTCGCTATATTCGTAGTCGGTGCCATCGTCATTCGTTCGGGTCAACGACGTTACCTTGCCTGTTCCGAGCGTTACACCTGAGCGGGCCGTGAACGCCGTTGAGACAATGCCATCATCGCACTCTCGCAGGTAGACTCGGTTCGTCTTCGGTGTGTCTGTGGGCGTTGGTGGCGATTGACGGAGAATCTGTGTCAGTTTCTCCGCATCTCGAAAGTCAAAGCCAACGACATTCCTAGGCATGGGCTAACTCAATAGGGGATTAAATGCAACCGACTCATAAACCGTAAAGGACACAGGTGATGGCGAGTCTGAGTATTCGCCGAAAATGGGGTCCAGGTCTACGCTTGACGCGCCTTTTTCTGTCATCGCCGAGACTTTGACGCCCGCCTTTATAAACATCGGCCCTCTATTAAATGACTTCACGTCCCAAGTCCGCTTAAGACCGCTTGCCGCCCTGGTCTTCGGTGCGAACTTGATGGGATACGTGACTCGCCAAAACTGAACACCCGCTATAAACTCGGCCCGAGCCTGGATGCCGCCCATCAACGCCGATCCTACGGGATAGCCCAGGTAGATATCTGAATTAATCTTTCCGCTGTAGGCGTCTTGAATAGCCGACGTGAAGCCCAATTCCCAGCGAGTGTAGCGTAGCGTGCTTATGTATTCTGTTTTGACTAATGGCGGCTCTGTGAATGGGTCACCGGCAGCGTTTAGGATTAAGTCGCCTGAAGTGTCATATATCGGAGTGGTTTGAATCGCTTCGGTGTCCCACTCAATCTCAGGCGCCCAGTCCTGCGGGTCCATGACATCGCTGCCCCACTTGGTGGGATCAACTTGGCTATCCCAAGAGACCTCAACGAGCCAGACCTTTCTCGTCTGGTCGTGGTCTGTTATTCGACGACTGACGACATACGCGCCGGTGTCGGTGTTGCCGTTGTCACCGACAAACGATGAGCCCAACGCAGGCAACCCGGTTGTGTTATATACGTCGTCTTCGTCATCCGTCCCGTCGCTCGAGATGATCATGTAAGTCGTCGTGTACAGTCGCACGACGAGGCCCACGCCCTCCGATTTGAAATCGGCCTTGCGCGAGCCTCTCATGATTCCCTGAACTGATGTCGTCATTTCACTGACCGTACAATCGATAGTTGCTCTTCAACGCTTTTGTGCTCTCGCCGGATACGCCTGGCGGGCGCCGCTGGTATCTTCCGCTCTTGCTTGTCTGGTAGCCCAAAATGAAGGTCATAAGCCATCAGGTCGAGCACATCCTGCCGCGTCATCCTTTCACCCAGCTCCTCCGGCGGGATTCGGTACAGCAACGAAAGCCGAATCGCAAATGACTTACCGGGGAGCCTTCTCAGTTTTTTTCCGCAGGTCCAACGTCGTTATTCAGTTCAGTCGCGGCGTCGAACAGCCGACCGATCACGGCCGGTGCCTTCTCGCTCAACTTCGCCAACTGATCATCCGTGATCGCCTGCCGCTTGCCGTCCGCATCCGCCCAGCACGCGGCCACATACCCTGCGCGAAGCCCAGCCAGAAGCTCTGGGTTGTCTTTGCCGAAGGTTAGCCTGGCCTCGAACTCATCAAACTTGGCCGATGTCATAGTTTTTAAGCACACGTCGCCGCCCCATTCAGGGCAAGCGACAGTAACTGTGCGACCGTCTTCCGCAGCAATCGCCGCGTCAATTGAAAGTGCCATCTAGCTTGCGTCCGTCGGTGTAACAGCCCCGAGCCAACTGATCGTGTAATTACCCACGCACTTATCCTCGAGCGGGATCGTGAAGTTGTGGGCACTGATTGCACCGCTACCGGCAAGAGTCGCGGCGGTAGCTTCGCCTGAGACCTTCTTAAAGGTAAACGTCATCGTTTGCGCCAGCCCGATCGCCGTGTTGAGCGTGTCGAGCTTGTCCGGGTCAACATGAAACTCAACCTCGAGCGTTCCGGGTTCCTTCAAGTCGGCCATAACCTTCGTTCGCGTGCCCGTGGTCCCGAGGTGAGAGGTATCGACGACCGGCACCTCTTGGCCCGAGAAGTTGGCGCTGAGGATCTCAACGTCGTAGTCGGTTGTCCCCATCGCAAGTGAGCAACCCGTACCCGTTCTGACTGTCATGCCGCTTCCCCTATAGTGTTGGTGCCGTTTCGGTTATCGATATAATCCAGTCCTGCGAGATCACCCAGCGATACGCATCGCTGGCGTCTTGCGGGTCTTCCGCTTCGTGTTGCTGCGAATCGAGCTGGCATGTCTGGGCGTATTCGCTCCCCATCGTGCCGCTGTATCCGTCAGCCGCGTTTCGTATTGCTTCTGCCGCGTCCTGAGCCGCGCCGAATGTCTCAGCGATCACGTCGAGCTGAACCCGTGCCATTGCCAGCAATGACGCCCCGCCCATGTGATGCTCTTTCACATCGCTGATAACATGAAACACAACGGCCGGAAGCGTCGGATCTTGCGGCAAGTGGTCGCGATGTATCCGCGTCCCCACCTCGTCGGTGACGCCCGACTTGGTGAGCAGATACGTCCGAAACCCTCGGCCTGCGTTGCTCATCCCGTATTCGCCTTGATGCCGTTGATGATCTTGGTCTGAAACGCTCGCCGCATTTCGCCCTTGCTTGAGTCCCTCGCAGGTCGCATGAACGGCCTCGGCCTCGCTCGCTTGCCTGTGTCTTTGCCCTTTACCGTGACGATTCGGTGCCCTCGTTCCACCAGATGAGCGTGTGCGCCGCCGCGTTTCCGAAATCCAATGCGAGAGCCGATGATGCCTTTCCGCGCGAGTTCTGCGGAGTTCTTCCATTTGCTCGACGGCACTTGCATCATCGAACGCTTGAGCCCGGTTAGCTTGCCATCCTTGTTCCTCGACTTGCGGTCAGGAATGAGTCGCTTGGTTGCTTTGATCATCGCCGAGCCCGCTGCTCGTGCGCCTTGCCGTAGGTACTTCCTCTGCTTCGATCCGGTGAGGGCGTCAAATCGCTTATCGATTACATTGAGTCCCGTGACCGTGGCGGTCATTTGTCGTCTACCTCGCGGCAAATCAGCACCAGTTCGCGGCGGTAGCCGTCTGGATCTGTGACGCGATCGATATTCAAAAGCCGCCCGTCGTCTGTCTTTAGTCGCATCTTTGGTGACACGTCGTCGAGATGCCGAATCGTCACCGTGTGCGAGATTCCCGCCTCGATTCCCTCGCCGCGTCTCGTCTCGCCTCCTCCTTGTGTCTCGATCTTCGCGGGCACATTGCGCATCCATCTCGACCACGAGGCTATCGACTCCCCGTCTGCATCAATCGTCGGCGTGCTGGTCTGGATAGTGACCAGGCGCCTCAGTTGCCCCGACCGTATGCGAGCCATTCGTCCCCTACCTTGTGAATGCCAATTAACCGCTCGGCCGTCTCGCCCATCTTGCCGCTGCCATCTCGCTCGTTAAACCAATCATCTATCAGCATCAGCATGCACGCCTTGACGCTGGCGGGCACTTGCGCCGCCGTCCCGTATCCGCAGATCGCTCGCACAACCAAAGCACCCTCAATGCCGCGAGCGACCGGCCAAACTTCGTTGAACACGGGAAACACTCGGCCAGGCTCATTCGCGGCATCAACCGTGTAATTGCTGCTAGACCATGTCGTTGAAACGCCATCCGCGTCGGTGTAAGTCACGCTCGTAATCGACTGCACCGGCGAGCGAGGTATCAGCAACGGCTGCCGACCGACAGGGAATGAGTCGAACGTGAAATCCCATGTAGCCGTCACGGTTTGCCTGTTTGTGCTCTCCTCGAAGAACCGCCGCGCCGTTTCAATCAGCGACGTGATCTGGGTGTCGAAGTCGTTATTAGCGGACGGCAGGCCGAGGTGAGTCTTGACTTCCGCCATCGTCAACGGTTCGGTCGCGGCTGCGGTTATGAGTGTTTCGCCGTACACGCTAGTCCGCCTTTTTGGTTCGTCTTCGCGGCTTAGGCTTTGTTGCCGTCTCTGGTGCGACCGCTTCGGCTAACGTCGCCTGTTGCGTGTCAATCATCCGCTGCCCTTCAGCGGACGAAACCTCGATCACGTCGCCTGGGGCGTTGCTGAACCGATCGCCCGCCCGGCCGACAAGTAATTTAATTCGCATAGTAGATTCCAAAGGGGGGAGAAGCCCGGCGACTGCGCCCAATACACAGTCGCCGGGTTCCCTGTCGAGTTGACTACGCAGCAGCCTGAACAAGCAACTTCAGGGCACCCGCTTGGATCGTGTCGCCATCATGCCGCGAGAATGCGACAAACCCGGTTTGATCCAAGTCTCGATAACGCTCTTCGAGTCGGTGCAGACGGACGTTCGACACGTCGCGAATGACATACTTCTCGAACGCGCCGAAAAGAACCGTCTTGGCGTTGATCGCCGCAGCCGATGCCATTTCCTGATTAACCACAACCGGGAAACCGAAGAGCATGTCAGGCACGCCAGCCTGAACGCTCGGTTCCCACAGATAGCGACTATCGCCATCCTTGAGTTTGCGAACCAGTTTGAGGATCGCATCGTTCATCATGAACCCGACGCTCGACAGGCCCCGATAGGCCGGATCGACTGAGTGCGCCAGGTCAATGATCTCGTCGCCGGTAATGGCAGTTGCCGAAGCAGCAGTAACGCCCGTGCCCGCAGCCGTCACGATACCATTTGGCTGACTCGAGCCGGTGCCGGTCGTCATGTGGGCCGCCGTGGCGCGTCCCAGTCGCTCACCAAGCAGACTCGCGATCACTTCGCCGAGGTTAAACGCCGTATCCTCAAGCAACTCCTGGGAGACCAGGATCGGCTTGCTGGAATACTTGTAGGCGTTGAACGTCGTCACGCCGAACGTCGGATCTACCGACGCGCCGATGGTTGTCGCTTCCGCCAGCAGAGCGCCGGAGTTGCTGGTGTCATCGACAGTCGGCCAGGGGAGATCATTGCCGCTTGCCGTCCGCACGATGCGGCAGACCTGTCGCGGGCCGTTGAAAGCCAACATGGCTCGCTCAAGCTCATTGACGAAGCCCTCGGGCACTGTGTATCCGCCATCCGCTGCGGTGCCGACATTCAGCCCGGCACGCTGCTCGGGCATCAACGGGCGACCGCTGCGAGACCAGATACCGTTGCCGCGGATGTTGTCGAGCGACTTAAATCGCGCGTCAAATCCTTTCGACTGGTAGTTGATGCCAATCAGGCGACAGGCTGCCTTATGCTCTTCGGTCACCTCGAGTTCGTTGGCGTGTCGCAGCCAAGCCTGAAGCGATAGCCGCCGATGCTCGTCAGTGACCCCTGGCGAGTTCGCTCGGTCCTGCGGTTTGGCGTCGTCAAACCCAGGCTTTTGCTCGGACTGAGAACGCTCTTGATGCTCGGCGACTTCTTCCGCTCGAGCCCGGATGCCGTCAGCCGCGCGGGCCGCATCCATTTCCTTGCAAGCAGCGTTGTATTCGTCGTTGACCTTGTCCCACGATTCCTTATCTTCGGCCGACCATTCGCCTTGCCGGCCAGCCAGTTCCTTGATCTTGGCAGCAAGTTCGTTTCGTGTTTCTTGCAGTTCTTGCAGTGACATTTCGCCGTCTCCTTGATAGGTCGGCGAGATGCGGCACGAAAAAGACGGCAGCGGTTCGCCGACACTGAAATGATTAAATCAGTGTGCAACGAACTGCTGCCGTCTGGCGGTCGCTCGGTTCGAGTTACTACGATCTTACGAATCAGCCCCTATCCGTCAAGTGTATTTTCGATTTCCACGACTCGAGCCCTCACACGCGCGGCCTCGCGTTCGCGCCGCATAGCAGCTCTCCACTCGTCCCGCTCGCTCCTGGCTTCAGCGATGTCGGTCTGCCGCAGGGAAGACGTTGAGGCATCGTAGGCCGGAAAGACAACCGGCCCGACTTCCCACAACTCGACCTCCCGAACTTCCCGAATTTCCACAGATCGGCCATCTTCGCTGTCCTCGTCGGTCCAATTAGCCCTGATAGGCACAAACATAAACGACGAGCCGCTAACGTCACCTCGCTCAATTGGGGCGACGACCTGATCGCGAACCAGTTGCGTATCTGGCGCCGTGATCTCGTATCGAAGCCCAACCTCATCAACCGAAAGAGCGAGCGTGCCTGAAGTATTTCGGCCAAGCACGATATTCACGTCATGGTTGAATAGTGAGCGTACATCGTCCTCGGCGATCGCTCGATCGAAGGCACCTGGCAGGATGCGTTCGTAGGCGTCCTCCCATAGCTGAAACTGAGTGCCTTCATCGTCCGCGTTGTAAAACACGGCGCCATAGCCTGTTATCTTTCTGCCGTCGCCGTCTTCCCGCAATTCGACGGGCCGTTTAATAAATCGCTTTGCTTTGGTCATCAATCCGACTCCTTGAGTTCCTGCGTGATAAACTCAGCCCGCTGCTCATGCTTCTTCAGGATTTCGCCAGCAACACTCGACAATTCATCCGCCTGGGTCCGGTTGAGTGCCTCGTTGAGTTCGTTGCATAGGGCGTCAAACACCAAGCTCTCTACGTCTGGATTGTCACCGAACGTCGCTCTGAACTGCTCCCGGTGCCACGCCAACCCGCCATCAACCCACTCGCAGAATGCCGTTGGCTTCTTCGCCTTGTGTCGTCCACGTTGGCCGATATTGAATAATAGGCGCCGAACGTCATGTAGCGTGCGGTCTTCGTCCTCGCTCACTTCAGACGAGCCGCCGATGTCATCCTCGACGGGAATCGCAGGCGCATCTTCTCCGGTGGTATTGTGGTTCATCGGTGAGTAGTACACGTTGCCGCCGTCGCGCGGGTTCATGTTCTCGAATGACCGAACCTCGTTCACGCTCCAAACGCCCCACTCTAGGCCGGTCTCGTAGACTTCCATTCGTGCTTTCGCATTCATTCGCAAGAGCGACTTAGTGTTGTGCTCGAAGAAATGCGATTGCTGCTCTGCTGTCGTTAGCAGCTTCGCCCAGCATTCGTCGGCGATCAGGTCGAGCCAGATTTGGATCGTCGAGTCTAGATAGGCTTGATTGTCTTCCGATTTCGAGTTGTAGCTGACCGAATCCGACAATCCCAATCGACTCGGTGACAGATTGAACCATCGAGCGACCTCCCGCACCTGGTCCTCTCGTAGCTCGTGATGCTGCGACTTCTGCGCGTCTACCGTCACGTTGTGGAACTTTGCGCCCTCACGCAGAATCGCCGTCTTGAACCAATTACCCTTGCCCTCGTATTTCTTGTACCAGCCGGCTTCCAGATTGTCGGCCGCTTTTTTGGTGTAGTGTGGCGGGATCTCGAGCACGCCACCGGCTTGAGCACCGTTCGCGAAGAACTCGCTGCCAAACCCTTCAGCCGCCAATGCCAATCCCCACGAATCAGTCGCATGAGAGACCAAATCGCAGCCGCTCATGTTGTCGGTCGTGATGCCTTCGACGTGGATCACGTCCGAGGCCAACAGCGGAGTCGGCTTGCCGTCCACGACAGTTACGAACCGCAACTGCCCGCTCTTACGCTCTGGATACGTTCGGTCTGGCAGGAGATTAATCAGCCCAATCGGTTCGCCTCGGCCGTTACGATCGATAAACGCATATGCGTTATTCCATAACAGCGAATGAACCATAAACCGGCGCCAGAACTTTTTAGCGGTAACTTCGGCATTTGAACGGCGTCGAACGACATTGCTTGCCGGTACGCCTATCGCCTTCTCGCGAGACTTGGCATCAATCCGGCGGAACAAGTCGAGCGGTTGTTTGGCTATATCGCCAGAGATCATCGAGACTGCCTGCCAGACTGGCGCAAGGCTTAGCGCGTTCTTGTGCGTGACGTTAACGCCAGCACTAGACCGCGATCCGCCGAAGGCGTCATTCCACGAATCAGGATCTGTCAGCGACAGATTCGGATTCTCAAGCGATCGAGTCAGCCCTAAGAATTCGCTAAGCATGTTTCACCAATCCAATCAAAGCCGCGATTGAAGCGAGCCAACCCACAGCGAGCAAGCCCCAGCGATAGTCGAACATCGCCGCCGCGCAAACGAACAGAGCGACACCTAATATCAGCACCGTTTCGCGTGCTCGTTTCATTATCCGAATTCCAGTTCATTTTCTTCGTAGTAACTGCTCTGCGATTCAGCCGCATTTGCCAACGCCCGGCCCTTCGCCATCGCTAACGACACGGCACCGTCTATCTTATCCGCCGACTTGCCCTTGCTGAACTTGATGCCGTCGTCTCGCTGGTCGGCCGCGCAATTTGCCAGGCACCAGGTCAGCACTTCATTACCGTCGTGATAGACACGCCGCGCCGCGATGTCGTCCAATATGCCTTGAGTGCCTGCGGTCATCTGCTGCATGCCCTGCGACACAGACACGACAGGGAACCCGTCCGCCACCAGCGGATTCACCACAGCATCAGCATTCCACGGGTCGAAGCCGATCTGCTGTACGTTGAAATCGGCGCACGCCTGCCGGATTATCTTCTCAATTTCATAATGGTCGATTCGGTTGCCTCCGGTCTCGGATAGCCAGCCGTCAGATACCCATTGCCGGTAGTGTGCCATCTGCTTCTTCTCACGCTCGGCAATCTTCTCTTCCGGGCACCAATACCACCCGAGGACATAGGCCGGTTCGTCTTCTGTCGCCTCGAAGTAGATCACAAACGCCGCGAGATCCTCGCTACTCGCCATGTCGAGCCCAGCGAAGCAACGCCGACCTGATAAATCCGGCCGCTCGGTTGCGCATGCTTTCCAGTCCTCAATAGGCACAACCTTCTCGACTTGTGCCGTTGGGATGTTGAGCAGATACCGCTTGAAAGCGTTCTGCTTTGCTGGGCTGTTAGTCGCTTCGTCGTAGGCTTGCTGTATCTTGTCTTCGGTCACTGTGTGCCCCAGTGAAGGCATCGCCTTCTTCCATTGTTCCAGTTCGCCGCAGTGTTTCCAATCGTTAATGCACTCCTCATCAGCCTGGGCGACGTAGGCGAATCGGTGTAGGTCAATTAGAGCCCCGCCCAGAATGCCCTTGGCGTACTGGTACTGCTCCCACCAGATCGTCGTCTGATCCGCCACGCCGACAGTCGAGACCGACAACATAAGCGAATCCGGCCGAGCTGCTGAAGCGTAGGCGATGCCGTCATATAGCTCACGCGAACGCTGAACGTGAATCTCGTCGAACAGAACGAGGTTCGGGTTGATTCCCTCGACGCCGCGACTGCACGCCTCACCAGCGAGAGCGGCATAGAACGAACTCTGAGCATGGAAGACGACACGCTTCTGTGAGTCGATTGGCTTGAGCCTGTCCTGCAACGCTGGTGAAGTGCGAGCCATCGCCGCAGCTTCACGGTAGATAATCCCCGC
>Ga0255048_10001458_pt1 | contig 16297 bp, 16 predicted proteins | sample JV7_2_2_MG_FD_183619 | JGI IMG/M metagenome (GOLD analysis project Ga0255048, IMG submission 183619) | Seawater microbial communities from Jervis Inlet, British Columbia, Canada - JV7_2_2 | ecosystem: Environmental > Aquatic > Marine > Inlet | place: Canada: British Columbia | collected 2016-10-06
GGCGCGTCCGATTCGTGGTCCCAACCTCGACGAGGGTGGCTCCGCTGGCAGCCATGAGATCTGGGAGCCGGAACGATCCTCCGATCTCGATGAGTTCACCTCTCGACACAGCGACGCTTCCACCGTGTCCTGCAACGGATGCGAGTGCGAGGAGCAGGGCGCCTGCGTTGTTGTTCACTGCAAACCCATCCTCGGCTCCTGTGACCGTCGGAATCAACGCTCTGAGATAGTCGGAACGGCTCGAACGTTGTCCCGTCCGCACATCCATCTCAACGTTGCCAGCAGCGGCGGCGGTTCGTCCCGTAGAGGCCGCGATGTTCGCATTGAGGGGCGCTCGTCCAAGGTTGGTATGGAGTAGTACTCCTGTGGCATTGATCACGTTCGTAGGCCTGGCAGCCTCGATGTCAGCGAGCCTTTCCAGAGCTATCGACTCTGGGTTGGCCTCGCTACCTTCGATGAGTGCCTTGCGCGCAGCGTCAAGACTCTCCTGGCACACGCTGGTCACGACGGCAAGGGGCAAGTCGCTTGATTCGGCAATTGAGTCCGCCAACGCATTCACGGACGGGAGGTCACGCAGTTCCATGGTGGCAACGTAGTACGCCACACGATCTTCGACATACGACTGGTCGTTCGCCGCCATCGGTGGTCGTACTACGTTGTTGGTATGCGCATTCGCACCTGGCTCTTCCTCGGGTTTCTGGTTGTTCCCGTCATCGAGATTGCGCTGTTCTACACGATTGGCACGGCGATCGGTATCTGGCCGACCCTCGGCATTGTTGTGGTGACGGCAATACTCGGGTCCTACTTCGTTTCCAAACAGGGTCGATTCGTGTGGGACAGCATCAAAGAGAAGCTCGGCCAAGGCGAAGTTCCAACTGCCTCTGTGGTCCACGGAGCGATGATCCTCGTGGCGGGCGCCTTGCTGCTGACACCGGGGTTCCTGACAGATGTTGTTGGATTCTCGCTCCTCGTACCCGGCGTCCGTGAGGCAATTCGTCAGTGGTACTTGCGCCGCAAGACGTCCGGGTGGGTCGTGCTCAAGTGACCTCCCTGCGGCGGGCATCCACGGTGTGCGTCGTCAGGCAAACGGATCGCGTCGAGGTTCTCATGGTGCGACGTCCGATGACCGCCCGCTTCATGCCTGGGGTCTGGGTGTTTCCTGGTGGTGCTGTGGATGCCGCTGATGCTGAAGCGCCGAAGTCTTTCGGCGGGAATCAGCCCGGCTCCGACTGGAAGGTTGCTGCGCTACGCGAGTTGATCGAGGAGACGGGTCTCTGGCTCACGACCAACGGCACAGAGTCAGCGCCGTTGACCGAAGACGCGTTCGGCGTAGTCGAATTCTCAGAGTTCACTCTTGATCAGGATGCCCTGATCTACTTCTCCAACTGGGTCACACCCTCAGCGTTCCCCATCCGATTCGACACCCGATTCTTCCTTGCGGTTGCGGACCCTGAAGCGGAAGCGTTGGTGGACGGTGACGAGTTGATCGATCTGGCCTGGTTGGCACCGTGTGAGGCACTGCGCCGTGAGACCTCGGGTGAGTGGGGTGTTTCGTTTCCTACACGGAAGACGCTCGAGTTGCTTGACTCTGAGCCCACCGTTGAGGCTCTCGTCGACCGGCTGAGCCGTGTCGACGCCGTGCCATCGATCGAGCCACGCCTCCACGTCGGAGAGAATGATGCGAGGATTTTGCTGCCTGATGATGATGGTTTTGACGAGGCTGGCCCGGCGCAGAGCGATCCGACGATCCTCGACCGCCTTGCGGTCGTTGCTGACGAGGGCGGGCGTGTACCTGCCGAGCTCAGGTCGCGGTCGTGATCGAAAGGGTCCTCGCTCCGAATCCGAGCATGTATACGGGCCCGGGGACGAACACGTATCTCCTGTCTGACGGGGCGGATGTGCTCATCCTTGATCCCGGTCCCGTCATCGATGCCCATGCCTCGGCGATCATCGCTGCAGTCGGCGGTCGCCAGCCCGTCGGAGTGGTGGTCACCCACACACACCCGGACCATGCACCGATGGCCAATCCGCTCGCCCTGAAGCTCGATGTGCCTGTGCTCGGATTCGCCGCTGGGCCAGAGTTCGTTCCTGACTTCAAGATCGCGGATGGAGCGACTGTCGCATTTGGCAGCAGAGAGATAGCTGCGGTGCACACGCCCGGGCACACGCCGGATCATCTCTGCTTCCGTCTCGAAGAGACGCTCTTCACCGGAGACCACATCATGGAGGGGTCGACGGTCATCATCGAGGATGCGACGGACTATCTGGACAGCCTCTACTTGGTTCGCGACCTCGGGGTTGCTCGTATTGAGCCGGGTCATGGCAACGCCATCGATGATGCTGGAGCGGCAATCGATGAGTACATTGATCACCGGCTCATGCGTGAGCGCCAAATCGTGGCATCTGTGCGTGACGGTGCTGGAACCATCGGCGACATTGTGGACGTTGTGTATGTGGGTATTCCTGCGGGCCTGAGATTTGCCGCGGTTCATCAGGTGGGCGTTCAGTTGACGAAGCTTTCACGAGATGGGGCGTTAACGTTCGCAGTGGGCATGGCGGAGGAAGAGACAGAAGTTCGCCTGAGTTAGGGGAGCGATGAGGTACCGACTGTTCGTCGCCGTTCTGTTGGCCGTTGCGATGGTGTCGCCTGCATACGCACAGACTTCCAGCGAGATTACGCGCGAGCAGGTTGATGCTGCGCTCGATCGTCGGCGGGAGGCATCTTCTTCCCTTGACGGGATGACTGCACGATTCGGAGAGGCGATTTCGAATGAGATCGTCACACGCGAGCGAGTCGTGTCCCTTTCGAAGTCCGTTGCGAAACTCGAGCAGGAGATCGGGACCAAGCGCGTCCAGGTCAAGGATCTCATCAGAGATCGATACATGTCCGGGGGTTCACTCGGGACCGAACGCATCTTTACCGCGACGACGTTCAAGGACATCCCCGTGCGTTCTGAGTACTACGCGCTTGCGAATGAACGGGATCTCGCTCTTCTCCGCGGGCTTGAGGCAGCCGAGGAACTCCACGTGCAGCAGCAGGAGCAGCTGGATAGAACTCTGGAGGAGCAGAGCGCGCTCGTTGTCGAGATCGGCGAACTCACGGAGGAGATCGGTATCCGGCTTGAGCAGGCCGACGCCGACTACAACTCGATCGCCATCGCCTTCGAGCAACAGGAGGCCGAGAAGTTCCGATTGGCTGAAGAGGCACGAATTCGTCGTGAGGAGGCGGCTCGGAGGGCCGCGGAAGAGGCCGCACGGCAGGCAACGTCAACGACCGCTGCAGAAACGACCACGACCGCTTCTCAAGGAAGTACGACGACTTCTGGCGGAGGGGAGACCACAACCACGGCTGAGACAGAGACCACCACCACGGCCGCGCCTACGACAACCACTACGTTGCCCACCTCTGCGCCACCGGTTGTCACAGACGGCAAGACATGCCCGATCAATGCAGCGACGAGCTTCACGGATTCGTGGGGCGCACCTCGATCGGGCGGGCGCTCGCACAAAGGCGTCGACCTGATGGCGGCCCGCGGCGCACCCTTGGTGGCGATCGAGTCAGGCACAGTCACTCGTACATCCGACAGTTCGCTTGGCGGAATATCGATCTATCTGACCGGTGCTTCGGGGAACCGCTACTACTACGCCCACCTCGACTCTCTTGCCGATGGCATCTCTGGTGGCACGTCGGTCTCGGTTGGGGACCTCGTTGGGTCCAACGGATCCAGCGGGAACGCTTCGTACTCGGCGCCCCACCTCCACTTCCAGTACGCACCACCCGGCAGCGACTGGGTGAATCCCTATCTCCTCGTGAAGGCGTTGTGTGGCTGACGCACAGGTAGCTGGCTCAGAGCGCCGACAGTCTTCCGATGCACGAATCGAGTTGGAGAGGCGGGAGGATCTCGGTCATCCGAGCCGCAACGTCGACGACTGCTGATCCAGCAGGGCCGTCCGGCCGTGCGACTACGACCGGATCTCCTGTGTCGCCGCCGGCAGCCACCTGCGGATCGATAGGGACGGAGCCGAGCAGCCCGACCCCGAGGTCTGCAGCAAGGTCCGCGCCGCCGCCAGCACCGAAGATGTCATAGTGGCTCCCTTCGTCTGTCGTGAACCCTGCCATGTTCTCGATGACCCCGATGATCGGCATATGAGAGCGCTTGGCCATGTCGGCGACCCGTGCAGCAACCTTCTGTGCTGCAACCTGTGGCGTCGTCACGACGACCATCTCGGCTTGCGGAAGGAGTCGTGCGAGTGCCATCTGCACGTCGCCTGTACCCGGCGGCATGTCGATGATGAGGTAGCCGAGATCGCTCGGCCACGCGACATCGTTGAGGAACTGTTCAACTGCCTTGGTGAGCATCAGCCCCCGCCACATGAGGGCAGTGTCTTCGTTCTCAAGGAGCAGCCCAGTCGACACGAGGTAGATGCCCATCGCTTCTGTTGGAATGATCTTCCGCTGATCGTTTGCGCTCAGCCGGGTGTCGCCAGCGCCGAGCATGCGAGGTGCTGAGAACCCCCAGATGTCCGCGTCGAGGAGTCCGACGGAGTGACCCTGTGCCGAGATGGCGAGCGCAAGGTTCACGCTCAGGGACGACTTGCCCACGCCACCCTTTCCGCTACTCACTGCAATCACGCGCGTCGATGGTGATATGGCGGTTGGTGTTGCGTTCTCGCGAGCGTTCATTCGGGCGCGCTCCATCAGCGTGCTGCGTTGATCCTGAGACATCACTCCAGTGACGATGTCGACACGGTCGACTCCCTCGAGGGCGCCGACTCGTCGTTCAACATCTGATTCGATCTGGCCACGCATCGGGCACGAAGCAACTGTCAGGGCGATAGCCACCTGAACTGATGTGTCGCGGATAACAATCTCGTCGACCATTCCGAGATCGACGATGTCCGTGTGCAGCTCAGGGTCGATGACATGTCTGAGTGCGTCGCGAACTTCTGCCTCGGAAACCATGGTGGGAGAATACCGGTGACGGATCGATGGATTACCCCTATCATGATGGTCCCAAACCTTTACCGGACCAGGAGGCCCGAATGACAGCTCCAAGTGCCCAACTCCAAGGTGTCACGCTCACGTCGAACGCCGCAGCCAAGGTCAAGGAATTGATCGATGCTGAGGATGATGCCGACATGGCCCTCCGTCTCGGCGTCAAGCGATCCGGCTGCTCCGGATACGCCTACGACATGTACTTTGACTCAGCGATCGATCCATCCGACATCGTGAGTGAGACAGACGGCGTGAGAGTCGTCGTCGATGCCGAAAGCGCCTCAATGGTGACCGGTGCAGTCGTCGACTTCAGCGATGATGGTCTCTCTGGGGCAGGATTCGCAATCGAGAATCCGAACGTCTCTGGCTCCTGCGGCTGCGGCAAGTCCTTCAGCTGAATTCGATGCCAAAGACTATCCACGACGCACCGAGCGGCCCGACGCCACTCGGACCGTACAGCATTGTTACCGAAGCAAACGGATTCGTGTTCGTCTCCGGCATGGTGCCCATCGTTCCCGAAACGGGGAAGCCCGTTGACGGCGACATCAAGGTTCAGACGCATCAGGTGATGAAGAACATCGGTGCTGTTCTCGGAGATGTCGGACTCGGGTACGACGACATCGTCAAGACGACAATCTTCGTAGTCGACATGGATGACTATCCGGCCGTCAACGAGGTGTACGGCGAGTACGTCGGCGAGTCACGTCCTGCACGCTCTACGATTGAGGCAGCAGCACTCCCAGGCGGGTTCCAAGTCGAAATCGAGTCCATTTCCGCCCGCTAAGAGACCATTTTGGCGTCACGAAGCGCAGGATATTGCGCCAAGCGACGCCAAAACGGGTGAGACAAGGAGATCGCATGAATCGCGATGCAGTATTGACGGCACTTGGAATTGAAGAGACGAACTCTGGTGTCTTCGCTGGCGAGTGGCTGGCTGGCAACGGCCCCGCACTTGCCTCGATAGATCCCACGACCGAAGAGGTCATTGCGACAGTGACTGAGGGCGACCTCGCTGACTACGAAGCCGCGATCACGGTTGCCGAGGACACGTTCAAGGAGTGGCGCATGCTGCCAGCTCCGGAGCGAGGCAACTACGTGCGCCTCATCGGTGACGCCCTACGCAAGTACAAGGAGCCCCTCGGTGCTCTCGTCTCGATGGAGACCGGCAAGATCCGGGCCGAAGGGGAGGGCGAAGTCCAGGAGATGATCGACATCGCCGACTTCTCTGTCGGGTTGTCTCGTCAGCTTTATGGTCTCACGATCGCATCCGAGCGGCCACGACATCGCATGTACGAACAGTGGCAGCCGCTTGGACCCGTTGGCATCATCACCTCGTTCAACTTCCCGACAGCAGTGTGGGCCTGGAATGCACTCCTTGCCGCAGTGTGTGGCGACACGATGATCTGGAAGCCATCGCACACGACACCACTTACCGCGGTAGCTACGACCAAGATTGCTCAGGAAGTGATGGCTGGCTCAGGCTTCGAAGGAGTGTTCAGTCTCACCGTCGGCCACGCAGACCCCGTCGGAGCAGCCCTCGTCGCTGACCCACGTGTACCGCTCATCTCGGCGACGGGCTCGGTCCGCATGGGCCAGGTCGTTGGCACTGAGGTAGCGAAGCGCCTCGGTCGCTCACTGCTCGAACTCGGCGGCAACAACGCCATCATCGTGTTGGACGATGCCGATCTCGACATGGTCGTGCGAGCATCGCTCTTCTCCGCAGCCGGCACAACAGGTCAGCGCTGCACGTCATTGCGCAGACTCATCGTGCACAGCGACGTCATCGACGATCTTTCCGATCGCCTTGTGGATGCCTTCACTCAGATCCGGTTGGGCGACCCGCTTGATGACGACACTCTGATCGGACCGCTTGTCGACCAGGCAGCGGTGGATACGTCCAAGGCTGCTATCGAGATCGCAATGGAGCAAGGGGGAGAACTTCTTGCAGGCGGGAACGAACCCGACCGCACGGGCTACTTCCTTGAGCCCGCCATCATCAGAATCCCCAAGGATGCACCAATCGTGCAGACGGAGACCTTCGGTCCCGTCCTCTATCTGATCGCTGTCGACTCGCTCGACGAGGCGATTGAGGTACAGAACGGGGTACCGCAAGGGCTGAGCTCGGCGATCTTCACGGACTCGATGCGGAGCTCGGAGCTGTTTCTCTCAGCGGAGGGTTCGGACTGTGGCATTGCGAACGTGAACATCGGAACTTCAGGTGCCGAGATCGGCGGTGCATTCGGTGGCGAGAAGGAGACAGGCGGCGGCCGCGAGTCAGGCTCTGACTCCTGGAAGGCCTATATGCGTCGCCAGACAGTCACGATCAACTGGTCCAAGGATCTCCCTCTGGCCCAAGGCATCGATTTCGGCTAGACGAGTTCGATGACCGGGATTACCCGGTCGGTTGCAGCTTCATATTCTGCGAAGTTGGAATGTAGATCAGCCTGGTGGGCGTAGATCCTGTCCCTTTCGTTGAGGGGCAGCTCGATCGCTGTCTTGTCAACCCTGTCCGTACCGATCTCGATACTCACCGCAGGATTGGTCTTGACGTTGTAGAACCAATCGGGATGCGAGTGCGCACCGGCCTTGGAGGCGAAGACGTATATCCTGTCCTCGTAATCGAGGTACATGAGCGGACTTTGACGCTCCGCACCGCTCTTGGCCCCCGTCGTGTGGAGTATGAGGAGTGGCTTGCCTTCGAACATGCCGCCGACTCTTCCCTCGTTCGCCCTGAATTCGTCGATGATTCCGGCGTTCCAATCTGACATGTGAGTCCTCCTGTTGAGCGAGCAACCACAACCTCATGCTCAGAAGATGGATTCCCCGGTAACCTGCCGGCATGACCTCCTCCCCCCTTAGGAACGTTGCGCTGATCGCGCACGTCGATCACGGCAAGACCACACTCGTTGACGGCCTGTTGCGCGCAGCCGGCGTGTTTGCTGACCACGAAAAACTCGTTGAACGGGTCATGGACTCGAACGACCAGGAGCGCGAACGTGGCATCACGATCCTCGCCAAGGCTGCTTCGATCGAGTGGAGCGGAACAAAGATCAACCTCGTCGACACGCCCGGCCACGCTGATTTCGGCGGCGAGGTCGAGCGAGCGCTCACTCTCGTGGACGGTGTCCTGCTTCTCGTCGATGCAGCCGAGGGCCCGATGCCCCAGACCCGGTATGTCCTCTCCAAGGCGCTCGAACGCCACCTTCCGACCGTCGTCGTGATCAACAAGGTTGATCGCTCGGATGCTCGCACAGAAGAAGTCGCCGACGAGGTATACGAACTCTTCTTCGACCTCGATGCCGATGATCACCACATCGAGTTCCCGATCATTTCAGCGATCGCCAGAGATGGCCACTCGATGGTCGGCGTTGGTGTTCCACTGCCGACCGACACGCTCGCACCCGTTCTCGATGCGATTATCGAGAGCATTCCTGCCCCGGCAGGCGACCCGGATGCACCCCTCCAGGCACTGGTCACGAACCTTGATGCATCTGACTATCTCGGACGACTCGCCATTGGTCGTGTTATTGAGGGCACCATGCGCGCGGGTGACCGTGTTGCTCTCGTGCAGGGCGATGACGAGCCGATCAAACGCAAGCTCGGCAACCTCATGGGGTTTGCGAACCTTGGACGTGACGATGTTGCCGAACGCGCTGCTGGCGATCTGTTCGTCGTTGCCGGATTCCCAGAAGTGGGCATCGGTGACACGTTTGCAGACGACGAAGTGATGGAAGCCCTTCCCCGACTTGAGGTCGATGAGCCGGTGCTGCGCATGACTTTTGGCGTGAACACGTCTCCTCTTGCTGGGACCGAAGGAAGGTTTGTTACGTCTCGACAGATCCGTGACCGCCTTGAGAAGGAAGTCCTCGGAAACGTTTCGATCCGTCTCGGCGAGACCTCTTCCCCTGAGGTGATCGAGGTGGCGGGTCGGGGCGAGCTTCAACTCTCCGTTCTCATTGAGTCGATGCGTCGAGAAGGCTTCGAGCTGCAAGTCAGCCGGCCCGAAGTCATCGTCAAGGAGATCGACGGAACCAGACACGAACCGCTCGAACGAGTGACCGTCGATGTTGCTGATGAGTATGTCGGCGCCGTGACCCAGGTCGTTGCACCCCGGAAGGGACGCATTGCGGACCTGAGGCCGGGAGAAACCGGCCGTTCCATCGTCACCTTCACCGCTCCATCGCGTGGTCTCCTTGGGCTGCGGTCCTTGCTGCTCACCGTCACCCGAGGAACCGCGCTCGTGCACCAGCATCACGAGGGGTGGATCGCGTGGGTCGGCGAACTGCCCACCCGTCAGGGTGGCGCGATGGTTGCCGACAGACGCGGGGCATCGACGGGATTCGCGCTCGACAATCTTCAGAAGCGCGGCGAGTTGTTCATGGGCCCCGGCATTGACGTGTACGAAGGCATGATCATTGGTGAGGCCTCACGACCGGAGAACATGACTGTCAACCCGACCAAGGGCAAAGAACTGACGAACATCCGCACACATTCTTCTGACGATGCCATCAAGCTCAAGCCTCCCCGTGACATGAACCTTGAGATCGCGATCGAATGGATCGCAGACGACGAACTCGTTGAGATCACCCCACAGTCCATCCGCATCCGCAAACGCCTCCTGACCGAGTCCGAGCGCAAGCGAGCCAAGAAAAAGTAAGAATGCGAAGGGTTCGCCACTGTTCGTAACGCATACCCAGGGTTCAGATGCCGGTATGTGCCGCCGATGGCCCACAGAATGGGTGAGAAGATCCCGGGAACCTGATTCCGGCCTCTGACCGTCCGAACGGTGAAGGACAATGAGAGAGGAGTTCGCATATGCGACGCACGATCATCACATTGGTGGCGGTTCTTGCGGTGGTGGGCACCGCATGTCAGGCCGGTTCCACGAGCAACACACCGGTAACACTGCCAGACGAAACCAGGGGACCAACGGGGGTGCAGGCTTTTGCCGCGTCCGCTGTACAGCCATTTGACTCGTGCAACGAGTTCCTGGATTACGTCAAGAAGCATGCGATAGAACGTGTGGGACCGTACGGATTGGACAACTACGGCGGATATCCAGTCGTATTCGAGGAGTTCGCTGCGACGGACGACGCCGGCGGTGAGACGAGGGCGCTTGCTCCGAGCGGCGGCGTTCAGGGTGTCGACTACTCAGGCACCAACGTTCAGGTCGCCGGAGTCGATGAGCCCGACATCGTCAAGACAGACGGCGAGCGCATCTTCGTCGTAGCGCAAGGACAACTGCACTGGATTGACGCCTCCGGTACTCCGACGATCGTTGCGTCACTGCCGTTGAGTGGCTGGGGCCAGCAGCTCTTCCTCTCTGGTGACAGCCTGCTCGTCATGACATCGGGCGGCGGATACGGAATCGAACCATTCACCGACGGAATCGCTCGTGACGCAATCGCCCCTGGCTATCAGACCCAGCGGGTCGTCCTCACAGAGGTTGACGTTTCCGATCCAGACTCGATGGAAGCGGTAACCACGCTCATGCTCGATGGCAGCATCCTTTCATCTCGCATGGCTGACGGCACCGTCCGTGTCGTCGTGCGTTCGGGACCCAACGGGTTCGACTGGGCATACCCGGAAGGCAGCGGCATCCGTGCCGAACAGAACGCCGTCGAAGCGAACAAGAAGTTGATCGAAGAGTCAACGCTTGAGAACTGGGTCCCCTGGTACATCCTCAAGAAACATGGATCGGGCACGACCTCTGATGGTCCGGTCCTTGGTTGTGACCAGGTTGGACATCCGGATGAATTCTCCGGTCTCTCGATGCTCTCGATCCTCTCCATCGAACTCGATGACGGACTCGAGCCTGGCAACAGCATCGGACTTCTGGCCGAGGGTCAGACAATCTACGCGTCGAATGACAATCTCTACGTAGCGACCTCGCCATGGATGGCGTGGCCTGCCACACGTTGGGAAGACAACAAGAACAGCACCCTGACAACACAGCTCCACATGTTCGACATCTCCGATCCGGCAACGGCGACGTACGTTGCCTCAGGAGAGGTAGAGGGCGTACTGCACTCCCAGTTCTCCATGGACGAGTACGAGGGCGCGCTTCGAGTCGTCACCACCGACGAGAATCCGTGGTGGGGATCCAGCGACGTTCCTGATACTGCGGTAATCACGATGCAACGTGATGGCGGCGAGTTGGTCGAGGTCGGATCAGTAGACGGCCTTGGAAAGAACGAACGGGTCTATGCCGTTCGGTTCATCCAGGACAAGGGGTACGTCGTCACCTTCCGCCAAGTCGACCCGCTCTACGTGGTCGATCTCGCAGATCCGACGAATCCTCGGGTCGAGGGCGAACTCAAGATCAACGGGTACTCGGCGTACCTGCATCCGATCGGTGAGGACCTGCTCCTCGGCGTCGGTCAGGATGCAACTGATGAAGGTCGTATCGAAGGCACACAGGTCTCCGTGTTCGACGTGTCAGATCCGACGGATCCGAGGCGTCTCTCGAGGATCACTTTCGATGATGCTCACTCCGAAGCCGAGTGGGATCATCACGCCTTCCTGTGGTGGGCACCTGAGGGAATTGCGGTTCTGCCACTCCAACGCTGGTCGTGGGATGAGGAAACCGAGAAGAGCGACAACTTCTCTGGGGCAGTGGTCGTGTCTGCGACTCCGAACCGTGTGAAGCAACTCGGTGAGATCAGGCATCCGAACGCCAATCAAGAAGATTGTGAAGGTTGTGAGGAGTGGACTGCTCCGATCAACCGCTCGCTGGTGATCGGTGACACGCTGTTCACGTTCTCAGAGATGGGCGTTCTCGCATCGGATCTGGAGACACTCGATGACGTCGCATGGATGGCCTTCGGCTAGACGGGATATCACTCTGGAGAGGGAGAAGCAGCTCGCATCGCAAGGTGCGGGCTGTTCTTCTGTCCCCGTCAGCCGAATCGGTAGCCGACGGACCGCACGGTTGTGATCCATGAGGCACGTTCCTCGCCGAGTTTGGCTCGGAGGCGTCGCACGTGGACGTCGACGGTTCTTGAGCCTCCGAAGTAGTCGTATCCCCACACCTTTGAGAGCATCTGCTCGCGGCTCCACACCTTGTTCGGATTCTCTACGAGGAACCGAAGAAGCTCGTACTCCATGTACGTGAGATCGATCGGTTTCCCCGCAAGAGCCGCTTGATACGTTGCGGTGTTGAGTTCCAGATCGTGGTGGCGGAGTACCGGATCATCAGTGATCTCGATCTCCGCAACGCCGAGGCGAGACAACCGGACACGAAGCTCTGTTCTATCCACCGGCGTGAGGACGAAGTCATCGAAGCCGTCCTTGTCGTCGAGATCTGCCGTGAGCGTGCGGTCAACAACGATGAGAACAGCGAGGTCATACTCCTCACGGATCTTGCCGGCGACGGTGATCGCGAGATCGGGGTTGTCCCCAAGTTCGACGACCGCTGCGCCCCATCCCCCCGGCGGTTCCTTGCGACCGGTGTCAGCGACATCTGAGATCGGAACAGGCTGATACCCAGCGCCGATCAGAGCTCCGATGAGAGAGGCTGACGGGGACTCGGGGTAGACCGCTAAGTACATCACAGCACCGGAAGGTATTCCCTCAGCTCGTAGGCCGACACATGCTCTTCGTATCGGGCCCACTCGCGCTTCTTGTTCTTCAGGAACCACTCAAAGACGTGATCACCGAGCGCATCCCTGACGAGGTCAGAGGTCTCCATCACATTCAGTGCATCGATGAGGTTGCGCGGAATGTGCCTGACACCAGCCTCGCGTCGTTCGGTGGCGGACATGCGGAGGACATCGGATCCTGTCTCGGGAGGGAGCTCGTAGTTGCCAGCCACGCCGGCGAGACCTGCCGCAAGGATCACCGAGAGCGCCAGGTACGGGTTGATCGCTGCGTCGGGAGATCGGTACTCGATGCGGGTTGAATCGATCGAGCCCTTCCGGGTAGCGGGCACACGCACAAGCGCACTCTGGTCGTTGCGGGCCCACGTCTCGAATGTTGGAGCGTCGAATCCGCCAACGAGCCGCTTGTACGAGTTCACCCACTGGTTCGTCACTGCAGTGATCTCAGCCGAGTGCCGCAGCAATCCTGCGATGAATCCTTGTGCGACCTTCGAAAGCCCGTAGTTGCCAGACTCGTCGTGGAAGGCGTTCTCGTCACCCTGATAGAGCGATAGGTGGAGGTGCATCCCTGACCCGTCGTACTTCTCGAGCGGCTTCGGCATGAAGGTCGCGTAGATGTCGTGCTCGATGGCGACTTCCTTGACCGTGAGCCGAGTCGTCATGATGTTGTCTGCCATCGTGAGCGCATCGGTGTGCCTGAGATCGAGCTCGTGCTGGGAGGGCGAGACCTCGTGGTGGGAGAACGCGACAGGGATACCGAGTGCTTCAAGAGCCATGATCGTTGTACGCCGGTACTCCTGGGCAACGTCGAGAGGGGTCAAGTCGAAGTAGCCACCACGGTCGAGCACCTTCGGATTCTCAGAGGTGTCCTCGAAGTAGAAGTACTCGATCTCTGGGGCCACGTAGAAGCTGTACCCGAGCTCCGCGGCCTTCTCGAGCTGTCGCCTCAGCACAAAGCGAGGGTCGCCGGGGAACGGATCACCATCCGGCGTGACGATGTCACAGAACATGCGTGCCACACCAGCGTCGCCACTCTTCCATGGGAGGATTTGGAACGTCGTGGGATCCGGCTTCGCGAGCATGTCCGCTTCGTGTGTGCGGGAGAAACCGTCGATCGAACTCCCGTCGAATGACATGCCCTCCTCAAGAGCGAGTTCGAGTTCGGCAGGTGTGATGGCAAAGGACTTCAAGAAGCCCTGAACGTCAGTGAACCACAGCCTGATGAAGCGGATTCCCCGCTCCTTGACCGTTGATAGGACGTATTCCTTTTGTCGATCCATGCATTCTCCGCTGTCTGATGAGTCCAATCGTATTGAATCATTCCTCATCGTCGCCATTCGGGCAAGCGATGTAACACAGCGTTCACACTCGCGTTACGGTGATGAAACTGCCCGCCCCCTAGCGTGGAAGCGATGATCGGCGCATCAGCGCGCCGAATGAAGACCACCGCTGAAAGGCAGGGACTATGGCGTATCGCGCCGAGTACATCTGGATCGACGGCAAGAAGCCGACGGCCCTATTGCGATCCAAGACAAAAGTGCTTCCCGACGGAGTAGAGCTTCCGATCTGGGGGTTTGATGGTTCCTCGACCGAACAGGCACCTGGCGACCAGTCTGACTGTGTCCTCAGGCCGGTGAAGGTCGTGCCTGACCCCATCCGAGGTGGCGATGACGTCCTCGTGATGTGTGAGGTTCTCAACGTCGACATGACACCGCACGAGACGAACACTCGCGCCGCAGCAGTTGCTGCACTTGAGAAGTATGGCGATCAGGAGCCATGGTTCGGCCTCGAGCAGGAGTACACGTTCTACAAGGACGGTCGTCCACACGGCTGGCCGATCGGTGGCTTCCCAGCTCCTCAGGGTGGCTACTACTGCGGTATCGGAGCAGACGAGATCTGGGGCCGCGACATCGTCGAGGATCACACCTGGGCATGCATTGAAGCCGGCATCGAAATCTCAGGCACCAATGCTGAGGTGATGATCGGCCAGTGGGAGTTCCAGATCGGCCCACTCGACACCGTTGCTGTGGGGGATCATCTTTGGCTGGCTCGGTGGCTGTTGTACCGAATTGCTGAGGACTACGACATCTCCGCCACGCTCGAACCAAAGCCGGTTGCCGGTGACTGGAACGGTGCGGGAATGCACACGAACTTCTCGACCAACGCGATGCGTGAGGGTTGGGATCCGATCATCGCCGCATGTGAGGCGCTTGGTGAGAAAGCGCAGGAGCACGTGAAGTCCTACGGGGCGGGCATCGAGCGTCGCCTCACAGGAATGCACGAGACGGCCCCGTGGTCCGAGTTCTCATACGGTGTCTCCGATCGAGGTGCGTCCGTTCGTATCCCGTGGATGGTCGACCAGAACAAGAAGGGCTACATCGAGGATCGCAGGCCAAACGCCAACGCCGATCCGTATGTCGTTGCAGCACTCATCACAGAGACGGTGTGCTCGAAGCTGGCGTAACGGACGCAAGCACAAAGAGCCAAGCGAGAGGGCGCCTTCCTTGGAGGGCGCCCTCTTCATGTTCCGGCTAGCCCCAGCCGAGTTCGTGGAGTCGCTGATCGTCGATACCGAGATGATGAGCAATCTCGTGGAGAACGGTCACGCGAATCTCGTCGCGCAACTCCCTGTCATCAAGCCCGAGTTCCATGTGGGGTAGGTAGAAGATCACGATCTGGTCTGGTGTGAACCCGAAGTAGTCGACGCCACGCTCGGCGAGGGAGACGCCCTCGTAGATACCGAGAAGGCCAGCCCCGTTTGGGTCCTGTTCGGTTGTGGGCGTATCCGCAACAGTCACAGTGAGGTTGTCGATTTGCTCGATAACCCACGAGGGAAGCTCGGCGAGAACGCCGTCAACCTGTCGCGAGAACTCCGCTCGGTTCATGGGGAGCCGCTTGGCAAGTCAGGATCGCCTGACTCTGCTTGGTCCCTGATCGAATCCTCGAGCGTCTCCTGATCGATGACGTGGGCCGCGGAGGGTTGGTAGATCTCTTCGAGCAACCCGAGCGAGCTTCCCTTTGGCGCATCAGGGTTGCGGTAGTAGACCCACCCGCGCCGATCGGACCACGTGAGAAGGAGGTGCGCCCCGATCGCGAGGACTGCGAGTGCTGTGATCACGCCAATGACCAGGGGCCAGTTCATTGCGTTCACCCCTAGGGCGTCAGACCCCGGACGACGTCGAGTTGATCGTTGAAGGCGGTTGTCTTGACGGCGTATTCAGCAACGGCTTCACGTCGAAGGGTCCCATCATCAGGCGCGCGAAGGCCCTCAATGACGGCGTCTGCTTGAGTTACGAGATCCTGAGCTGCGTTGATGGTGTCGGGCCAGGCTGGAGAGAACACGTCAGGGACCGTGGTTGCTGCAACCTGGTTGGCGAGATCCTGAGCCCCTTCCTGCACTGCTTCGAAACCCTCAAGTGTGTCTTCGAAGCTTGCGCCCTCCTCCCGTGCGTCGTTGACGGCATCCATCTCCGTTTGGAGTTCATTGGCCACGTTCTCGAAACGGTCGAGCTCTTGGAGGAAGGCAAGGACGTCTGTCGGAAGCGTCGAGGTTGTCGTGGTCGTCGGTGGCTGGGTCGTGGTCGGGGGGAGCGTCGTCGTCGTTGACGCGGCGATATCAGCCGCCGGTAGAGCGGTAACGAATACGTAGGTGAACCCGATGAGTGCTGCGATGACTATCGGGAGTATCCAACGGCCCGGTTTC